>Ga0114999_10002016_pt1 | contig 27400 bp, 19 predicted proteins | sample ArcticOcean_MG_C_3_FD_89820 | JGI IMG/M metagenome (GOLD analysis project Ga0114999, IMG submission 89820) | Marine microbial communities from western Arctic Ocean - ArcticOcean_MG_CB8_126 | ecosystem: Environmental > Aquatic > Marine > Oceanic | place: Arctic Ocean: Canada Basin | collected...
ATCGCATTCGCGTCAACACGGTTCCCAGCGGAGCACCCATCTCCTCGGCAATCACCCGAAACGTCTTGTCCTCGTAAATCCGCTTGCGAACCACAGCCCGCTGATCCTCAGGCAACTCGGCAATCAACTCCCTGACGCCTCGAATCGACTCGTCCAAACTGGCCAACTCCTCGGGCGTCGCAGGTCCACTCGGCAAAGCCTCAGCCAGCCGCCTCAGGCTGCGGTCTCGCCGCTGCCTCTTCCGACCCGCCAGCATCGCCTCGTTGTACGCCACCCGGAAGAGCCACCCTTTCAGGGAATCGGCTCGAGCCGTATGTCCTGCCTCCATGGCTTTTGTAAAAGTCGCTTGGACGGCCTCTTCGGCCGCCTCGAGATCACCGGTCACACCCAGCAGAAACGATCTCAATGGACCGCCGTACTGGTCAAACCACCGACCAACCTCCTCGGGATCCACCCGTTCTCCATCTTGCGACGTCAAACGATTCACCCCGCTTCAATCGGCCTGCCCGGTCAAGATGCGCACCAAGCGTCAATTATTGGCAGAAATGCAGAATTATTCCCATCTGAGCAAACTCCTCACCCGCTGCTGTCGGCCACGTTGTCTGCCTGGCTCGCACAGCAGACTACCGGCAAGATCGCCTGCCAGGCCAGATCATCGAGCCAGACCGACCTGCCCATCGCCGACCCAAGAACCTGTCAACTCCTATCTCGCAGTTGAGTGCTCAACCTCAGCCGCGATATAGTGGCTAGCACCTCGCCGACTCACCCCGCCCCTTTTCCCCGCCCCTTTTCCCCGCCCCACCAGTATCAAGGACCGGCACGTGCGAGACCTGCTCACCATCTTCGCCTGCCTGCTGCTGGCCCCCAGCACCCCGGCCGCAGATCCTCCAACCCGCTCGCTCCAGGTCTTGCCCAACCCAATCGTGCTGGGTGGCTCGAACCGTATCCAGCAAATCCAGGTCACCGCCGTCGGCACCGACGGCCGACACTTCGATGTCACTCACCAGGCGACACTCGAAACCACCGATCACCACACGGCCGCACTCGACGCGACCGTCCTCAGAGCCATCTCGGACGGGACCACCCGGCTGATGGTGAGCTACGGTGGCCAGAGGATTGACGTGGTGGTTCGAGTCGTCGATCGCGACTCCGTCCCACCCGTGCACTTCAAGAACGACATCATGCCGATGCTCTCCAAGCTCGGCTGCAACAGCGGAGGCTGCCACGGCAAGCAGAGTGGCCAGAATGGTTTCAAGCTGAGCGTCTTCGGCTTCGACCCACCAGCCGACTACAACGCGTTGGTCAAGGAGGCTCGAGGCCGACGCGTCTCGCTGGCTGCTCCGGGAGGCAGCCTGCTGGTGAGCAAATCGAGTAACACGATCGCCCATGGCGGTGGAGCCCGAACCGGGACCGGGTCGGCCGACCACCAACTGCTGGCCAACTGGGTCGCCCAGGGAGCCCCCTGGGGCGATGATGACGCGGCACAGGTCGTCTCGATCCGAGTTTCCCCCGAACAGCGTATGCTGAAAACCGGCGACGACCAACAACTGCTCGTCACCGCCGTCTTCACCGATGGCTCGACACGCGACGTCACCACCGCCGCCGAATACACCAGCAATGCCACACTGGTGGCTGACATCGAGGACGCCGGACACGTTCACACCGGTACCGTCCCCGGCGAAGTTGCCATCACGATCAACTACATGGGACACGTGGCCGCCGCACGCATCACCGTGCCGCTCGACAACAACACCACCGACGCGAACCCGCCAACTCACAACGCGATCGATGAACTGGTCTGGAAGAAACTCCGCCGGATGGGCATGCAACCCTCGGGCCTCGCAACCGACCACGTCTTTCTCAGACGACTCCACCTCGATACGCTCGGCACGCTTCCCACACCGAAGGAAGTCCGCGAGTTTGCCGCCGACCGTCGAGACGATCGGCGGAAACGAGCCATTCGAGCGGTACTCGGTCGGCCCGAATTCGCCGACTACTGGAGCCAGAAATGGGGCGACGTGCTGCTGGCCGACCGCGAGACGATCGGAGAACGCGGGGCGTTCGAATTCCACCGCTGGCTGAAGACGCAACTGCAAACCAATCGACCCTACGACCAGTGGGTCCGTGAACTGCTGACCGCAACCGGGAACTCGGGACGCTACGGACCGGTGAACTTCTTTCGAGCCGCCCGGACACCGATCGAATTGACTCGAAGCGTCAGCCAGGCCTTTCTGGGCATCCGCATGGACTGTGCTCAGTGCCATCACCATCCGTTCGAGAAGTGGGGGCAGGACGACTTCTACGGGATGGCTGGCTTCTTCAAGGGACTCAAACACACACACCTGGGACCCGGCCGCGAACTGGTCTATCACGCCGGTTACCAACCGACCAGCATCCCACTGGTCAACCAACCGGTGCTGCCTCGGCCGCCCGGAGGAGTCGGGTTTGACGACTTTGGGGAATCCGACCCCAGGGTGCGGCTGGCCGATTGGATCACTCGACCGTCAAATCCCTACTTCGCACGCCTGGTGGCCAACCGGATCTGGAAACAGTTCCTCGGCCGCGGACTGGTCGAGCCCGAGGACGACTTCCGGTCCACCAACCCGCCCACCAACCCCGCCCTGCTGGATCACCTGGCCGAAACACTCGTCGCCAACAGCTTCGATCTCAAGTCACTCATGCACCACATCCTCTCCTCTCGAGTCTACCAACTCTCGAGCCGCCCCAATGCGACCAATGCCCGAGACGAACAGAGTTACTCGCACCACCTCGTCAAACGGCTCCCCGCAGCGGTGCTGCTCGATGCGATCAGCCAGGTGACCGGCACGCCCGAAGCCTTCAACGGCATGCCCCGAGGTACCCGAGCCATTCAACTCTGGGACAATCGCCTACCCAGCTACTTCCTCGACACCTTCGGCCGATCGCTCAGACAATCCCCCTGCGAGTGCGGATCGTCGACCGAACCAACGATGGCTCAGACGCTCCACCTGATGAATGCGCCCGAGATCGACGCCAAGATCACGGCCGCTGGCGGAAGGATCGATCTTCTGCTGGCCAAGAAAGCCTCGCCCAAGACCATCGTCAACCAACTCTGCCTGGCGGCACTGGGCCGAAAACCCAACCCTCGAGAAATCCAGGCCGCCGAAACACTCTTCGCCAACAGCCCACCACGCCAGGCCGCCGAAGATTTTCTCTGGGCACTGCTCAATTCCTACGACTTCCTGTTTGTCCACTAGCTCCGTCCAACAGGACCACGCTCATGTACCCAAACCCCTCACTCGGACGCCATCGACTTTCGTCCTACTGCGACGGACTCAGTCGACGCGACATGCTCACCGTCGGCAGTCTCGGAGGATTGAGCCTGGCCGAGTTGATGAGCCTGCAGGCGGCAGTTGCTAAAACCTCAGACAAGCCATCCAAGCCCGCCAAGGAACTCAACTGCATCTTCCTGTTCGCTCTGGGCGGACAGCCTCACCAGGACATGTGGGACGTGAAACCCGAAGCCCCGTCTGAGATCCGAGGCGACTTCAAGCCGATCTCGACCAGTGCTCCCGGCATCCACGTCTCCGACGTCCTCCCCGGCATCGCCACCGTCACCGACAAGCTCGCCATTCTCCGCAGTGTGACTCACGTCGACAGCGACCACGGTCGCGGCTACCACGTGATGATGACCGGCAAGCGGCCCGGCGCCGGCGACTTCAACGGCAACCAGAACAACAACCATCACCCCTGCCTGGGCTCGATGATCGCCCGCCTCGGCACCCCCGGCGAACTCCCCCCCTACATCTCCGTCCCCAATTTCCTCAACAGCGGCGGCCCCTCGTTCCTGGGCCCCAGTTACGGCCCGTTCGTGATCGAAGCCGACCCGGCCGCTCCAGACTTTTCGGTCCGAGACATCACGCTGCCCACCACCATTTCGACCGACCGAAACGCTCGGCGACAGGCCGTACTCCGAGAAATCAATCGATTCGAACGGCAGTCCGAAACCATCGGCCGAAGCGTCCGTTCTCTGGACACCTTCTACAAAAAAGCCGCCGGACTGATGACGTCCAGAAAAGCCAAGCAGGCGTTTGACATTCACCGTGAAACCGACAAGACACGAGCCGCTTACGGGATGACATCGGTCGGCCAGTGCTGCCTGCTGAGCCGCAGACTGGTCGAAGCCGGATGCCGGTTTGTCGCCATCGAAAACGGACACTGGGATACTCACCGAAAAAACACCTACAGCCTCCGAGACCTGCTTTGCCCCTCGTTCGACCAGGCCGTCCCCGCACTCCTGAACGATCTCGAAGACCGAGGGCTGCTCGACAACACCCTGGTGATCATCGCGACCGAATTCGGTCGCACGCCACGAATCAACGAACTGGCCGGCCGAGACCACTGGCCCAACGTGTTCTCGATCGCGATGGCCGGAGGCGGAGTCCGAGGCGGGCAGGTGATCGGCGCCAGTGACCGAAAGGCGTCGGCCGTCGCCGATCGCCCAATCACTCCCCGCGACATGACCGCCACGGTGCTCGACCTGATGGGCATCAACCCACAGCAAATCCTGCACACTCCACTCGGACGCCCCGTCCCAATGGTCGACGACGGACGCCCGATCACCGAATTGACCTGACCCCGGAATCCTCACCGTGATCCGCTCCGCTCGCAGCCTCCGCTTTTTTGCACTCGCCGCACTCGCCACACTCCTGCCGCCGCCAACAGCTTCGGCACAGCCCAAGCCCGGCTACAGCCCCTCGAGCACTCATGTGTTCCCCGCCGGAGGACGCCGGGGGACGACGATTCAGGTGCGTGTGGGTACCGAGTGCGCTCCCGGTGGCACCGACTTCCTGATCTACGGACCGGGCGTCTCGGCAGGCGGCCGCCTCGAACAGCAACTCGCCCGAAATCTCGGCGAACCCAACCCACGCCGCAAACCGACAGAAATCCCGATCACCTACCCCCGCGAATGGAACCAAGAGATCTCGATCGCCGCCGATGCACCGCTCGGCCAGGCACTCTGGCGAATCAGCTGCGCCCAGGGCGGTACCGGCACCCGCCCCTTCCTGATCGGCGACCTGCCCGAACACATCGAATCCGAATCCAACTCGACTCCTCAACTCGCCGAACCACTCAAGCTTCCCGTCACTCTCAATGGTCAAATCTACGGCGAACAGGACGTCGACTTCTTCCGCCTGACACTCCAGAAAGACCAGGTCCTGGTCTGCGACGTCCTCGCCGGCCGCATCGGCAGCCGACTCGACCCGCTTGTCCAACTGCTCGACTCCAACGGCCGACTGCTCGAACCACAGGAAATCCGCATCGGCCGCGATCCCCTGCTCGCACTATTGGCTCCAGCCGATGGCGATTACCTGCTGCGAGTCGCCAACATCACCTTCCAGGGCAACGCCGCCTGCGTCTATCGCATCACGCTCTCGACCCAACCTCTGGTCGTATCGGCCTTCCCCAACGCAGGACGCACAGACACCAGTTCGGTCATCCAGTTCCGCACCATGACCGGCATCCCCGGCCCGCTGGCCGTCCAGAACAAGCCCATTCAATGGCACCTCGGCCACGTACCACTGAATCCCTGGGGATCGCGAGGCCCCACCCTCGACGTCAGCCTCGAACATCACCTCGTCGAAACCGAACCGAACAACTCACGCGACCAGGCCGGCACCGTCGAGGTCGGCTCGACACTCCACGGACGACTCGACGATGCCAACGACATCGACCGATTCCGCTTCCAGGCAATCGCCGGCAAACGATACGTCCTGAGAGCCACCGCCGCGACACCCGGCACACCCGTCCTGCCGATCCTCACACTGACCAACCAGAACGGCAAACGACTCGGACGAGGCACTTCGGTTGGGAACGCGGATCGAGAAGCCCGGATCGAATGGTTGGCCAAGGCCGATACGGACGCTCATGTCGAAATCCGCGACCTGAGATTCGGGTCACGCGGCGGCGATGACTTCGTCTACCGGCTCCGACTCGCCGAAGCCTCAACCGGCTTCAGCCTCCACGCCAACACCGATGCACTCAACGTCGTCCAGGACTCCTCCTCCAGCCTCACCATCAGGATCAAACGAACCGGTGGCTTCGAGGCGCCGATCGAATTGAATTTCGAGGGTTTGCCCGCCGGAGTGACTGTCGAACCGAAACAGATCCCGGCCAAAGCCGACTCGGTCAAACTCACCTTCCATGCCACCCCCGAGGCCGCCTCGCACGGCTACCCCATGACAATCACCGGAATCGCCCGGCCCGTAGCCGGGAACGATATCGATCGCCAGGCAGCCACCAGCCGACTCGCTTCACGGCATCTCGGAGTCGACAACGAAGGACTGTCGGCCGTCGATGCACACTCCGATCAGTTCCATCTCACCGTTTGCCACAAACCGGTCTTCAGGCTCTTCTGCAACGAAGCCTACCTGTACGCCCACCGCGGCACCGTCTATCGCTACGCGATGCAGGTCGAACGACTCAATGGGTTTGACCTGCCGATCACCGTCCAGATCGGCGACCGACAGAACCGAGACCTCGACGGGATCCAGATGATCCCCTTCGTCATCCCGCCAGGTACGACCGATGGGTTCCTGCCGATTTACCTGCCCGAAACCATGCACATCAATATCCAATCCCAGTCGCAACTCTACTCCCAAGCCTACGCCCACTTCACCGACAAGCACGGACGACGCCAAGCAGTGCTCGTGCTTTCGGAAAAACGCAACATGCTCCGCACCCGACCGCCCGTCGTCAAGATGTTCGCCCTTGACACCTCACTCAGCGGCACACCCGGCTCGAACATCCGTTGCCGCCTGAAACTGGAACGCACGACCAACTTCCCCGGCGGCATGACCGTCCGACTGCACGCCGTCGAAAGTGCTTCCGGACAGACCCCGGAATTCACCGCTGCAATAACCCGCTTCCAACCCGGTGAACTTTCGGCCACCGCCCAGATCCAGGTGCCCCAAGACCTCGACGCCACCGCACCAGTGACTCTCGTCTTCCGAGCCACCGGGCGGATGCCCGATGGGACCGAAGTGATCAGCGAGAGTCCAGTCGAGTTTCTGCCGTCGGTGGCGACCGGTCTCGCAGTGGCCCCGAGCAAAGTGTTTGCCAGGGCCATCGCCAAGCCGATCGGCATCGTGGCGTTTCTTGAAGGTCCCGCCTGGCACCCCAGCGGGAACGTCTACTTCAGCGATGGCAGCAACAATCGGATCATGCGCCGAGACCGCACTGGCGCAATGCACGTCTACCGCCAGCCCTCCGGAGCCGCCAACGGATTGCTGTTTGACCTGACGGGCCGACTGCTCGCCTGCGAAGGTCCCGGAACAGGTGGACACCGGCGAGTCACACGCACCGAACACGATGGCACGATCACCGTGCTCACCGACAATTACCGAGGCAAAAAATACGCCGGCCCCAATGACCTGACCATCGACTCCAAAGGACGCATCTACTTCACCGACCCCCGCTATGGGCCTCGCGATGGAATGGAAATCCGCGACCAGGACGGCCGGGCCGTCGAAGGGGTCTATCGCATCGACCCCGATGGCAAAGTCACACAGGTGATCACGCACGAAGTCGATCGACCCAATGGCATTTGCATCACTCCCGACGACCGGTTCCTCTACGTCATCGACAACAACAACGACAACTCGCCCGACATCGCTCGAGCCGTCTATCGGTTCTCGCTCACACCACAGGGCAACGTCGTCCCCGACAGCCGAAAGAGCATGCACGACTTCGGACGAGGCCGTGGCGGGGACGGCATGGCGATCGACGTCGAAGGACGACTTTACGTCGCAGCCGGTCGTACCGTCGCCAGCCCACCCAACGAAACCACCGAAGCCAAAGGAGGGGTGTATGTCATCTCGCCCGAAGGCAAACAAGTTGCCTTCATCCCGATCCAGGAAGATTCGGTCACCAACTGTACCTTCGGGGGCCCTGACCGAAAAACACTATATATCACCGCCGGACACACACTGTGGAGTATCCCCACTACGACGGCCGGGTTTGTGCCATTTTTGAACCGAATAGAGAACGACAACACACGCTGACAAACTGAGCACCGGACACTCCACCCTCCCACCAACGCGCGAAGTCGAAACATGGCTGACGATGCCGATCAACTGAACTCAGACGAAATCGACAACCAACAACCCGACGCCTCGCCACCAACCCCGCCCGATCAGCCCGATCAGCCCGAAGCCGGAACCAACAAGGCCTACACCCCGTCGAAGTACGAACCCGGCGGCGACTCATCATCCTACAGCTCGAAATCCCAGTCCCACTCGTACGAAACACCCCAATACGAAACACCCCAATACGAAACACCCAAGTACGATACTCCCCAATACACCACCCCGAGCTACGAAGCGTCGGACTACGAACCCGATCTCGTCGACGATCCGGTTGATCAGCCAACGCCCGATCCGCTCGAGTCAACCGATCCGCTCGAGTCAACCGACCCGTCCGAGTCAACCGAAACGGCCGAACAGCCGATTGACCAAGGCACGATCGAAGCCAAGCCAGCCGAACAGACTCCGACAACTTTCGAAGAACCCGATCCGGCCCCGGACGATCCACAACCCGATCCGCCACAGCCTCGGCCTCAATCCAACGACAATCCCGAAAGCCCACCACAGGAATCGCCTCGCAAGAATCGAAACGAACCTCAACAGCGGCGCGGACCATCGCACACGAAACGGGCGGCCAAGCAGGGCTCTGCACAAATCAAACCGGGCGTGATCGTCGCGATTGGCACCATCTGCCTGGTCGGATTCGCAATCTTCGCGAATTGTGCAGGAGTGTTTTTCTTGTAGCCTGAAACGCGGTCGCCATCACGCACCACACCACTCATGCCTGACTCGTCCAGTCGCATCTCAGTCGAAGAAACCGCCCGACGTCTGGGGCTCAGCCCCGACGAAGTCATCGCGATGCGTCGCCGTGGCAAGATCCGAGGCTACCCCGACTACGGCAATTGGGTCTTCGAAGAAGACGATGTGGCCCAGTTGGCTGAGAAATCGGGACGCGAACTGGCGTCCGATTCACCCACACCCACACCCACACCCACACCCACACCCACCGCACCGGCAGAGCGGCTCGCAGATCCCCAGGTTGAGGTTGTCCCGCTTTCCGAGCTCATCAAGTCCGACTCACCAATTACCAGCGCTCAGTTGATCGCGTCCCTGGCGTCCCGCCACGGAACCGGGTTCCAAGACACGGCGAACGTGGTCGATGGGTTCTGGCACCACCTGCTCGACTCCGATCACTACCACCAGGGCCGCCGCAGCCTGGTCATGCCACACTTCGGCACCTTTTCACTCAAACGCACCCACGACGGCCAAACCGAACTTCGCTTCCAATCGCAGCCGCTTTCGGTACTCAGACTTCACCGGTCCTCCTCAGGCCCCCATCGCCCCAGCACCAAGTGGATCGAACACTGGCAGCAACACCCTCCCAGCCAGCAGCGGATTCAGCGGCTGTCTCTGAAACGAAAACTGGCGGTCGCAATCGACCAAGACATCGACCTGGATCTCCAAACCACCTTCCTCATCCTCTGGGACCTCATCGAAACGATCACCGCCATCATGGCTCGCGGCCAATCCGATATCCGTTGGGCCAAGCGAGGCGTGATGAAACACCAACCCAACACTTCCACCGCCCACTACAGCTTTCGCACCTACAAGCGACTCACAGACCGGCTGCCAGCACTTTCCGAACCAACCCGCAACCGCAGGCCTCGACGACAGGCCGGTTCCGATTCGAAGCACATCAACAGCGAATTGATCATCAGCCTGCCCAAGGTGGCTGTGCTCGCACTGGTCGCCCTTGTGGTCGCCTGCTGCGGAGGCTTTGCGCTGTTCAACTGACCACGTTTCGATCCAATACAGACGATTGCTGATGCCCTCACTCATTGCCCCACCCCACCTGGTGCTTCCCGGTGCACTCGGTCAACTGGCCGCGACGGCCGAGAATCGCTACCACGTCTACCCGCTGGTCTCAGGCCAACGGGTCAAGAAAACCCGTTGGATCGAAGCACCCGACACCGAACTCAAGGCCGCTCAACGCTGGCTGCTGGACAACTGGCTCTACCGGCTGACTCCAACCACCCACGCTCACGGCTTCGTCCCCGGTCGCTCGATCCTCAGCAACGCCTCCCACCACGTCGGTCGCCGCTTCGTCCTGACCGCCGACATCCGCAACTTCTTCCCGTCGATCACCGCCGACCGAGTCCACGACTGCCTCGACACTCTCGACCTCGACCAGCCCACCCAACAGGCACTCGTCCAACTCGTCACCCGCCGCGGCCGACTCCCGCAAGGTGCCCCCACCAGTCCACACTTGGCCAACCTCGTCGCCGGCTCGCTGGACCTCAGGCTCGCCGGTCTCGCCCGTCAGCACGGCTGGACCTACACCCGCTATGCCGACGATCTGACCTTTTCCACCACCTCACCCAAGCAGTTCATGCCACCCGAGGAACTGTTGTGGGTGATCGAGCGGATTGTCACAGACGAGCGGTTCGAGTTGGCCAAGAACAAGACGCACATCATGCCGAATCATCAGCGGCAGACGGTCACCGGTCTGGTCGTCAACCAACGGCTTGCATTGCCCAAACCTCGCCGCCGAATCCTGCGGGCCATGCTGCACCGTCTCGAAACCGTCGGCCCCGAACAGCTCGACCTCCGCCAACTCCAGGTCGCCCAGGGACACCTCGCACTGGCCCGACTGGTCGATCCCGACGGTTACGCCAGCACCTGCAGCCTACTTGCACAGTTATTCCGAGAAGCCCTGAAAACGTCTTCGTCCGACACGTCTCCATCAGCCTCTGGAACGGACGACACATCGACGATAGACTGACTTCCAACTCGCCAGACACAATTCTCGCTCACGCCAACACATGACCCGGGGTTCCCTGTGGAACCTTAGCTATTTCTGGTTTCTCACGGAGTCGATTTCGACACCACGAAACCGTCCTTGGGCGTTTCGCCCCGGGGTACTTCACACCGTCCTTCGCAGACGGTCGCGCCAATCTCATAGCGCGACCGCGCGAGACGGCTCGCGACGGAGGACTCGGCGCCGGCGGCGCCTTACTGCCCTCCTGCTCGCCTCGCGGTCCCGCTATGAGATTGGCGCGACCGTCTGCTCCGGAACGTAAGGCACCGGGGATCCCCGGGTCCGTTTCATTTCTCAAGGTCTGCAATCAACTCCTGCTGTCTTCGCCCCGGATCCATGGTAGAATTGCTCTCCGGTGGCTCCATGATCTGTTTTGACTCTCTTCCCGAATCTCTGCACGACGGCCGTCCGATCTCACGACGGCGGGGATTGCTGGAGATCGGTGGCTGCAGCCTGTTGGGACTCTCGTGGCCCGAACTGCTCGCCGCGGAGAGAACGTCCCAGGCCAGCGATGCGGCCGGATTCGGCCTAGCCAAGAGTTGCGTACTGATATTCCTCTGGGGTGGCCCCTCCCAGCAGGACACCTGGGACATGAAGCCCGAGGCGCCGTCGTCGCTACGCAGCGAATTCCAACCGATCGCCACCCGTGTTCCCGGAATCGAAATCGGTGAGCACCTGCCCCACCTGGCCGGTGTCACCGACCTGTTGACAATCGTCCGCAGCATGACCCACCGCGATTTCGAACACGGCTCGGCCGCCTACGCCGCCCTGACCGGCCACGCCCACCCGTTACAGGGAACCAACACACCGGTTCGGCCTGACGATTTCCCCACCTACGGGGCCCTCGTCTCACGACTCGGCCAGAATCCCAACCCGGTCCCCGACGCCATCGTGCTCGGACCGGTCATGCACCAGGGAAACCGGCCCCCCATCGCAGGACAGAATGCCGGTTTCCTGGGACTGAACTACGAACCGTTCCGCATCGCCGCCGATCCGGGTACGGCCGGCTTCCGGGTTGACAGTCTAACCTCCCCCGCCGAACTCCCAACCGATCGCCTGCGACGTCGTCACCAGTTGCTCCAGTCGTTCGACCGCGGCCGACACCCGGTCGAATCGGTCCGTCAGGTCACCGGTGTCGACAACCTCTACCAGCGTGCCTTCGGCCTGCTCGGATCAGCCCGGACCCGTGCCGCCTTCCAGATCGACACCGAATCAGACTCGTTGCGCGACCGCTACGGTCGCCACCGCTTCGGCCAGACACTCCTACTCTCGCGTCGACTGGTCGAGGTCGGCGTGCCACTGATCACCGTCAACTGGGCCAAGCAGAATCGCGACCAGTGGGACACCCACGCCAAGAACTATCCACGTCTGAAGGACAACCTGTTGCCCCCCTTCGATCGTGGTCTCTCGACCTTCCTGTCCGACCTCAAAGACCGAGGCCTGCTCGACACCACCCTGGTCGTCTGTGTCGGTGAATTCGGCCGCACGCCCTGGATCAACAAGGACGCCGGCCGTGACCACTGGCCCGACTGCTATTCTGTCGTTACTGCCGGTGGTGGCATGAAGCCCGGCACAGTTTTTGGTGCTTCGAGCCGTCACGCGTCCTACCCCGTCCTGTACCCCGTCGGCCCCTGGGACCTGGGTGCCACGATGTTCCATTGCCTGGGAATTCGGCCCGACCAGCACATCCAGAACCGTCGTGGCCAACCGATCCCTCTCTCACCCGGCTCTGTCATTGACGGACTGCTGGCATGAGTCTTCGGCGGAACCTCTTGACGGAAGTCATGGCGGTGACGCTCCTGGTGTGGACGCCATCAGCGCGAGCGGCCGCCTTCGACAACGTGCAGATCCTCACCGCCGCCCGCCACCAGGACCAGGACCAGGCCACGCGGCTCGAAACGATTGCACGCGCGTCGGGGCAGCATCCGGTCAAGAAATCTCTCACCGACGAGCACGACATCCGCAAACGCAATCTTCATGCATTGTTCCACCGCACGCATCCGGCTTATCGCAAACTGGTCGAACGAGTTGATGAACTCGACGCAAACAACAAGCAAACTTTCCCTGGCGTCTTTCGGTCACACAAGAATTTTCGTAAGGCGATTGCCGAACAACGTCGCCGCCTCCACAAGGACGACCCCAACTATCGCACGCTGCTGACGGCCACGCACAAGGCCGCGCGGGCTATCGAGATGTTTCTGATCTCCAAGCAGTCCGGCGTCGCAAGGTTGCCGGCCAGCCGGCGGCCTCACGCGATCGAAACACTGCGACAACGTTTTCGAGATTCCGATGACTACCGAAAACTCGTCGCGACCGAGACCAGTCTGCAGGGGAAACTCAAAACGGCCTACCCCCAGTTGTTCGTTACCGACGAACAGATCGCGAACTCGCGTCGCCAACGCCGCAAGGCGCTCCAGACGGATCCGGGATTCCGTCGTGCCAACGACAACCGTGCCGCCGCCTGGCGTGCCCAGCAGGCCTACCTGTTCGAGCACGACAAACGACTTTCTCAGCTGAAGACACAACTGAACAACACCCCCAAGCCAGGTTCACACCAACCATGACCAGCTACCAGGATCTCGGCCTGACACCCATCATCAACGCCTCCGGAGCGGTCACCCGTCTCGGCGGAGCCCCCATGCCCACCGAGGTGCTGGACGCCTTTTGTGACGGAGCCACCAGTTGGGTTCCCCTGGAACAACTCCAAGCCGCCGCCGGCAAACGGATCGCCGAATTGACCGAGACCGAATCCGGGCTGGTCACCGCGGGCTCAGCTGCGGCACTGACCCTGGGAACCGCCGCGATACTCTGTGGCTACAATCTCCGCCGCATCGAGCAGCTCCCCCATTGTGACGATTTCCCCTGCGAGTTCATCATCGCGAGGGAACAGCGCAGCGGCTACGACCACGCGGTCCGGGCCGCGGGAGCTCGATTTGTTGAGGTCGGTTTTAACGAAATCGTCTCCAATGCCGGAGTACGACGGACCGAGGCCTGGGAATACGAGGCGGCATTCACCGACCAGACCGCCGGGGTCTTTTACGGCTACGGCCGTGACACCGAGCCACCCCTGGCCGAGGTCATCCAACGTGCGCACAAGCACAATCTGCCGGTGCTTGTCGATGCCGCAGGCGAATTGCCGCCGAAACACAACCTCAAAGACATCACCGCTCTCGGAGCCGACCTCGTCGGGTTCAGCGGGGGAAAGGCGATTCGAGGCCCACAATCCACCGGCATCCTCTGCGGACGCCGCGACCTGATTGCCTCGGCCGCCATCCAGATGCTCGATATGGACGACCACCTCCAACTTTGGGATCCACCACACTCTCTGATCGACCCCGAGATGCTCGATGGACTGCCCCGACATGGCATCGGTCGAGCACTGAAAGTCTCCAAGGAAGAAATCCTCGCACTGCTGACCGCCCTGGAACTGTTCGCCTCGGGGGCCTACGACTGCGACTGGGACCGCCAACACGCCAGGCTAGAATCGATTGCCTCAGAATTGGGCCAACTCAACGTGACCTGCTCGATCCAGGGCACCGCCGCGGAAGAACGATCGCCGGTGCTGGCCATCACCATCGACGAGTCCGCCGTCGGTCGCACGGCATTCGAACTCTGCCAGAGCCTGCGAAACGGAACGCCACCCGTCTACGTCAGCCACGGCCAACTCGACCAGGCCAATCTCATCATCAACCCGCTGTGCGTCTCAGATGAACAGGCCCAACAACTGGCCCAACGACTGCGAGAAGAACTGGCATCGTGAGTCAGACTGCCCCCACTACCCCGCCCCTCCCAGCTCACTTGTGCCCCCGCTTCAACCACGCCCAACGGTACAGGTTCCGCGAATCGGTGTATCGAGCCGACGACGACGCAGCTCCCAACACAACCAGAAACAACCGGTCCGCACCACGCCGACCCGTCGACACCAGGCACGCTCCGGCCGCCAAAGTCGTACCCGTCTTGATCCCGTCATAACCCGTCGTGGGCAACAACCGGTTCGTGTTGCGCCACACCACGTTCCGCTGACGACCACCAGGCCCCACCAATCGGCAGCCGTGCTGACGTGTCCCCACGTAGTCGCGAAACCGCTTCATCTTCCAACCGGCACGAGCCAACTTCAGCAGGTCCGAAGCGGTCGACAGATGACCGTCAGCGGTCAGGCCATGAGTGTTCTCGTAATAAGTCTCCGACATGCCCAGCCGAGATGCCGTCCGGTTCATCTCGGCCACAAACCGCCACAACGGATCCGACGCCCGCGTTGGGGAATCCCCCTCGGCCGCTTGGAACCGCTTCCCAAAGTGCTCGGCCAACGCCACCGACGCATCGTTTCCCGAGGGCAGCATCAGGCCATACAGCAACTCGCCGACCGACAGCCGCTCGCCAACATGGACCTTCGACGACGATCCCCCCGTCCGATCCGCTCGCTCGCTGAAGACCACCTCCTGAGCCAACACACTCGGATCCGCTTCGGCCAGCTGCAGCACGACCACCGCGGTCATGATCTTCGTCGTGCTGGCAATATCGAGCCGCTTGCCGGCGTCGTGCTGACCCAGCACCTCGCCCGTCTTGCCGTCGACGATCGCCCACGCACGGCAGGTCACAAACGGTGGACCGTCGAGTGGATCGAGAGCCGCGCGGTCGAGCTTTTCGGAATTGACCACCGCTGGATCGGGCACCGGTGGATCACTGGTCAACAACGCCCCCAACGCAGACCACGTCCTCGGCCCCACTCGACCCGTGACATCCATCTTCTCAGCCGCCTGAAACGCGTTCACCGCCTTGACGGTCGCCGGGCCGAATTCTCCGTCGATCGAAAGTTTCGGCGATGGATCCAGACGGGCATTGAGCGTTCTTTGCAACGCCTCGACCAACCACCCGCTGGCACCCGCGGCCAGTGTCACCGGTCGCGTCTCGGTCCCGGCCGGATTAAAATACAGCCACGCCTCGCGAGATATGTCGGCAATCAGACGCCCGGCAGCGTTTTCAGGACCATACCTCCGGTCCGTGTTCTCGGCAGTCAGCACCACGACGATAATCGGCCCCGATGGAGACTCCACGATCCCCGCATCGGTTCGGACTCGCGACACCGACCCCGTCTTGTGAGCCACCACTGTCCCCTCGGGTAGATACCTCGGAATCCGCTCGGTGCTCTCGCACGCCCGCAGGTGCTCGAGCATCAGGCTCGATGCTCGCTTGCTGATCCGGCGACCACCGAGAATCGCTTCGAGCAAACTGGCAGTCTCGGCCGCGGTCGTACTGCCCAACCCGAACTGACGACTCCGCTCAACGTCGATCGACGTCTCGCGGCGAAACACCTTGGCGTAAATCCGAGTGTTCGTATGACCCAGCCGTGCCATCGTGCGGTTCGTCGACTTCAACCCGATACGATCCAGTACCAGGTTCGTGGCCGTGTTGTCCGACACCGCGATCATCAGCCGCACCGCATCACGCAACGCCAATCGCGATCCGCTGGTGAAGTATGTGCGCAACAACCCCGAACCCGGCACCGTGTCATCGTCGGTCAGCTTCAGACGATCGTCCCAGTCGATCCGCTTCTCCTCGACCTGACGACACACTTCCACCAATACCGCCAACTTGATCAGGCTGGCCGTCGGCATCGGGCGCTCGGCCTGCCAGGTGAAACCACGCCTCGAATCGATGTGCCTGATAACGACCGATACCTGGCCCTTGTGACCACTGACCAACCGCTTGATCACCGAAGCCAACCTCGCATCATCTGCAGCAGACAACACGGACGCCTGCAGGCAACAGACCACGATCAGCAAACAACCCACAAACCAGCATCTCATGCCACGTCTCATGTCACGTCTCCCAGCGAAACTTCCAACTCCAGGATCGCCTCCAAGGCCTCGTCAAGTTCCGGCACCACCGCTCCAGGCACCCGACCGTCTCGATCACACTCACACAACAGGTCCAACTCTTCGTAACTCTCATGATTCCGCAACCGCCGAGCCGCTCGAACCCCCAACGTCCCTTCGCGACGCTGCCGGGCTTCGAGATGGTGTTCGATCAGCCACGTGGTTCGCTCGCTGATCAACCCTTCGAGCACCGCCAATCCGGCGGCCACATGGTCGGCCGGATCGATGCCCTTGCCCACGTCGTGCAACAACGCTGCCAACTGCAGGTCGATGTCATAGGGACGGTGCCCGCGAACTAGTTCATAAACCTGCAGGCTGTGGAACAGCACGTCGCCCTCGGGATGACTGTGTCGCGGCTGGTTGATCGACTCAAGAGGTTCGAGCAAACTGCCCAACGCCGCATATCTGTGCGATGCCTCCGAAGCACCCGCCTCCAACACCTCCAACGGCACCAGCCTCTGTAACGCTTCGCGGACCTCAAGATCGGTCGGTAAGTCGCTCGACCGGGCCCACCCGCCACAGACCGCTCGGGCCGCCGCTCGCTTGGCGTCGAAGAAATCGCCACTGCGACGCACCGAAAGCAATCGAGCTGCCTCGCAGGCGATCCGCTGGCGGAGAGACGACGTCGACATGTCTGGCTGTTACGGGAAGACCGTGAAACGAGTCACACAACTGGATCAACGCACACAACTGGATCAAACGCCGCCGAGGAAACCGGCCCAGGTCAACCCGACCACGTAGACCACAGCGAGCACGATCTGCACGGCCGCAAATGGCACGGCCACCTTCACGAAACCGACGAACGACAATGGCAACTTGTACTTGCTAATGATCGTCATCGCCACGACCGTCGAAGCCGAACCGATCGGAGTGATGTTGCCACCAAGATTGGCTCCGAAAATGACGCTCCACCAGTACGGAGTCGACGACGTGTAGGCCGGTTCGTGACTCCCTAGAATCTTGGCCAGCATCGCCGCCAGGGGAATGTTATCGGTCACCGAACTGGCCAACGCCGAAGCAACCAGCAACAAACCCGTACCCAGATTCTCGCCCGCACCAATCAACACCTCGAGGCCACTCCCGATCAACGCCAGGACCTGAGCGTGCTCCATCGTGTTGATCACCACGAACAACGCGGCAAAGAACGCCAACAGGTCCCAGTCCACGGCACTGTAGAACTTGTCGACCTCGTGCTTGTAAGCCAGCAATACGATGCCCGCAAACGCCAACGCCACGAAACCCATGCCCAGATCCTGGAGCACCGGAATCTTGCTCTGGCCGGCCAGGAACACCACGAACAACAGCAGCGAAGCGATCGAAAACCAGAAGAACTTCACACTCGTGACACTCTCGTTCTCGTCAAAACCCGCCACCAACCCCGCCGCCGCACTCCGTTCCTCGTCGTTCTCGAGTCCCCGGATGTCAAACCGACGTCGACCCATCCACAACGTCACCGCCGTCGCCACCACCACGTAGGGAGCCGCCACCAGGAAGAAGTCCACAAAGCCGATCCCGGCCACGTTGCCGACGATGATGTTGGGGACACTGGAAATCAAAGTCAGCAGCCCGCCGACATTGGTCAACAGACCCTCGACGACCAAAAAACCGAGCAACAGGTCGGTTCGCCTCAGCTTCGACAGCGAAACTCCGGTCAGGCTGCCGATGATGATCATCGCCGTCACGTTGTTCAGCATCGCCGAAAACAGCACAGTCAGGATGCCGTAGGCCAACAATAATTTCCACGGATCGCCGCCCGACTTCTTCGTCAAACTGATCGCCATCCACGTGAAGACTCCCGATCGACTGGTCACCTCGACGAACAAACTCGCACCCAGGATGATCGTGATCACGCCCCAGTCAATCGCCGGGATGTAGACCGGCATCTCGATCTCGTGACCGTTGGGCAACGTCACACCACCCAGTGGCAGCAACTGAAACGCCGTCGCCAGGATCAGGCAGACTCCGGCAAATACACCCACGATCACCGACTTCTTGGCGTGGATCTTCTCCTCCAACGCCAATGCGATGATCATCGCCAGCAACAACCCGGCGAACAAAGCCGTCACGCCACCCGAGACGGCATGCTCAGCCGCCTCGTCCAACGCCTCGGCACTCGCCAACAACACGCACTGCATCAATAACGCCCTTCGGTGTCCGCTCGCCTCACAACAACAGCATCGGTACGTCGATCAGTTCGACCGACAACGAGTAGGCCATCCCGTGCATCGCCAACTGGTCGTCGTCCTTCGTGTTGGCCACCAGCAATTCGATGTCATGCCCGTCGACCAACCGACGGTATTCCTTCACGTGATGACCCATCCCCACGTGGCTGTGCAACGACAGGTTGCGATCCGTCTCGAGCAATGTCTCGATGCACGACGCGATGAAATCCTCGGCTTCCTTCAACAGCTGAGCCTTCAGCAAGGCCGCTCCCGGCTCGGTCGCGATCTCGGGGATTCGCTCGATCACATCGACGAATCGCCCGAAGACCAACTCGTCCTCGACATGACACAACCAGACACTGCCTCCGTCACCGCACATCCGCACTCCGTAATTCACCAGCCGATGGTCTCCGCTGATGTGATCGGCCACCACCATCGCCCGACGGCACGGTGCCGACGGCAACGGCAATGGCGAACGCGATGTGCCAGGCAATACCAGCACCGGGATCGAAGTTCGCTGAGTCAACTCGTCGAGATAAACGCCGAGTGAATGCTGAGGCGATAGCGACTCTTCGCCGAGATGACGGCGAGTCACCAGCAGGTCGACCTGCTGAGCATCAATCCGCTCGAGCAACTCGGCCACGTTGTGGTAGTCGCCGCTGCCCAGGGTGTGCCATCGCGTCGAGTCGCCGATCCGTGGCAAAAAACTCCGCAACTCGCCCGGAACCGACTCGTTCGACTCGTCACCGGTGACCACCGCCACCGATTCGATCCCAAGATCCACATAAACAAACGACTCACGCTCCGAACGACGAAACATCGATTCGAATTCGTCGATCTGCTCGAGTCGGTCCATCTCGTCTCCTCGCTCCGCACACCCGAAACCCGCCCGCATCGGTGCAGGTTGCTGAGGACTATACCAGAACCGAAACCAAAACCGAGCCAAGAGGTTCGCTTGCACACCGCGACACCGATAAGCTGGTTGATCCGGGCCAAACCGATATCGCACTCCGGGAACATTTCAGGAACAAACGATGAATCGACTTGCCATCTCCCTCGCGATTCTGACAACCGTGTCCTCGGCATCGGCCGCCGACACATCAACAGGCGATCGCACCATCGACACCTACTTCCGGGCCGAAACCACTCGACTGGCCGATCGCTGCCTGGCAGATATCCAATCGCTCGACGACTGGAAGGCAAAGCGTGGCAAGTATCGAGAACAACTCTTCGAAATGCTCGGGCTCTCGCCTCGACCGAAAAAAACACCACTCAAACCGGTCGTCACCGGTCGAATCGACCACCCGGACTTCGTCGTCGAAAACCTCCAGTTCCAGTCCCGCCCCGGTCTCTACGTCACCGGGAATCTCTACCTGCCCCGAAACGACAACAAAACACGCCAGGAGCCCCTGCCGACCATCCTCTACGTCTGCGGCCACGGACGGGTGAAGCAAGACGGAGTCAGCTACGGCAACAAGGTGCACTACCAACACCACGGTGCCTGGTTCGCTCGCAATGGCTACGCCTGCCTGACGATCGACACGCTGCAACTGGGCGAGATCGAAGGCATCCACCACGGCACCTATCGCTATGGCAAGTGGTGGTGGAATGCTCGAGGCTACTCGCCGGCTGGAGTCGAGGCGTGGAACTGCATCCGGGCTTTGGACTACCTGCAATCGCGACCCGAAATCGACGGCAGCCGGATCGGTGTGACCGGACGATCCGGTGGCGGAGCCTACAGCTGGTGGGTCGCCGCTCTCGACGATCGGATCCAGGTCGCCGTCCCGGTCGCCGGGATCACCGACCTGACCAATCATGTCGTCGACGGCTGCGTCGAAGGACACTGCGACTGCATGTTCCAGGTCAACACCTACGGCTGGGACTATGCCCAGGTCGCCGCGCTGCTCGCACCGCGACCGCTGCTGATCTCCAATTCCGACAAGGACGGTATCTTTCCTCTCGATGGAGTCGTCCGCATTCACTCGCAGGTCCGTCGCATCTACGAACTCCACGGACAAGCCAAACAACTCGGTCTGCAAATCACCGAAGGCCCGCATCGCGATACGCAGGAACTTCGCATCCACGCCTTCCACTGGTTCAATCGCTTCCTCAAGAAGCAAGACCCGCTGATCAGCTCCACCGCCGTCAAGTTCTTCTCACCGCAACAACTGAAAGTCTTTGCCAAGACTCTGCCCGAAGACGAAGTGAACACCAGGATCAGCGAGACGTTCACCGCCCGAGCCGCCAAGCCCAGCGTGCCAGGATCCCGCGACGACTGGGCCAGGCAGACAGCTGCCTGGCGAGACGCTCTAGTCCACAAGTCGTTTCGCGGTTGGCCCTCGCCTCACCAAAAAACGGCCCCGCTCGAACTCGAACCTGGCCCCAAAGCCAACTCAGGCGACCTCGCCATCAGCACCTGGCGGTTTACCTCTCAACAGGGCATCCGCCTGCCGCTGGTCGTCCTCCACCGCAAGGGACTCGATCTCAAATCGCTCGACCTGCTCGTGCTCAACAGCGTCGATGACCGCGGTTGGAACTCTCTGATCCAGACCATCGCAGGCGGAGGAATCACCCTGCCCGGCCTCGAGGGTCTCACCAAAACCGAACCTGACAAGGCCGCGTTCGCCCAGGTCGAGAAGATGCTCAAGGCGATGAAGTGGGGCTTGGCCTATGTGCCGCCGCGAGGCATCGGCCCCACGGCCTGGGGACAGGACCAGAAACGACAAACACAGGTCCGGCGACGCTTCATGCTGCTGGGGCAGACGCTCGATGGGATGAGAACCTGGGACGTGATCCGGGCGGCTACCGCCCTGCGACAGATCGACGGACTCGCCAAGGTGCCGCTGTGGATGCAGGGAGAACAGACCATGGCTGGCATCACACTCTATGCGTCACTCTTCGTGCCCGATGTCCATCGCATCGACCTGCACCAACTGCCCCAGTCACACCGCAACGGTCCCATCTACCTCAACGTGCTTCGCTTCCTCGATCTCCCACAAGCCGTTGCCATGGCCGCTGAACATGCCCAAGTGAGAATCTACCTGAGTGGCGAAGACACGGCCGAGAGCTGGGAATACCCGCAACAGGTCGCCAAGAGCCTGAAATGGGACAAGAAACAACTGGTCCTCCGAAGACTCGATGGCTCAACCGCCGACTCCACACCCTGATCCTCTCCAACCAACCGCCTTCCGCCACTCCACCCCCTTCCGCCACCCTCACACCACTCTCTAAAATCAGTCCTCTTCCAAAACAACCCAGACAATCAAAAGCCCACCAGCAGGACCCGACTCCGTGAATCGCCCGCAACACACCACCGCCTCGCTGCCCGACCCGACGATCCAAATGAGCGAAGGATGGCACTGCCTGCATCTCTACTACCAGGTCGACGCCGCCGCACTGGCTCAACTCGATTCCGACACCCGGGCTCGAGGTCGAGACGAACTGATCGCGGCACTCGACCCCGACGCCGACCTGGCCCCCAAACGACTGCAAACCTCGGTCATCTCGGGGCACCGAGCCGACCTGGGCCTGATGATCCTCGACCCCGACCCACTAGTCATCGACCGCGTCCAGCAAGCAGTCCGCTCGACCAGCCTCGGCACCGTGCTCAAACCCGCCTGGTCGTTCGTGTCGATCACCGAAGTGTCCGAGTACGTCCCGACGGCCGAACAGTACGCCGAACGGCTCAAGGCCGAAGGACTGGCCGAAGACGATCCGACGTTCGAGGCCAAGCTGAACGCCTACAGCGGACGCTTGCCAGCCATGAACCAGCAACGTCTCTACCCCGACTTCCCCGAACTGCCGATCCAGTGCTTCTACCCGATGAACAAGATCCGGCACCCGCAGGCCAACTGGTTCACCGAGTCGTTTGAATACCGATCCGGCCTGATGGCCGAACACGCCACCAGCGGGATCAAGTTCGCCGGCCGAGTCAGCCAGTTGATCACCGCGTCGACCGGTTTCGACGACTGGGAATGGGGCGTCACGCTGTGGGGACGAGCACCCGAACACATCAAGGAAATCGTCTACACCATGCGGTTCGACGAAGCCTCGGCGCGCTACGCCGAGTTCGGACCGTTCTACATCGGCTACATCAAGTCGCCAGCCGAAGCCATCGAACACCTCAGACTCTAAAACCGGTACGACTTGTTCCCGCGATCAAAGTCGCCACCAGCCACCTCACTCAGGAACCTGATGTCGCGATAAGTGTAGAACTCGACCAAGGTCGACTCGTCGGTCGGCTTCTCCGTAGACCCCTCGACCGGCCAGCCGAAATTGCGAACCACGACCGGCACGCCCAGTTCTCGGTCGATCAGCATCACGGACTTGCGGTACCGCTGCGACGCCGATCGGTCTGCATACTCGACCACGAACGCATAACACGGCCGACCGTCGAATTCGTGGTTCTCGATCAACTGGCATCGCACTCCCGCAGTCTTGGCCAGGTCACCGTGCCGGATCGCCAGCGATTCGCGAACCAACTCCAGCAAACCCGCCTTCGTGATCGGGTACCGCGACTCCTTCATCGCCATGCTGCCGCTCGGATCCAACTTCAACGCCGGCAATCGCCTCTTCCATCCACTCAGCTTCACCAGCATCCGACCCTTGTTCTCGCCGGTCACATACAACAATTGACGCCCCTTGTGCCCAGTCGACCACTTCAGGTAGACCGAAAATGGCTCGTGACGAATCTTGATCTCCATCACCTGCTCGTCACTCAACTCGTCCGCCACAACCTCTTGCTTGCTGAACGTCGCCGTGTAACCCGGCAACGCCGACAGCACCGCTTCGGCCTTCTCGAGCATCAACACGTGCATCAACAGGCCGATCCGCGATGACGGATCCCCGGCCGAAGACTCGGACTGAGCACCTGCAGCCACCACGCCCGACTCGACCGATTCACCAGCCTGATCGCTCGAAACCAACATCGGCTCCAAGCTCACCGTCGGCACCGCCTGCTGAACACCCACCACGTCAGCGTCTGCAGACGACGAATCAAAACTGGCCGAAATGAAGGCAAATGAGACCACCGCAATCGAAGCGGCCAGGACATTGGGGAACTGAGACACCGTGACTCGGCCCGTCCAGCGTACAGGACGCATCGCCTGCCCCACTCCCCACGTCACTGGCCACAACAGGCCCCGAACCAACCGGGGAATCTGTTGGATTAGACGAGACGTAAATCGCAGCGAAACCGAAACGAGTTTTTGGACCGATTGCATCAACTTGGACATTACGGCACCTGTGTTGCGAATCTTCGGGAGTAGCACTCCTTGAGATCGGCTGTACGGGTTTGTGAAACCCAGCCCGGCGACCACGGCACGAAGAACCGCGCCACGGCAGACAACTCAGATGTCCGGCCCTAACGGCGGACCTCGCAACGACAACCTGACCCGAAGAGCCCCGACAGACTCGGCAGCTTCCCCAGCTTCTCAACGCCGCGAGCCGCCTACGGCTTCGGACGGCGAGTCTGTTGCGGCTTGGCTCGCGAGGTCTTCCCAGTCGGATCACTCTTCGGGATCAGCGGGACCAGCTCGATCAACACGTCCGTATCGACCGGAGGGATCCTTTCCATGAATGCTTCGTACAAGAGACCGGTTTCCTGCGAGCTGCTGGCCCGAGCGATGTCGAGCGTCGCGGTCGGAAAATTGGCTACGCAGACCAGGTTGCCGTTCTCGGCCCGGTAAACCTTCTTGCCCGTCTTCATGTCGGTCACAAAACCGCTGCCGGCAAAGACCCAGTGAGCCGTCATCTGCGTCGGTTGACTCTGAGCAAACAACAACTCCACCGCCTTGCCGAACACCCGGTCGCTGCTCAGCTTCAAGAACGCGTCGCGTCGGGCGGCCCGCATCGGCCCGAACCAGACCAGTTCCGCATTCTTCTCGTCAAAGACCAGCTTCGGCTTTTCCTCTGGCAGAACCAGGCCAGCGGGCAGCTTGGCCAGCGGGACGCTGAAGTAACGCCCGGTGGCCCGTCGGAGCCACCGCTGGGCACGGACCCGACGAGGCGTCCCCGACTTGTCCTTCCACTGCAAGTAGATCTCGATGCGCTGTCCGGTCGGAGCCTTGAAGTCGGGCACCAGTTCGCCTCCCTTCAACCGCTTGTAATGACGGACCGGAGTCCCCTGCCTGGCACCCAATGCCAGCAGCCCGGCGTGAACCACCGCCGCCTTGGCGTCCAAAGTCAGAATCGATTCGTGTTCCTTCGTCTGCTTCAAACAGCACAGCATCTCGAGCACACGGTCCCGAGCACAAACGCGGGCCCGCAACAGCAATCGCTTGCCAGCCCGATCCAGCAGTACGGTGCCCTGAGGATTCAGAGCGACGGGTTTCGTCGAGACCGTCTTCGGTGTCGGCTTGGGCTGAGCAACCAGACACGCCGATTGCAAAACCGACACCGCACACAACCCCGCCAGCCAACGACTCATTGCTCGACCTCCTCAACCACTTCGTCGACACCCAATCTAACAGACAGTCTACCAACAAGTCTCAACACGCGGGCCTGATCCCGATGTCAGCGTCCGGCCACCACGCCACCACACAACTCGTCCAGCCAACCCAGAAGATCCGCGATGAACTCGTCCCGACAGTCTTCAAACTCCAACGTGTGCTCGGCAGTCGGATACTCCAGCCGCCGTCTCGTCTCCGAAGCAAACCGCTCGAACAACTCGCCAACTGCGGCATTGTCGAGAATCCTGTCGCCACCGGCGAGCATCAACAGCGAAGGGCAGACGACACGAGCCACCGCCTCGTCGAGCTCTCGATCCAGGTCCTGATTGGCCAGCAGGAAACCAACGGTCACGTCTCGCAACGTCAATGGGTCGTTGCGGATGAACCGCTGCCAATCCCGGTTCCTCGTAAAAAGAGCAGGATCCTGCAGAGGAATCTCGACCAGCTTGTCGCGGATCTCCAACCGCCTGGCCAACCCCAAACGAAACCTCGCCCACCAACCCGGACCAACTCGAGCTCTGAGCCCCGGGTACAGCAACGCCAAGGCGTCGACCAGGTCGGGACGCCGCGACGCCACGATCGTCGCCAGCTTGCCACCCCAGCTGACGGCCTGGAGCACCACCGGGCTGTTCGGATTCTCCTGGTCGCGGCGATGACCGGCCTCGGCCAGGAACTGTGTCACGTCGTGCACCAGCCGATCCGCGTGCAACGCATCGCCACGCGAGTCGGGGTTACGTCCCGAACCGCGACGGTCCAGAAAACAGACTTCGAACCCCGCTTCCGCCAGACGGCGACTCGAAGCCTCGTACCATCCCGAGTGACTCTGGATCCCGTGCAACGCCACCACGTAACCCCGCACCGTCGACCCCACCGACGGCCACCGCTGCCAGGCCAGACGGCGACCGTCAGAGACAACCATCTCGTGATGCTCGGCCTCGATCCTCATCTCGCTAACCAATCATCTCTTCCAGGACCCGCGAGTACGCTCCGTAATCGCCGTCACTGAATAATACGAACCGAACCAGGGATGGACGCCGTTGAGTTTCCAGAAAGCGCCGCACCTCGTCCAACGACGCCTCGGCCGCCAGGTCGACCGGGTACCCGTACACACCCGTGCTGATCGACGGAAACGCCACACTCTCGAGTCCCCTCTCAACCGTCAACTCCAGACAACTCCGGTAACAGCCCCGCAACAACTCCTCCTCACCTTCACCTCCACCACGCCAAATCGGACCGACCGTGTGGAAGATGAACTGAGCCGAAAGGGCACCGGCAGAGGTCGGGACGGCGGTTCCCGGGTGACATCCATCAGGAAACTCCCGCTCGGTTTCCTCCATTACCGACGGACCCGCCGCGAGGTGAATCGCACCATCCACCCCGCCACCACCAGCCAACTCGGAGTTCGCTGCATTGGCAATCGCGTCAACTTCCTGCAACGCGATGTCGCCCCGCACCAACTGAAGACGACACTCTTCCACCATGATCAGCATCGTAGACGTAGGTACTCACGAAACCTGGTGCTGGGGCCACAGTTCGAGGCTCCCTCGATACCGCTCCTTCAGTATACTTCTCGCCACATCCTCGTACATCCAGCCACGCCAACTCGTACCGTGACCAACCACACACCCATCACCGTATCGCTGCTCATCCCGACACTCGATCGCTCGGGTGCCGAAAAGCAACTCGTCTCACTCGCCTGTGGCCTGTCTCGAGACGAATTCCAGGTCGAGGTCATTGCGCTCACGCGCGGCGGGCCGCTGGAAACCGAGCTGACACAACACCAGATCCCACTGACGATCATCGGCAAACGACACCGGCTCGACCTCCAGGCACTCAGACGACTCCGACAACACCTCGCCACCAACCGACCCAACCTGCTGCACACCTGGCTGTTTGCCGCCAACGCCTACGGTCGAATCGCACGGACCGCCAGCCCAACGACCCGTGTCATCGTCTCGGAACGATGCGTCGACAGCTGGAAACGACGCTGGCAATTGTGGATCGACCGGCGACTGATCGCTCGGACCGACCA
>Ga0114999_10002022_pt1 | contig 27365 bp, 23 predicted proteins | sample ArcticOcean_MG_C_3_FD_89820 | JGI IMG/M metagenome (GOLD analysis project Ga0114999, IMG submission 89820) | Marine microbial communities from western Arctic Ocean - ArcticOcean_MG_CB8_126 | ecosystem: Environmental > Aquatic > Marine > Oceanic | place: Arctic Ocean: Canada Basin | collected...
TCGAACATGTCGAAGAAAATAAAACTTTCACATGGTACGCAGGCGGTATAGTTATTCTAACAGCTGTATGTTTGGCGTTGGGGGCAATAGATATATTAGGCACGTTTGATTTTTGGTCCATTGGATTAGCAATCTTAAAATGGGTCATTCTCGCAGCAATCACCCACGCAATTGGTACGACATTACTGAAAACAGCAGATACCCATGCAGATTGGGGACAATTGGCTCGTACTCTTGGGTTTGCTCAATTGCCTGGAGTGTTTTATGTCCTGGGATTAATCTCACCTATTTTTATCTTAATAGTATTTATTTGGCAGACCTGGGCTTCTGTACTGGCTGTCAAAGCTGCATTGGATTACCCGACCAAACTTAGGGCATTTGGAGTTTTATTGATTGGTTTAGTAGTGTCAGGAATTGCTCTCACATTAGTTAATAGCATGATCATTAAATTCTTTTAATAAGTTAAATTCTGTATCTCTATGGCATGAATAACACTCTACGATGGTCAAACCATCCATAAATATCAAAAAATTTACAAAAACGTAACAAATCAGGTTGAAATAAGGCTTGACATGCTAATTCGCAGGATTTATTATTGCGTCGCGTTAATTAAAGACTTAATAGTTAACTAAATCGTAAACAGCGAGGCGATATCCGTTATGGCACTCAAATTAAAGGGTTGTGCAAAATGCAAAGGTGACTTACTCTGGTCCGATTATGCTTGGACCTGTTGTCAATGTGGAAGAACATATTATACTGAAATGCCTGAAACCAACCTATATAAACGTAAGGCAATACCTGAAGATAATTCTGAATTACAAAAATCCAAATAATGACATACTGAGTCCGAAGAGGCAATAAAATTTTTCGACCTATTACTATCAAATAGGAGGTACTAGTGGACCTAGGAAGCCTTGAACAAATTCATGATGGTGGCCAAAGTGTCATCTTGAAATATCCCCAGATAGGTACTGTTCATGATTTGGTGATCAAGGCAAGCAATCCGTTGAAACCACGTTCTAGGAAGGCTTTGAAACATGAAATTAAGTTATTACAATCCATGGAATATAACCCATTTGTAATCCAGTTAATTGATAGCGGACAATCTGAAGGAAGAATTTACTACAGCATGCCTCTTCTAGGCAAATTTACCCGACGCCTTCTCCCGCTTATCGACAATACCAATAAATCAAACGTCTCTGATATCTTGATCAAAATTTGCGATGGATTAGCTGCTTTGCACGAAGCAAATATTTTGCATTTGGACATTAAACCAGACAATATTCTCATGAAACATTCTGGCCACCCAGTTATTATTGACTTGGGATTATCTCGGACTATCACAAGTGACCTCATCGACCCGCATAGCGTACCTGAAGGCAGTTTCAAGTATATTGCACCTGAGGTTTGGCTCCACAGACCAATGTCTGTAAGAACGGATATCTATTCATTCGGAATAACTGCTTATGAGATTATAACTGGCAATCCATTTGTTAACGGTGACTCTTTGGACCAGATAAGGAGGCAACACTTAAGCCAAATGAGGCCAATTCTTGAACGTCAAGATCTTTTGAAGGGTCTTGAATATGTGATCTCAAAGTGCACCCGTCTAAATCCTGCAGATCGGTTTTTCAACATCCAAGAAGTCAAACAAGCGATTCGAGATGGATCAGGTAAGTCTTCCGGTTTAGAACAAAGAGCCTAGCCGGAACTATATTGGAAGCGTGTATTGCGTTTGTTTCTCAAACTCATTATTAATCTCTGAATTAAATTTCGAATACATGCAGAATTGGCATTCGGGATTATAGTTAGGCGTTTCTTGAAGATTCAAGATGTTCCACGCAGACTGTACTGCTTTTTCTACCCAAGAATTATTTGAAGTTTTTGTTACGATCCTCACATCGAAGTTCAAAGTACCACCAAATTCTGGTTCCATTTTAGACGCGTTACCGTACACTAAGATCCCGATATTACTCACTTTCAAACCTTGTTTGGCGATCAAGTATTGATAAAATTCAAGTTGGCGCCAATACCCAGGAAATACATTGCTTACTGACACTGTATCTTTCTTGGAAGTACTCTTGTAATCTACTACAAAGTATTCCTCAGTAACTAAGTCAACCCATAAATCGTCTATAGCTCCAAATAGGTCAAAATTTGTTTCAGGGTGGAGAAACCGTACGCCTTTGAAATTGTATCGCCACGTATCCAAATCTGGTCGTTGCACCGGAACCAAGCCAACTCGAAATTCATTCATCAAGGGGTGCGCCTCTTGTTTGGTTCTATATACATCAAATTCTTTTTTCATCAATGTATCCACTGCCAAATTCAGCAGGTAAGGGGGACCAGATGGTCTTCTTTGACCTAACCTGACATCCACATAAAAGCAACGAGGACATTCTAAAGATAGGTCAATTTTGGTACGACTTAAGGGAAATGGAGTATTTGAACCCGGTTGGTATAATCTTTTAGGCATCTAATCAATCTCCGTATAAACAAAATTTAAATCTTATTCGTTTTCCATGCAGCAGATTTTAATGCATTTGCAGCTTCTTTTAGAGCGTCCTTCGACAAGTCTAACACCGAGGTCATAGTGAAAAATCCATGAACGACACCGTCATACCTACTAATGGTTACATTTACGCCGGCATTCTGGAGTTTTTCCCCATAGAGTTCGCCTTCGTCTCTTAAAGGGTCAAATTCTGCTGTAATGATCAAGGCAGGAGGTAAATCTTCCAACGACTCGGCATTCATAGGAGTAGCGTCTGGGTTACAACTGTCATTTTCGTCATTTAGATAATGGTCCCAGAACCATTTCATTCCATTTCTAGTTAATGAATATCCTTCACTGTTTTCAATATACGACTTGGTTTCAAAATTGAAATCCGTAACCGGGTATACTAAAAGTTGAAAAAATATATTGGGTGATCCTAATTGTTTGGCTTTTATGGCTACCACTGTCGCCAGATTGCCTCCTGCACTGTCCCCTCCGACTGCTACAAGTTCTGGGTCTCCATTGTAAATGTGTCCTTGTTTACTAGCCCATTCCGCAACCGCTAGTGCATCTATTACTGCGGCGGGGAATTTAGATTCCGGAGCCAATCTATAGTCCACTGACATGACAACGAAATTGCTTGCCTCGCATAAATGTCTTGAAATTGGATCCGCAGTTTCAATATTACCTAATACCCAACCTCCGCCATGGTACCAAACCAAAATCGGAAATGGACCAGAGCCCGCAGGTTCATATACTCTTACAGGAATAGAAATCCCGTCGTTATAAACACTAACGTTTGATACTTTGCAAGTTTCAGGACCGGGAGCCAAAGGTCTTAATTTCCGGAATTCCCGGGCTTCATCAGGAGTCAATTGCTCATTGGGAGGTATTTGAAGACTTTCCATTTGAAGTAAAATTGCTTGCATTTGTTTATCTAAAGGCATAACCCCTCCTATTGGTCGTTTGTTTCAGGTTAACATAAACATCAACTGAAAGAACATTGATAGAAGTTTAAACTAAACTGAATTTGAAAACTCATTCTAATTTTTTAACTCCGGTATATTAAAATTCAATAATAGCTCTGCCTAAAATAGATCCACTTTGAAGGTCCGCACATGCGGTGTTGATTTCTTCTAATTTGTACCTTTTGGTTATTAACTGGTCAAGCGGAAACTTACCTTCTTCGTGCCATTTAAGAAACATGTTAAAGTCTTTCTCTGGATAGGTAGCACCTAGGCTGCCTCTATAAGTTCTCTGACCCCTAACAAACAGTGCTGGATCGATTGTAATCATTTGATTGGGTATTCCGATGAGTACTGCCATTCCTCCATGATTATCAGCACCTGAGCCCCCAGCCCTGACAGATGGCAATATTTGTTCGTTAGTTTTTTTAACACCAATCGCATCGAAAGCGAAGTCAACTCCTCCATTTGTTGCCTGTAAGATGGCTTCAATTGGATCAGTTTTTGACGCATTTACAAAATGAGTGGCACCAAATGTTTTGGCGAATGATAATTTGTTCTCATCCAAATCCACTGCAATGATGGGATAAGCTTCTAATATACTTGCCATTTTTATCGCTGATAAGCCAACACCGCCAACACCGTATACTGCTACAGAATTTCCAGGTCTCACTTTGGCGGTGTTCATGACCGCGCCGGCACCAGTCAAAATTGCACAACCCACTATGCAACTCAAGTCGGTTGGATATTGTTTAGAAATCGGTACTACAAAATCCTGGTGGACCAATACGTCGTTTCCCCAAGTGTAGACATTTCCATTCACTAAGGTTTCCCGATAGGTAACACCAGATGGAGAAGGTTTTGGCCGAACTGAACTAGGCGTTTTAGGCACCCAGGTGACAATAGCGTGGTCTCCTTCTTGGAGATTGGTCACATTTGTTCCGACATGAGTGACTACTCCAGTCCCTTCATGCCCTAACATTAATGGCCTCGGGAGTTCAGGTTGATGTATTTGATGCAGTTGAGAATGGCATATTCCGCTGGAGAATAATTTAACTATCACTTGATCAGGAGAGGGGTCAGGTATTTCAATTTCATCAATAATTAACTGACCACCAATTTCCATACTAATCGCGGCTATGCTTTTCATTTTTTCTCCTTCAGGCGTTATACGATAGCATCTTAGGTCGTCAATTGAGTTTAGTCAATTTGATTCCTTCACGACACCTCTCAATGTAAATATCAATGACTGGCATATATACTTATCGCACATTCTGGTCTGATATCCACCTCCAAGCAATGTTTGCCAAGCCCTAATTAAAGGACAACAATGTTAAAACGAGTGTACCAATGGACTCCAACGTTTCCTTTCTATTACGGATGGGCTATTTTGCTGGCCTCTTTCTTTTCTACATTTGCAGCGACTTCGGTGGCGCAAGTTGTCTTAGGAGGAGTTCAGATGTACATATTGGAAGACACGAATTGGTCAAAAACTGAATTTTCATTTACCATAGCTTGCGGCACTTGGATTTCTGGATTCATTAGCCCATTCATAGGCAAATTAGCAGACAAATATGGACCCCGTCAGTTGATGCCTGCGGCATTAATTTTAATTTCATTATGCTATTTTGGAATCTATGGCATCCCCGCCTTTTGGGCTTTTGCCGTAGGATATGTAATATCTCGTACAATCAGCCAACCAATCTTAATCAATGTCGTTCCTAGAACTGTCACAGTTAATTTTTTCAGAACCAAACGTAATATTGCTTTATCACTTGTCACTATGTCTAGGCCAGTTGCTGGAGCAATAAATGTTCAACTAATAGCCTTCATTACCCAAAGATATGGATGGAGGACTGCTTACAATTTTCTTGGTTGGTTTTCTTTGGCATTAAGTATTCCAGTTTTTTTCATAATGAGAAGAAATCCGGAAGATCTCGGGTTACTGCCTGATGGAGTCAAACTGAAAACAACCAACACTGTAAACGATATTTCTATGCCTGCTGAATACAGCTGGGATTTCAAATCTGCCCTAAGGACGAAAGCGTTCTGGTTTTTAGCAGCTGTAACAACTTTTGTGACCTTGTCTTCATCCAGTGTTTCATTCACTTTAGTTCCATATTATGTCGAACAACTAGGAATGTCGAAACTGCAGGCAGCTTCTATTTTTAGTCTAGGAACTGTTTTGGCTCTGAGTAATCTTTTGTGGGCTATTTTGGCAAATAAATTCAGCCCGAGAAAGATTTTGATCTTCAACCTGTGTGTAGCCGGATTGATGTTGTTTTTTTTGATGAATGTCCAACATTCCTATCAAGCATGGATGTTTGCTATTTTATGGGGTCTTTTTTCAGGCGCAGCAGGGACCTTAGAACAGATGGTAATCGCTGAATATTTTGGCAGAGCATCTTACGGAACTATAACCGGAGCAATTGGACCGATGCAGATCACCGCTCTAGGCCTGGGACCTACTTTAGGAGCTCTTACCAGAGTGCAATTTGGCACCTATGTCCCTTTATATATATGTATAGCAATTCTGTACGTCATATGTGCAGGGTTAACGTTAGCGGCGAAGCCTCCTCTAACAAAGCAACTAAATTCTTAATCACCGAGCTTTGCAAAGCAATCATGATTCCAAATTAACCGCTTTTCAATCGACAGGGCTTGCCCAGGTTCTAATGTCTTTTCTTCCATGAAATAAAGCTGGAAACTTTCAAGTCGTTCTTCTTTAGGATGATTAAAATACCAGTCTCTACATAGATATTTTCCGTAATAGAGGCGCTGGGATTCAAGTGAAGGTTTTTTTATGTTGATTAAATATTTTCTCCATCTATTATTAGGATAGGTGTCAGAGGCATTTTGTGGCTTTGAATAATCGACAGGTAGTTCGGTGAGAATGTCTATTGTTTTATGGTCTCCCACAGAGCCAGCTGCAACAAACCATCCATCGTGTTTGATTGGATGCGGGGCAAACATACTCCATTTTTGTTTCAGCCGAGTGATCTCTGCAACATTAGACACCCAACTAGGTTTATTGATATTGCTTTGTTTTATATTTGCTACATTCCAATATAAAACAAAGCCTAACATTATGATGATTATTCCTGTAGATATTTTATTCGGTTTTAAAGAATAGTTATTCATTTTAAATTTGTTTGTAAAAGGTGAGAAGGAACTTCTGTTATCAGAAATGAATTCATAAAATTTGGTACCAATTTTCATGCAAAAGTTGATATGGAAAAATTTTCCAAAAAGTTTGAAAACGACTGATTGGCTGAATACATAGGCCAAACCTTCAAATTTAATCAGTAGTTGCCGGTTATCACGTCTTACGACCCAGGTATTGTTTTCTTGGAACAAACGAAAAATATCTTTGTTGCTCTGTACAGGTTTCAGTGGAATTGGAGTCAGAAACAAAAAAGTTTTTATAAGCAATACGGTTTTGATACAAAAATCGCAGCCATCATCGTAATACATAATGAATGTTTCTCTACGTTTGGCCATGGATTCACAAATTTTGTTCCAGAATCCAGAAGGAACGAAGATAAGCCAAGAAGCAATAGAAACAAACGGGAAATAACCTATGTGCATAGTAGAAGCGATTCCCAAATGAAATCCAATAAACGCAATTATGACGATTCCTCTTAGCAATTGATTCCACGAAGGCCACAGCAAGAGTAACGGACCTGTAATTTGTAACATGTGAACACTTATCGTTAAGAAACTGAGTAAAGTAGGAAAATTAAGCAAATAAAAACCAAAGGAAGTCGTAAACATATCTAAACTTAAAGCATAGTACAACGCAGTGTGTTCTGTTACCCAAACTGGGTCTAATTTTGCAATCCAATTAAACACATAAACAAGAACAACTTGGACCATTATAGCAAATGTAGCGGCACTACAAACGGAATTGGATGCGTCAAACGATCCTTTGTTAAGCGCTTTGTCGACCGAGTAGCGAGCTCCTAATGGAAGGAAAATACTCCAGAAAAGAAGCAAACTTAATAAAGAATCTCCGCCAGTCAAAATCATGGGGTTTCTTGCATGTAAAGATATTGTCATTAACCAAAGAATAATTGTGAATAATCTTGTTCTGAAACCAAATATAAAAATCAAACCAATTAGGAAATGCACCAACATTAGAGCAAGGATTAAATAAGAATGGCCAGCAATCATATAAATTGAAAGATCGAAATTCCCTGAAACCCCGATATTGGTATCTGCTAATGCAGCACGGGGCAGCAAGCCAAGATCGCTGTAGTGGGCTGATAGGTCTTTCATGCGCCATATCAGGTCCCAAAGTAATAAAACCCCAACTACGATACGGAAAAGGGCCAAAGACCGTAGATCTAAAGAGAAATTATTATGTATGTAATTTAAGATTGACTTGGGCATTTTAAGTGACTCTTCCACGTTTTCAGAACTGCAAAACCCAGATTTACTTCTTTCAGGTTTTGTGTGATAGTACACATTTAAAGTATATCATCAGAGAGGAGAGTAAAGTGAACGGAAAAAGTGAAGTGGCAAAAATCCTTAAACAAGAGGGAGTGGAATTCGTATTTTGTTTCCCAAACAACACTTTGATCGACGCTGTAGCGGAAGCCGGTATAAGACCTATAATTTCAAGAGTAGAAAGAACAGCTATTAATATGGCGGACGGTTATAGCAGGACAACCAATGGCAAAAAAAACGGTGTCTGCATATTCCAAGCCGGGCCAGGAATAGAGAATGCTTTTTCCGGTGTTGCACAAGCATTTTCCGACTCCAGCCCAATTTTAATACTACCTGGGCACCAAGGAAACTCTAGGCTGGGTGTAACTTCTGATTTCAATGCTTCCCAAAATTACCAACACATCACCAAATGGGCAGGCTATGTAAACAGTGCGGAGAGAATACCAGAGATGATGAGACGAGCCTATACTAACATGCGTATGGGACGCCCTTCTCCAGTTTTGTTAGAAATGCCAACCGACGTAATGAATGCTCCATTTGATGTCGTATACGACATCTACGAACCAGTTTTACCCCGAAAATCCTCTGGCGATCCTAAAGATATAGAGAAAGTGGTTGAATTACTCCTCGGCGCTAATAATCCCATAATATACGCAGGGCAAGGAGTTCTGTATGCAGAGGCTTCAGAGGAGTTAGTAGAATTATCTGAATTACTCAATCTTCCGGTTCTAACCACAACATTAGGTAAAAGCGGATTCCCTGAAAACCACCCCTTGTCATTAGGAACTGGCGGGAACAGTGGCACTGCTATGGTTGGGACCTATCTGCGTGAATCAGACTTGGTATTCGGTATCGGAACTAGTTTTCAAAAAACCTTAGCATCGGCTCCAGTACCGCCCGGAAAAATAATGATTCAATCCACCATTGACGATAAAGACATAAACGGTGAATACAAGATTGACGAAGTGATTATTGGTGATTCCAAATTAGTGCTTCAACAGATTATATCTTGCTTAAAAGACCGTCAAGTAACTGTTGATTTGAATCGAAAACAAATTGTCGAAGAAAACATTGCATCAATACGCACAGCTTGGCTTGCAGAATGGATGCCTAGACTGACTTCAAATACGTCACCAATTAGCCCTTACAGAGTCGTATGGGAATTGGAAACTAATTTGGATAAGAACAAATCTATCGTGACCCACGATTCAGGGAACCCCAGGGATCAAATCGTTCCTTTTTACACAGCTACTTTGCCAAGAACCTACTTAGGATGGGGAAATTCTACCCCTCTGGGAGCTGGATTTGGGTTAGCTATGGGTGCCAAACTGGCTGCACCCGATCACACAGTGGTTAATTTAATGGGAGACACTGCAGTTGGAATGATGGGCACGGACTTCGAAACAGCCGCTCGAGAAAAAATAGGAACCATTACTGTCATTATGAACAATGGAGCGATGGGTGGTTATGAAAAACATATGCCGATTGCGATCGAAAAATACCAATCGAAATACACAACAGGCGAGTACGCAAAAATGGCAGAAAGTCTAGGAGCTCATTCTGAAAAAATCATTAATCCTGCTGATATTGGACCGGCTATTCGTAGAGCAATAAAAATATCTGCAGATTCTCAACCTGTAGTTTTAGAAATCATAACCCGTGAAGAACCAATTTTATCGAATTATTATTAACCGGAGGGAACGTGGCATTTGTTATTACTCAACCCTGTATTGGGGTAAAAGACGCAAGTTGCGTAGATGTTTGTCCAGTAAACTGTATCAAATCAGATGAAGGATCAGAACAATATTTCATCAACCCAGCTGTTTGTACCAATTGTAATTATTGTGAGCCAGTATGTCCTGCGCAGGCGATTTTTGATGGTTATGGAGTCCCTGCACAATGGGACGGTTTTATTTTGTTGAATAAACAATACTTTGCGTGAAGATTAGTTCATTATATTCTGTGGAAATGTTTTCTATTCACCTTTAACAGCTTTGCGTTGGTGATGAAGGATAGGTTCGGTATATCCAGACGGTTGATCGATGCCTTGAAATACTAATGCCTTAGCAGCGTTGAATGCAATTTTGTTGCCAGTATTTTGACCCATAGGAATATATGCAGGGTCAGATTCATTTTGTCTGTCAACTACTTTTGCCATGTAGTCAAAAATTTTCAACACTTGTTCTTCGCTACATATTCCATGGAATAACCAGTTCGCTATATGTTGGCTCGAAATTCTTAAAGTCGCTCGATCTTCCATTAATCCAACATCGTTTATATCTGGAACTTTAGAACAACCCACTCCTTGATCCACCCATCTTACAACGTACCCAAGAATTCCTTGTATGTTGTTTTCTAATTCAGAAGTCACTTCTTCTTCAGACCATGTTGGATCGTATGATATCGGTATCGTAAGTATATCGTCCAAATTGGCCCTAGGTCTTGAGGATAATTCAATTTGACGTTCCTTAACATTAATAGAATGATAATGGAGTGCATGGAGAGTAGCAGCCGTAGGAGACGGAACCCATGCGGTGTTTGCCCCTGCATTTGGGTGGTTTTCTTTTTGTATTAACATATCTGCCATTAAATCTGGCATTGCCCACATTCCTTTTCCGATTTGAGCCTTTCCAGGCAAGCCACATTGAATTCCAATGTCTACATTCCAGTCTTCATAAGCTGATATCCAAGAAGACGATTTCATGTCTCCTTTTCTGACCATTGGGCCAGCCTTCATTGACGTATGAATTTCATCTCCAGTTCTATCCAAAAAACCGGTATTGATAAACGCCACTCTTGAAGAGGCTGCTCTAATGCATTCTTTTAAGTTAACAGTTGTTCGACGTTCTTCATCCATGATCCCCATTTTTATAGTAAGGGGAGTTAATCCCAAGAGAGTTTCGATACCAGTGAATAAGTCATCAGTAAATTTTACTTCTTCAGGTCCATGCATTTTAGGTTTTACGATGTATATGGATCCAGTCTTTGAATTCGCACTCCTGTTTTTGACATCGTATAGCCCAATCAACACAGTGGTAATCCCATCAATAATACCTTCAGGAACTTCTTCGTTGTCAAAAACGATTAAATTTGATGTCATCAAGTGACCTACATTTCGTATTAATAGAAGCGCCCGTCCAGATAATGTGGCCGGTATTCCTTGAGGATTTAGAAATTCTTTATCGGCGTTTAATGTTCGTTCAAGAATTTTTCCATTTTTTTCAAACGAAGTAGTAAGCGTACCATCCATTAAGCCTTTCCAATTCCTATAGGCGTTTACTTTATCTTCTGGGTCGACTGCCGCAATTGAATCCTCTAAATCTATGATGGTGGTAATTGCAGATTCTAAAACCACATCGGACATGCCGGCTATATCTGTTTGGCCGACTATAGATTCATTGTCAAAAATCATCTGAACATGGAGTCCGTTTGACTGAAAAAATATTGAAGAAGGAGAGTCAGCTTCGCCGTTCCATCCCACAAATTGACTAGGTTCTTTCACAGATGTACTTTGGTTATCACCTAAATTGACAACAACTTGACCATTGCTAATAAAGTATTTAGTGGCTTCACCATGGGAATTATTTTCTAACGGGATTGCCAAATCTAATAATTCTTTGGCTTTTTTAATTACAGCAGCCCCTCTCACCTCATTATAGGTTGTTGTTTTTTCTTGTCCTTTTTCTTCTGAAATGACATCAGTTCCATATAAAGCATCATACAAACTGCCCCATCTGGCATTCGCAGCATTCAATGCATATCGTGCATTGGTTATGGGAACAACCAATTGAGGACCCGCAATATCTTTTATTTCGGGATCGACATTATCAGTGGTGATCACAAAATCTGGTCCCTCAGGCACTAAATATCCGATGTCTTTCAACATTTGTTTGTATGTTTCCAATTGAGTAGAGGAAATGGGGTTGTTAGTATGCCAAGTATCTATTTGTTCTTGGAGGTCTTGGCGTTTAGAAAGTAATAGTCTATTTCTAGGTACTAATTCCCGTATTAATTGTTTGGTGCCGTTCCAAAATTCTTCGATTCCAATTCCTAATTCTGGTAGCACTTCTCGATTTAGGAAATTGTAATACACAGTTGCTATTTTAAATTCGTCTTGTTCAATGTAGGTGTTCATTTTGTCAATCCAAATAGTTATTATCAATTCAATATAGTACAAGTATAGATTACTTTGCAAATATTTAATTCAATTTTTGAATCCAGTATCATGTATAATCACATCGGTTGATCCAAAATCACCCTTTTTACAGTGAAATAATGAGAATGATACTCCGCAACACTTTGTCCGCTTCAATACTAGCACGGGACATTTTAGAAACACGGACAGAATCTTCAAGAACTCCTTTATTTCCGACTACAGATATTATACCTGAAGAAACAATGCCTGATACAACCACCATTCTGATAACCGAAAAGCCTTTACCCATGGAGGTTATAGAGAAAGATATAGTTGGCTCCATATTTGCATTTTTCGCAGTGCTCGGGATCTCTTCGTTTCTATTGGTATTAGGTATTGCAGTATTATACTTTGTTATGTTTATATTGGAATTTTCAGTGATTTAAATCTGAGATCGAATACAGATTCTCACCAGAAATGAATTAACCTTGTTGAAGGTCTACCCTGGGTACTTTACAATTACGACAATGCATAAATTCGATCGATACATAACCATCACGATTGAAGTCCTGTGCCTTGCAACTTTATTTTTTATTCCTCTAGTATTAGCTTCAGATATAGGATTTATTTCTCAGGATATGTATTCTAGATACGAGGTGCCTAAAGCAGTCTTTTTCCGAGTTATGACTTCAATAATTCTAACTTTAATTTTTGTTCAACTAATTAACCACTCAATATTTCAGTTTTTGTCAGGAAAACTAAACTCCTCAACCACAGTATTATTTTCCAAATGGGGTTCATATCTATTCAATTTCAAAGTCCAAAATTTGATAACGTTAGCTGTTTTTATATATATATTAGTTTCAATTGTGGCGACTCTATTGTCGGGGCATATCAGAACCAGTATGTGGGGACAGCAAGCCGGTAATGACCCGTTCTCACTCCACAGCGTAATTTTTTACGGATTGTTTTACTTTATAATTCTCAGCCAATTCAAAGATAGAACTCAAATTGAACACTTGTTTTGGATAATAGTTCTTTCGGGTGCATTTGTATCTGGATATGGAATTTTTGAATATTTAGAATACGATTGGTTAAAGGTTAACGAATCCTCGTATACGGAAACAGCTTCGACCTTAGGCAATTCGCTAATCGCCGGATCCGTGTTGCTATTAACAATCGGAATTACTTTATCTCAATCATTGGGATTTTTAACGGACAAACTGCACCTTAGCAAAACTCATTATTGGGTTAAATTTACCATTTTATCTTCACTACTATCCATTCAGTTTTTAGGTATCAGTCTGACAAGTAGCCGAGGACCATTATTGAGCTGCATCATCCTGATTGTATCAATCATAAGTGCAAGCATTTGGTTTTCCACCAAGGCAACAATCAAAAATATATTAATATTCATAATAGTTTCAGGATTATTGACTTTCATAATGGTCGGCTCTGTTTCAGCTTTGAAAGAATCATTACAGGTTATCCAAAATGATTTTTCAAACAATCCTACCGTCACAATGGTTCCAACTGAAACCTCGGTTCCTCAACAAAATTTACCTAACAACTCTGAAAGCAGCAGCTTGGGTTCAAGACTTTACATTTGGGAAACTACATTATTCCTTGCCCAACATAGACCCGAGTTACCAAATAGTATATTCTCAACATATTTAACACGCTTTTTATTCGGTTATGGGCCAGAAATGTTTCAACCTGCCTTTTTGGTAAAAGCTCCTCCGTTCGGAAAACTCCAGATACCCGCTACTCCGGACCAGGCACATAATATGTATCTGCATCAATTAACCGAACAAGGGTTGACAGGATTGATCGCATGTATAATATTGTTCAGTGCTCCAATGATCATACTGGTAACTTTGATTAAGCCGATTGTTACCAGACGTCATACCCCTGAATTAATTCTCTTTCTCTGTTTAACAATGGTTCTTCTGTGTCGTATTATTGAACAACAAGCCGGAATTTCAAAAACAACAGACATTATTTTCACTTGGACATTGTTGGCTCTGTTAAGCTGGTTCATCATTAAGATGCACCCAGTACCTCAAATACCCAGTATTGAGGGTAATATACCTCAGAAATCCGAATTGATTATGAGAATATCAGTATTGGTTTCTATAACTTTAATTTTGGGCTCCATAACATTAACGAAATCAATCAATTATTACCGAGCAGGAATTATATCTGCCGACAGCAAGATAGCCTATAATACAGGTAACTTCCAAGAAGGTTATGAGGGGTTTGAGAAAGCTATAACGTTAGCCCCTGACCTTCCAGTATATTATCATTACCAATATCACGCATTACGGTTAATGCCTGAGTACATCAATTCTGCTTATCCGATTATTCAGAACGAATGCTCCACATACGCCAATATTGACCTGTTAACGGAATGTTTTTATCAAAAGGCCCATGTTTACGCCAAAAATGGACATCTCCAGCAACGACTCGCCTGGTACCCGGCCGTATTATATGCCCAATCTTCATTTGATTTAAAAATGAACCAAACAGCTTTTGAAAGTTATTGGGCAGCGATCTCCCTTTCGCCTAATTCTTACGATTTATATAACGCATTAGCTCAGATTTACATGATGGCGGATAGTCCTTTACAAAGTATTCCATTGTTAAAAAAATCTCTTTCGATTACTGGAGATTCATACAATGCATATACTGCATTCTATCTGCTAGGAACTATTTATGAGCAACAAGGACAACTAGGAGATGCATACGAAATGCATATGAACGGTCTGGTCTCAGCTCAAAAGAAAGAACAAGATTATGCTGAGTGGGGTGTTAGCCGGAATTACATCACTGTTGACAAAGCTATGGTCTCCATGGCTTTAGCCATAACGCGCATAACGGAAGAATTAGGCATTCCAAACCCTGTCTCTATAGAGACAACGGTTCCTTAAATTAACAGGAGGAAAAACATGACAGAATTAAACCATAGCGACATCCAATCACTAGCAAAAGCAATGGGATTACAAATCGACCCAACGGATTTAGACGATGTCAGTTTCAACATAAATGCGTTGTTAAGTTACATGGATGGGATAGATATAAAAGGAACAAATACAATTAATCCACTGCCTATTATTTTGGAGGAATTTAAGTCACATGAATGATAAATTAATATTTTCAGACATCCAATTTTTACTCAGCGAAATCCAAACTAAAGCGAAGTCGCCAGTGGACATCATTGGAAAATATTTAACTAGAATTAAGGAATTGAACCCTGTGCTTAATGCTTATATAACGGTGATGGAAGACCAAGCCATGGCGGAAGCTTTATCATCACAGGAACATCTTCTATCTGAAAAGCCGATTGGCCCGCTGCAGGGAATACCAATCGGAATCAAAGACCAAGTTCATACCCGAGGAATCAAAACTACCAGCGCTTCATTAATTCGATCTGAGTTTGTGCCATCGGCAGATGCTACTGTAGTATCCAGATTAAAATCAGCCGGTGCCATAGTTGTAGGAAAACTAAACATGACTGAATTTGCCATGGGTGATCCTATAACATCCCATTATGGAATGACATTCAACCCGTGGGACACAACAAGAGATCCGGGAACTTCTAGTACAGGAGCTGGCGCTGCTACTGCTTCAGGGATGTGCGCTGCGGCGATAGGAGAAGATACAGGTGGTTCTATAAGAGGTCCAGCTGCCAATTGCGGAATAGTAGGAATCCGCCCCTCCTGGGGACTTGTCAGTAGAAACGGCTTAGATGGAGCCGCATGGTCTCTGGATACTCTTGGCCCATTGACTAGAACAGTTAAAGATTCAGCTCTCATACTCTCGATAATTGCCGGCGAAGACCCCTTAGATACATTTACGAGCTCAAGGCCTGTTCCTAAATATTCAGAACACTTAAATACTGACATAAAGGGACTAAAAATTGCCGTACTACATGAGTTTATGGATGGTCCCAATTGCTTATTAGATCCCGATATAAAAACTTCTATGCAAGAAGCAATCTCAATATTCAAATCCCTTGGAGCGCAAGTTGATACAATATCAATACCTATAGCGTCTGACGCTGGGGCTGTGAGCCGCACCATCAGTTTTGTTGATAGAGTTAGTCTCAATCCTCAATGGGTACGAGAAAGACCCGGAGACTTCCATCACAATACCCGAGTGTCATTCTTGACAGGAGAATTAATCCCGGCACAAGTTTATTACAAGGCTCAAAAGCTCCGAACTCAAATCCGAAGTCAGATCCTGAACGCTTTTAAGCAATACGATATTATAATGATGCCAACTGATGAAACTGTAGCTGGTGTAATGGACCCTACTCCAGGTTTTAAAAACTTAGACAATGCCAAGACTTCTCTCAGAAAGAGTATGTACAGAGGTTTATTTAGTTTGGTAAGCGGACCTGCGATATCCATTCCATGTGGATTCAAGATAATCGATAGCAAAAACATTCCAATCGGATTACAACTAGCAGGCAAGCCGTTTAATGAAGAGACCGTGTTCAACTGTGCCTACGCATTTGAACAGGCCACCCCTTGGCACAATGAGCACCCACCAATATAGTAGGTGCTCATTTATTCCAGTTTGAAATCTATTTCTCTAATAATCCGTCTTGAGGAACTCTCCACGGAGCGGAACCTTCATATGGGAATGGCAGTTCATTAGTGTCATACATAGTCACATCTATAATCACCGGGCAATTAGCTGCCAATGCTTTTTCAACTGCTTCGCCAACTTTCGCAGGGTCGTCTACTTTGATGCCCAAGGCACCAAATGACTCTGCCATTTTTACGAAATCTGGATTAACAAAATCAGTCTCGTAATCTCCATTCCAGTCGTGCTCTAAATCTCTTCTAACGTTACCGTAATGACCATCGTTGAAAACCACAGCAACAACATTTATGCCGTATTTCACAGCGGTTGATAATTCTTGAACATTGTACATAAATCCTCCATCACCGCACACTGCGATTACTGCAGTATCAGGTTTGGCTACTTTAGCTCCTAATGCCGTGGCATACGCGAAGCCAAGGTTTCCAGAGTAGCCAGAATCTATGTAAGTTCTAGATTCATATGTTTTCCAGAAAGCTTTTGAGTAATAACCCATTTGAGTCATGTCAAACACCATAGTGCCATTTTTAGGAACTCCATCTCGTAGAGAATTCAAAATCGAATTCTGTGGTTCCAGGCTTTCTTCTCCGGAATCTAAAATCTCTCTAATTCCTTTGACTTTCTCAGACGGTGATTCGTTTTGAGTTCCGCCTTGTCGCTCAATTTCAGCAGTTAATTTCAATAGAGTAGCTTTCGCATCCCCTACAACCGGGAGGACGTTTTTATGATGTCTTCCGATTTCTTGTTCATCTACATCAATGTGAACTAGTTTAGCGGATTGACCTGAAGGGCTTCGTAAAGCATATCGAGTGCCCACAGCGATGACCACATCGGCAGCCTCCATGACATCTTTTAACTGACCACTTCCTCTTAACCCAGCTCCTAGGCTATGCGGATGTGCATCAGAAATTACTCCTTTAGATGACGGGCTTGTGATGACCGCTATGTTAGTTGCTTCTGTAAAAGCCTGGAATTCTTTTTCTGCTTCTGATCTAATAACTCCAATGCCAACGTATATGATTGGATGTTTGGCCTCAATTATCAATTTAGCAGCCTCCTCGATGGATTCGTCTGAAGCTGCATTCCGGATAACTGGAACGCTTTCTAGCAATTCAACATCATCTTGTTCTACTAAGGTTTCAGGAGGCATTTCTATATGAGTTGGTCTGGGATGCCCATTTCTCATAGCGTCAAATGCTTCTGAAATGGCCCCTGGTATTTCGTTTGGCCTCAACACTCTTTTGCTATACTTAGTCACAGGTCGGACGATGTCGAGTTGTTCATTAACTTCATGCAATCCTCCTAGGTCCAGACCGATGGTTGCTCGTGGGATTTGCCCTGCTATCATCAATACCGGGGATGAAGTTGAATAAGCTGTAGACAGTCCAGCAGCGGCATTATATAGTCCTGGTCCTGGTACGACCATTGCTACTCCAACCTTGCCACTAGCTCTTGCATATCCATCAGCCATGTAAGTCGTTGCCTGTTCATGTCTCGGCACGATCATTTTAACTTCAGGGTGTTCTCTCAATGCGGCCACTAAACCGTACATTTGAACACCTGGGAGTCCGAATAAAAATTCAACTCCTTCTCTAACAAGAGATTGGACTATAACTTCTCCACCTGACATTTTTGACATAATATTTCCCTCATTTAATTTACTGCGACACATTCGTCAACAGTTTAACATTTACCACTATAAGTCATTCTTAAGTATTTTTCATGGTTTTCAATTTTGTATATTAACCCTATAATACTTGAATCAACGCTGAGGAGTTTACTATGGAAGTTCAATTCATGTCACCTGCCGCAACACAAATTGACTTTAAAATTACACCAGCTCCAAGATTGTCTGACTTAAACGGTAAAACAATTGGGTTATATAACAATATGACCGGTGGAGCAGATATAGCTGTGAATAGAATTGCCGAGCTCTTAGCTTCAAGATATGCCGATTTACGATTTGTTTCATATGGAGGCTCACAAAATAACGGTCGTTCTGCCCTAAGCAGGCAGGTTCACATCGATGAAACCGAAGCTGCATTCATTGCGACAGAAGTTGATGCCGTTATCGGCGCCACTGCCCATTGAGGGGGATGCACGTCGTGGCTTGCCCATGACATGGTAGCTTTAGAGAAAGCAGGTATTCCTGCAATTGGTATTGCAGCAACAAGTTTCGTTAAAGCTTGGCAGTCGTGTGTAGCAGGATGGGGACAACCTTATACCGGATTCGTTACGATCCCACACGCCACCACCGGGCAAGAACAGAACTTTATCCATGGCATGGTAGATGAACAAATTGACGCCGTGGTGCAAAGCCTTACAACTCTCAATACAGTCAATCAATACAAGGTAAATAACGCTAAAACCAGTGAGTTATTTACAGTCAACATAGATTCAAGCCCTGCAGGGTTAAATTCAATAAATTCGTTTCTGGAAGACCTTGACTTAACCGATGGAATGCCGGTAATTCCACCAACACCTGCAGCTGTAGAACTAATGCTACGAGGAACAAAAAAACATCCCCAAGATGTCATCATGATCATGGAACCTGGGTTTGGCATTGCCACTGTCGAAAAAGTTGCTATCAATGCAGTCATGGCAGGATGCAAACCTGAACAATTCCCTATTTTGATAGCAGCATTAGAATGTCTGGCCAAGCCTGAAATGAATCACCGAGACATGCAAGTTTCCGGCCATACGGAAGCTCCAATCATCTTAGTTAATGGACCTATAGTAGAAAAAGCCAAAATAAATTACGGGACTTCAGCCATGGGTCCCGGTGTTGTGAATAGTGCTAACACCGCTATAGGCCGAGCTCTTAGGCTGTGTTTGATCAATATCGGATATTGCAAAGCAGGTTCTGGCGACCCAAATTTTATTGGCCTCCCTACAAAATTTGGAATGTGTATAGCTGAAAATGAACTTGGTAGCCCTTGGACTCCTTACCATGTTGATCAAGGATTCAGCCCTACCGAAAGCGCGGTCACGGTAGTAACTGTAACCGGCCCCACTGACATTCTAGATCCTGGATCAAAAACGTATAAGGACACATTGGCCAACATCAAAAGCATGATGTTTTATCCAAATGCAGGTGGAGGAGATTGGATCAGAGGAGATAAGAGCGCACAAATTGGGCATACCAGTAATCATATACCGTATAAGGGTCCTTATCATCCAATCATTTTGAGTCCGTCCCGGGCAGTAGTTTTAGCAGAAGCTGGTTATTCGAAACAAGATGTGCAACAGTGGTTACATGAAAATTGCACATCCTCACTTGAATCCATTATGGCGAAAAAAGAGATACCTAAAGATCCTAACGGTAACTGGATAGCTCATCCCGAGTTGCAACATTTAGCGAACGATCAACGCGCTTCTATACCAAGTTTGGAAAGTCCCGACCAATATTTATTGTTTGTCACCGGAGGAACAACTCACTACGCCAATTTTTTCTACGGTACATATGGTAAAGCAACAGTTGGCGTAGAAGAAATTTAATAAAAATACAGGAGTACTAAATGCCAAAATTAATTCCTCAAGCAGACGATCTTTCTCGACCTTTTTGGAACGGAGTTAATCAAAAAAAATTAATTCTTCAACATTGTACCGATTGTGATAAGTTGCAATATCCAGTTAAAACAAATTGCTACCATTGCAGTTCATCAGACAATTTAAATTGGAAGGAAGTGTCAGGGAGAGGTTATATCAGAAGCGCCATCGTCATAGAAGACGGGCGTCTGGATAGAAGAATGCCTGATCAACCTTATAATTTAGCGGTCATAAGTCTTGATGAAGACCCTACAATAAATTTCTACTCAAATTTACCTGGAGTAGAAGCTTATAAAGCACCTATAGGCTCGTCAGTGGAAGTCATTTTTGAGGAAGTTGCGCCAGGGCAATTAATCCATGAATGGACTCTTGTGCATTAACAATCTGAGGACAATCTTAGAACATTTTAATTATAGGAGACACAATGATTACAGAAATTGACAATTCATGGAAACGAGATTCAGACGGACTAGGAGTATGGGAGCATAGGGGAAAGGTAGCAATTGCCGGCTTTGGACATTCTCCTGTAGATAGGCGATGGGATGAAGTGTCATTAGATACAACTCTTGGCGCTTACGCAATTTTGGCATGCCAAAAAGCGATGGATGATGCCGGGCTGAAACCTGAAGATATAGACGGAATAGTCTGTTGCCCTACGACAATTGCAGGAAACAGCGGTGGGACTGCCTCCAATTGGGCCCCAAGACCTTATTTTGATCCACCTTTTGACTCCGAACAAGGGATTACACGAGTAAATGCAGACTGGTTAATCCAACAACTTGGATTACATAACGTTAAATTTGCGCCCGCTTCGGCTCCGACTATAAGCGAAATGGTAGGGTTGGCTTCCCAGGCCGTTGGAGATGGCCTTTGCACAAATTGCTTAATGATCTATCCTACCGGCAATTTAACTGGCAGATATCGTAGAGGTGGACCCAATGCCTCAGATATGGCTCCAGGTGAAAGTCAATGGACATTCCCTTGGGGCAATCATGGTGGCAACGACTTCATAAATATTTTCCCACATCAGGAGTATTGTAGGAAATATGGCGGAGAGCACGACGATGTGGCACCATTCGTTCTCAATCAGCACAGAAATGGTTTAATGACTCCTTGGGGATTTAACTATCAAAATGACATTCCCCAATTAACCAAAGATGATTATTTAACCTCACGGTACATCCTGAGGCCTCTTAGATTATGGGATTGCGACAGGCCTGTTAATGCCGCAGGAGCTTATCTATTCACAACATCAGAAAGAGCTCAGGACATGAAACAGAAACCAGTCTACGTATTGAACCATTCAGAGCACAATTTCCCTTTCAAAACAACTCAGCCAACATTAGATGAAATAGAAATGTGGACTGACAAAACCGCTGAACGTATGTATGAAGGTTCAGGACTGACGGCTAGTGAAGTTGACATTTTCAATCCCTATGATGGTTATTCAATCATGTCTCAATTTTTTCTTGAAGCCTTTCAGTGGCACGGAGTAAATAGAGGGGATGCTTTCGCATTTTACGATGGAGATATCACCGTGGAAGGTCCCCACCCGTTTTGCTCAAGCGGAGGAAACCTCGGAAATGGGAGAACCAGAACAGCCATGTACACAGACAGTATCGAACAATTACGCGGCACTGCTGGGGCCCGTCAGGTGACCGTGAAAGCAGAAACGGCACTATGCGCTTTCACAACTCCAAGTAGTGGAGGTTGGTTAATGTTAGGAAATTCCCCAGATTAAAATTAGAGGAGCCACAGTCTTGGAAAACAAAAGGATAATAATAAGTTATGACATTGACGGAACCGTTGTGCCAGGTGATCCTCCTGGGCGGATCAGCATTGCAATGATAAATGAATCGAAGAAATTAGGGTACATCATCGGATCAGCCTCGGACCGTACTATAACCGACCAGACTAGAATTTGGGAAAGAAATGATATACAAATGGATTTTATAGTGCTTAAACATAATTTATCAACAATTAATGAACAATTCTCTCCGTTGGCTGGTTTTCACATCGGAGATACAAATATGGATGAATATTACGCTAAAGATGCAGGTTTTGAATTTATTGACATCAACGGAGATTTCGATATTTTTTGGGCAAAATTATTAAGTGGTGCACTGATGTAACTTAATCTTAATACAGTTGGTTCAGAATCCACATAAAGTAAATTCTGAACCAATATTTCGGGTTAACCTCGAACTGTTTTAACGTCATTGATTCCGGTATTTAATACCATATTCACATCTCCGCCAGTCTGGCACATCATGAATCCCTGAGCGAATTTGGTTTTAGCGTCAGCAGCATTAGAGCTGTGATGACAAGGCACTAGGTTATGAGCCTTGGCTACATCCAACACAGTCTGACAAGCTGCCATATGAACCGGATCTTTGTTCCAATTATCCGGGCCCAATAGCGGGTCAATTCCATATGACATGGCTAAGTCTGCAGGGCCTATATAAAACCCGTCTAAGCCTGGAACTGTAGCAATTTCTTCAATGTTCTCGATTCCTGTTTTAGTTTCAATCATAGCCAAAACAAATATTTCGTCATTAGCAAATTTGGTGTAGTCCATTCCTGCGTACAGTCGAGCTCTATTGGGTCCATGACTTCTGTATCCTATTGGCGGGTACTTGGCCGCTCCTACTGCTCTCTCAGCTTGTTCTTTAGTGTCGACTAATGGCACGATTACTCCATAGGCACCTGCGTCAAGAACGAATTGGATATCTTTCGGTTCGTTCCAAGACATTCGTACGACTGGCGTCACATCAGTAGTAGAAATAGCCTGTAAGCAAGCTACCGCTCTGTCGGGAGTAACGGCAAACCCATGTTGCATATCAATAATCACAGCATCGAAGCCAGCATGAGCCATAGCTTCTGCGCAATAGGGGTCACCGCTGGATAGCCAGCCGGCAAGAACAGGTTCGTTATTGGCCCACATTTGTTTAATCTTATTAGGTCTCATAGTTCCTCCAGTGTTATAGTTTATTGGATAATGATACATCATTTGAAAATCCAAGGTGATCAAGGTGGAAATTTGTTTCTGATATTTGGGCTTTACACATCTATTTTTTTATGAGCAGGCCGTTAAACAACAAGCCTAGAAACCTTTTAGACCGGTTCAACGTCTATTTTTGGAAAAACCTCAGAATTAAACCAGTAGAATGATGTGAAAAAATAACTACTAATTCATGGCATAAGAAGTTAAAATTGAATTCGCATGTTAACAGTAAATGACATAAGTAAATCTTTTTCAGACAGAGTTTTATTTTCGAAACTCTCTCTGACGGCTATGAAAGGCACTCGTATAGCGTTGATCGGACCAAATGGTTCGGGTAAATCAACACTGATGGACATAATCGCGAAAGAAAGCACTCCAGATGCGGGCACGGTTTCTATTCATAAAAACGCCACATTGGGTTATCTGAAACAAGACAATTACAAATTCCATAACAAAACGGTGTTAGAAGAAGTCTTGGATCAACCAGCAGAAGTATCATCGTTAAAAACGGAGTTGGACCAAATTTCTGGGTTATTGAGTGAGAATCCAACACGAGAGGAGGAAGAAACATTGTTCCTTCGTGTCGAATATATCTCTAACCGTTTGGACATTATCGATACTAACAACAATCAACACACAGCAAAAGCAATTTTGTCAGGACTTGGATTTCAAACAACAGATTTTTCAAGAAAAATCGGCGAATTCAGTGGTGGATGGATCATGAAAGCTGCTTTAGCCAAATTACTTTTCAAAGACCCAGACATCCTTTTACTGGACGAACCAACGAACCATTTGGATTTGGAATCAAATATATGGTTTGAAAAATATTTACTAAATTTCAAAGGTGCGGTAATTATCACATCACACGACAGAGTGTTTTTAAATTCTATCGGCACTACAGTTTTGTCCATAGAGCCCGGAGAGACTGTTTTTCAAAAAGGCACCTACGACGAATATTTGGTATACAGAGAACAATCAATAGAACTTAAACAAGCAACAGCTGCGAGAATTGAAAAGGAAATCGACAAACAGATGCGTTTTGTGGACAGATTTCGATCTTCAGCAACTAAAGCGAGTCAAGTACAGAGTAGGCTCAAATCCATACAAAAAATTGATAAAGTAGTGATACCTAGAGCGACTAAAAAAATCCATTATAGGTTCCCCTCATCGCCAAGAAGTGGATACGAACCAATGAAGCTGACTAACTTGACCAAGGCATATGGCTCTAATGTTATTTACGAAAACATTAACTTGACCTTATCAAGAGGAGACAAAATCGCTCTAGTGGGACCAAACGGAGCAGGGAAATCAACTCTTTTAAAAATCATGGCCGGAGCTCTGGATTTTGAAAAAGGTCAACGTACATTAGGCCATAATGGCATTTTGGGATATTATGCCCAGCATTTATTAGACCTTCTCAATGAAAAGAACACGATAATGGAAGAGGTAAAAGATATAGCAGGAGCCGCGGCCGAGCAAAATTTGAGGAACATTCTAGGAGGATTCTTATTCACAGGTGATGACATATATAAACCAATATCTGTATTGTCTGGAGGGGAAAAGGCTCGTGTTGCTTTAGCTAAACTCTTGATACAGCCCAGTAATTTTCTTTGTATGGATGAGCCAACCAACCATCTTGACATAAATTCCCGTGAGATTCTTTCTGACGCCCTGCAAGCTTACGAGGGCACTCTTTGTTTTATAACTCATGACAGGAACCTCATCCACCAAATAGCAAATAAGATAATTGAGGTAAACAGCGGTAACCTCCTAGTCCATCCTGGCGATTATTCTAGTTATTTATCTTATAAAAAAGCCAACCCCGAGCCATCAGTAAGGAAAGACGAAGAAGCCCCTACAAATCCTTCGCAAAAAAAATCTAACTCCAAAAGCAATCTCGATAAGTCCTCTGCAGGCTCCTATAGAACAATCAGCAAAACCATCCAGTCACTGGAAACCCAATTAAAACGCAAACAGTCTAAAATAGGCGAATTGGAGCTTCTTTTTTCAGATCCACAAAATTTCTCTACTCCTGCCAACCTCGCAGAAGCTAGTGAAACCTATGAGTCTTTAAAGCAAGAATACGACAGTTTGTGGGACCAATTCATGACGTCATCTGGGCAACTCGCTAGTCTTGAACAGTAAACTAAATCTATTTGGAAGTTTAAATGTAAAAACGTTAGGTTACCCGATAGTCCACACAGCCCAATCTTTCCCTGAATTATTAAATTCATAAATTATAACTTCTACATCACCTATTACCCAGGCATCATGCCCAGCAGAGCATGCAAAAACGTCTCCAGCGTTGATTGTCAATTCAGTACCATCATCATGTACAACATGGAGACTACCTTGGGTAACAACTCCTAAATGAGGAGCCTGACAACTGTCTCCACCTACTAGTGGTTTGATACTTTCTGACCATTTCCACCCAGGTTGAGCAACGACTTTAGAAGCCATAACAGAACCCATGTTCACAATTTCAGCCACAGCTTTATCTGGTTTTTTGACGTCGTCTGGTTTCGTAAAAGATTTCTTATACAAATTACTCATAAATCACTCCTAATGATCAAAAATATACCAGCAATTGTAATTCAGAAAAAAAATAAATGTGATAATAGTTGTCATTTGGATTTAGGTTGCCAGTGGATTGTTTGTGCCTTTTCGATTATCATTTTTGGGTACCATCACTCATTGGTTTCGACAGTTCCAATATTTTTCCCAATTAACCCATACCGTGAGTGAACTAAGGGATTGAAGATGAAACATGCTCCGATGGAATTAAAGGCGAGTGGTATCGTAGTAAAATGCTTCATCGAAGAATACTAACAAAGGAAAACATTTCATGAAATATGATTTTATTATAGTTGGCGGAGGTTCTGCTGGCTCAGTATTAGCCAATCGCCTGTCTGCCAATCCCAAAATATCTGTACTTTTACTGGAAGCAGGATCGGACTATCAAAATTACGAATCAATTCCTGAAGAAGTAAAAAATGGTGATACTCGCTATGGAGAATCTCCAGAGTCCATACATAACTGGGCTCTACAAGGTACAATCACCGAAGAACAGGGCCAAATCCACGTTGCACAAGGGAAAGTAATTGGTGGAGGAGGTTCCATTAATGGCCAAGCAATGCAAAGAGCATTCCCTGAAGATTTCGACTTATGGGAATCTTTGGGAAATGGAGAATGGGCTGCTCATAAGGTTCTGCCTTTTTACCGAAAGATGGAAACTGATTCAGACATCAGGGATGATTTTCACGGTACTGATGGCCCTATGCCTGTCAGAAGACGTACCAGAGGGCTGAACACGGGGTTACAACATGCTTTCTACACTTCTGTTACTGATGCCGGTTTTCCGACGGTCTCAGACACTAACGGATCAAATCCTGCTGGCATCGGAGTCAGGCCCACAAATAATGTCAATGGCATACGTGTCAGCCCCGCCATGGCTTACTTAAATCCAGTGAGGCATCGATTGAATCTCACTGTAAAAGGTCAAGTGTATGTCAAACGGGTTTTATTTAAAAACGTGACTGCCTGTGGGCTAGAAGCGGAAAGCGGCGGAGAACCGTTTTTTGTCGAAGGGGATAAAATCATTCTCAGTTGTGGAGCGATCAGATCACCACAACTCTTAATGCTTTCTGGGATAGGCCCTAAAGACCTATTAGAAGAATTTGAAATTCCTCTAATTCATGCAAGCCCTGGAGTCGGCAAAAACTTAATGAACCACCTCAGCGCCCAAATCACTTTTAAAGTGAAAGATTCTGTACCAATGGAATTAGACCCAGATGGGGCTGATTTTGAATTTCATTATACTTCTGACGGATCAATTGAAAAAAACGATATGGTGTTAAAAACTTCCACAGTGATAGATCCCAGAGCTGAACGAGTGCAGGGAGTTCGTACAAAATTTATTACCGAAGGCGTGCCTCCTGAAAGAGTGGCTCGACTATCTTGCCAACTGGGCCTACCCGCTGGAAGCGGTTATGTGAAATTAGTTTCATCGAATCCTAACGACCAGCCAGAATTTAATTATTGCTACCTCCAGCATCCTGACGATGCACGGAGGGTTAGGGAAGGAATCCGAAAGGGGATCGACTTATTGGACTCCGAAGCATACAAATCCGTGATTGACTATCGTATCAGCCCGACTGACGA
>Ga0114999_10002024_pt1 | contig 27324 bp, 28 predicted proteins | sample ArcticOcean_MG_C_3_FD_89820 | JGI IMG/M metagenome (GOLD analysis project Ga0114999, IMG submission 89820) | Marine microbial communities from western Arctic Ocean - ArcticOcean_MG_CB8_126 | ecosystem: Environmental > Aquatic > Marine > Oceanic | place: Arctic Ocean: Canada Basin | collected...
AAACTTCGGCGCCCCCACCCCCCACCGCTCCACCCCCGCCACCAGTTCCGCCTGGCCGTTCTCCAGCGTATAGCCCCGCCCCGTCGCCGACCGTCGCGGCGGCGTCACAAACAGAGTCTCCGCATACATCGCCAGTACCTCCGGCGACGCCAGTTGGCGAATTGCTTCCCAGGCCATATCCGGCGCCCGCGTCGCCGCCGTCATCGCGATACTGTCCGTGTAAGTCAGCGCCACCGGCGCGCTCAGCCCCGGCGCATTCGGTTTGTAGTCCGTCCCTCCCGGAACCGGCGGCGTACCTACCTCCACCAACGACATCAGCTCCGGGGCCGTCGTCACGAAGTGGCGCAGCGTCCCGGCCGCGTTTCCGTACTGTCCCACCCGCGCCCCCGCCAGCAGCGGCGGCCCCGCCGTATCCGCCAGGCTCAACCTCATCGTCTCATCCTGCGACGCCTGCCAGCGATCGATTACGTACCGCAGCACCATCCGTCCGTCCGCCGAGTTCAGCTGCGACCTTCCCCCCACCACCACCGGTCGACCCGACACGCTCATGAACAGACTCAGCACCTCGTCGGCCGTCGGCGGATTCATCCCCTCCCGGCGCAGCACACCGTTTTCAATCATCTTCGCCTGCCGCGCCACTTCCAGCGTCTCCTCCCACGTCGTCGGCGTATCCTGCACGCCGATCTCCTCCAGCAGGTCCCGCCGCCAGAACACCGTCCACGGCGCGCATCCCGTCGGCACTCCTACCATCGCCCCTTGCCACCACACCGCCGCCCTACACGCCGCGACGAAGTCCCCCCCCGCCCCCCACCCCGCCCATCGACTCGTCAGGTCCGTCACTCCTCCTCCCGCCGCCAGCCCCACCGCATCCGCGTAGCCAAACTGAAACACATCCGGCGACCCCTCCCCGCCCCCCACCGCCGCGTCCAGCACCCTGCCATCCCAGGATTTCCATTCGATTCGCAGCCGTAGCCCCGGCGCCAGCCTTTCGATAGAGGGCACGATCCGATCCGCGAAAACCCGCCGGGCGTCATCGTTCTGGTCTCGCAGCCACACCACGATCTCTTGCGTCACCGGGCGTGCCGGTCCTTCTCCACCCAGCGGCGAGCAACCTCCCACGGCCAGACCTCCACCCACCACCACCCCGGCCAGCAGACGTCGCCGCGAGAACCTTCCCATGCTCTCCCGTGCGCGTCCTTTCCTGCGGTACCGCAGCGCTAAATACATCCGGCCACCTGGCCCGGTGGTTGACGCCCATGCGGCCCGGCGCGACCATGCAACATAACGCAGACACCTATCCCGCCGAAGATGATGCCAGAACCAAAACCCGCACAAATTCCCCCACCGGCCCTGGCCACCCCCCGCAGCGTTGCCCGGCCCCGGGTCGGCACCAGCGTCGTCGTCTTCACCCTGCGCCCCATCGAAGGCTCCCATCCCCAGCTCGCCCTTCTATTGGTCCTTCGCGATCGCGCCGCCTACCGCGGCCGCTGGGCCCTTCCCGGCGGCTGGGTCCACGAAGGCTCCTCCCTCACCGAGTCCGCCCGCTGGCAGCTTCTCGACAAGACCGGCCTCGAGCCCGACTATCTCGAGCAGCTCTACACCTTCGGCCGTCCCGACCGCGATCCCCGCGAGCACCGCATCGCCGTCACCTATTTCGCCCTCGTTCGCTGGGGCGAGCATCAGCTCCGCGCCGGACCCGGCACCAGCCGCGTCGACTGGTTCGACGTCGACAAAATCCCTGTTCCCCTCGCCTTCGACAACGAAGAAATCATCGCCTACGGCCTCCGCCGGCTGCGCAGCAAAGTCGACTACGCCCACCTCGCCTTCCGCTTCCTGCAACCCGAATTCACCATGGCCGAACTCCGCACCGTCTACGAAGCCGTCCTCGGTCAGAAGGTCGATCCCCCCAACTTCCGCCGCAAAGTCGCCGCCTCCGGCACCGTCGTCCCCACTGGCGCCCGCCAGCGCGGCGTCCCCCACCGCCCCGCCCTCCTCTATCGCTGTTCCATTGCCATCGACGAACTCCTCGACGCCCCACCCGCCTGACCCCCGCGTTCCCGCTGTCCTCGCCCGCCCCCCCCGGGCCACCCCGCTCAAGCCAATTCTTTTCTCCCTTACCCACCCGCAAATGTGCTAGCCTTGATCGTGGAACGTTAAGGTTCCAGTGACTCTAAGTGGCTCACCACCACTGCGGTCACGCCGAGCAACCCGACGAGCCCCAATCTCACCCAGCGGACAGGTAACCAACTTGGCCATCGAGACCGCCTCCGTCGAAGCCACCCTCGCCGCCCTACGCGAGCGCCTCAGCGGCGTCGTGCCCGACTTCGAATTAGAGATAAAAGCCGAGCTCGCCTTTCAGATCAACCAACTGAAGCGCGCCCGCGGCGCGGTCATCCTCGGCCACAACTACATGGAGCCCGCCCTCTACCACTCCGTCTGTGACCACCAGGGCGATTCCCTCGAACTAAGCCGCGTCGCCGCCGCCGCCGAATCCGACATCATCGTCTTCTGCGGCGTCCGCTTCATGGCCGAGACCGCCAAGATCCTCAATCCCTCCCGCACCGTTCTCATTCCCTCGCCCGTCGCCGGCTGCTCCCTCGCCGCCTCCATCACCGCCGCCGACGTCCGCGATCTCAAAAAGCGCTACCCCGGCGTTCCCGTCGTCGCCTACATCAACACCTACGCCGACGTGAAGGCCGAGGTCGACGTCTGCTGCACCTCCGGCAACGCCCGCCAGGTCGTCGAGTCCTTCGGTACCGATGCCGTCATCTTCCTGCCCGACGAATACCTGGCCGCCAATGTCGCCCGCGAGACCGGCAAGCAGATCATCTTCCCCACCATTGGCCCGGTCTCCGGCGAGCGCCAGGACCGCGCCGCCGATAACGGCATCCAGTACGACATGATCGGCTGGCACGGCCGCTGTGAAGTACACGAGCAATTCACCGTCCAGGATGTCAAAGACGTCCGCCGCCAGTTCCCCGACGTCGCCGTCCTGGCCCACCCCGAGTGCAGCCCCGCGGTCGTCGACGTCTCCGACTTCTCCGGCTCCACCGCCGCCATGATCCGTTACGTCCGCGACGTCGACGCTCCCCGCTACCTGCTTCTCACCGAATGCAGCATGGGAGACAACATCGCCGCCGAAAATCCCGACCGCAAAATGCTCGGCCTCTGCTCCGTCCGCTGCCCCCACATGAACGAGATCACCCTCGAACTCGTGCTCGCCTCCTTGCAGGAGACCCGTTACGAAGTCGACGTGCCCGAGGACATCCGCAAACGCGCCCGCCACTCCATTGACCGGATGCTCGAAATCCGCTAAGACCCTTGGGGCCTTTCTTCTGTCGTCGGCGGTCTGGCTTTCTAACTCGCGGCACTAACCGAAGACGGTAGCGGCCCCGATTCCGGCGGCGAACCGGCAACTTGTCCTGGGAACCTTCAGCTGAAAATCATCTGGATCACGCCGACTAACCGGCAACTCACTCTAACGACTCAGAACAAAGCCACGGAGTGGCTCTACGCCACCAAGTACTCCCGCAGCGGTTCCGCCTTCGTCGAAATTCTCAGCTTGCGCAGCGCTTCCACCTGAATCTGGCGGATTCTCTCCCGCGTCAGGCCGAAGTGCTCGCCAATCTCATCCAGCGTCAGCGGCTGGCGTTGATTCAGCCCAAACCGCATCTCCAGGATTTCGCGTTCGCGGTCCATCAGCACGTCCAGGGCCTTCGCCACGTCTTCCCGCAGCACCGAACTCATCGCCCCTTCTTCCGGCGCCGGCGCCTCCCCATCCTCCACGTAGTGCAGCAACGAGTCGTCCCCGTCTTTGCCCGTCGGCATTTCCAGCGAAATCGGCGAACGCCCCGCCCGCACGATCTCCGTCACCCGCGCCGGCGACAGATCCACAACCTCTCCAATTTCTTCCGGCGTCGGATCGCGCCCCAGCGCGTTCGCCATCTCCGGCACCATATTCCGTATCTTCCGCAGCGCCTCCACCACATGCACCGGCAGCCGTATCGTCCGCGAGTCGTTCGACAGCGACCGCGTTATCGCCTGTCTGATCCACCACGTCGAGTAGGTGCTGAATTTGAATCCCCGCCGGTAATCAAACCGCTTCACCGCCTGTATCAGCCCGATGTTGCCTTCCTGCAGCAGATCGGTCAGCGGTAGGCCGCCGCCCGAATAGCGCTTCGCGATGTTCACCACCAACCTCAGGTTCGCATTCACCAGCTTTCGCCAAGACGCATAATCCCCCGCCTCCACCCCTTTGGCCAGCTTCACTTCTTCCGCCGAATTCAACAGCGGCACCTGGTTTATCGCGTTCAGGTAGAGCCGCAGCGAATCAGCCGCCGCCGCATCCGCGTTCGACTCCCGATCCGCCACCGCCGACTGGGACGGCCAGGTGTCTGTCTCCAGACTCCGCCCCCTGTTCACGGTTCCATCGGACTCAATGCCTGGTATCACCTGGCGCAGCCTCCGGTGTTTGGCTAAATAGGATCTGGTGTCTCTCTCCATCGTGACTTTGCACAATACCATGGCCAAAGATATTTAATACAGTCAGATGTGTGTTAATTACCAACCACTCCTTCACCAGCCCCCGCAGCCTCCGCCACAACCCCCGGGTGGGCCCGATATTTCCTTGGTAGAATCATCCTCAAATTGTTAGGTTCCTGTACCAGAGCTACATTATGGAAACTCACACCACCCCTAAAGACGAAATCCTCCGGCTTCTTCGCGGCAAGGGTCCTCTGACCGCCGCCGAAGTCGCCCGCGAGACTGGTACTGTCGTCTCCGCCGCCCGCCAGCATCTGGGCAATCTGCGCAGCAACGGGCTGGTCGACAGCGAAGTCGTCCGCCAGGGCGTAGGCCGCCCCAGCCATCGCTTTCGCCTCACCGCCGACGCCGACGACGAATTCCCCAAGGACTACCGCGCTCTCGCCACCGCTCTCATATCCGAGCTCGCCGAGCGCGGTGACGAAGACATCATGCTCAGCATCTTTGGCGATCGCGAAGCCGAGCTGATCGAATTCATCCGCCCGCAGGTCGAGGGCCTTCCTTTCGACGAGAAACTCGTTCGCATCGCCGAGCTCATGTCCGAGCGCGGCTACATGACCGACGTCCGGGCCGTCGACGGCGGCTACGAGCTAGCCGCCCACAATTGCCCCATTTCCGCCGTCACCCAGCATACCAACGCCCCCTGCCGGCTCGAGGCCCAGCTAATCGAAGACCTGCTCGGAGTCTCCGTCACCCGCACCACCTCAATGACCCAGGGCCAGTCCGCCTGCGTCTACCGCATCCCTCACCGCCAGGTCGGCTAACCCCCGTTCCCACCCCGCCCCCATCCCTGTCCGCTTTGCGCCATAATCAGCTGGCTCTCTCGCTCCACCCCTGAGGCTCGCGCCCCTTGGCCAGTCACCGCATCTATCTCGACCACGCCGCCACCACCCCTGTGTCCGAGCCTGTCCTCGCCGCCATGCTCCCGTACTTCACTCAGCACGGGTACAACCCCTCCGGCCTCCATTCCGAATCTCGCATCGCCCGCGACGCCGTCGAAGACGCCCGCTCCCGCATCGCCGCCATCCTCGGTTGTGAAACCGGTGAAATCGTCTTCACCGGCAGCGGCAGCGAAGGCGCCAATCTCGCCATCAAAGGCGCCGCCGTTGCCCGCGAGCAGGCCGGTCGCAACCGCATCGTCGTCGCCAGCGTCGAGCATCAGGCCGTCCTGCGCTCCGCCGAATATCTCCGCCGCCACCGCGGCTCCCGCGTCGATTACCTCCGCGTCGACCGACACGGCGTTGTCGACCTCGGCCACCTGCAACGACTGCTCGGCGACGACCTCGCCCTGGTCAGCGTGCAGTACGCCAACAACGAAGTCGGCACCATCCAGCCCCTCGCCGAAATCGCCGCCCTCCTCAAAGGCGCCGGCGTCACTTTCCACACCGACGCCGTCCAGGCCCCCGGCGCGCTACCCCTCGAGGTCGACGCTCTCGGCGTCGATCTCCTCTCCCTCGCCGCCCACAAATTCCACGGGCCCAAGGGCGTCGGCGTTCTCTACATCCGCCGTGGAACCCGCGTCGTACCCCAGATCCAGGGCGGTTCTCAGGAGCGCGGCCGTCGCGCCGGCACCGAAAACGTCCCCCTCATCGTCGGCATGGCCACCGCCCTCGAAATCGCCGTCCGCGATCGAGAAGCCAACAATCGCCACAACGCCCGCCTCTCCGAGCTCCTGCACGACGGCCTGCAGCGCATCCCCGACCTCCACTTCAACGGCCACCCCACCCACCACCTCCCCAACAACACCAACGTCTGCCTCACCGGCGTCAAGGCCGAAGGTCTGCTCCTGCAGCTCGACCGCGCCGGCATCGCCGCCTCCAGCGGCTCCGCCTGCACCTCCGCCTCTCTCGAACCCTCTCTCGTCCTCCTCGCCATGGGCATACCGCCCGAACTAGCCGCCGGCAGCCTCCGCCTCACCACCGGACCCGACATCACCGAGGCCGACATCCGGCGCTTCCTCGAAGTCATCACTGCCGCCGTCCCCGACCTGCGGGCGCAATCCTGAAAGTTCCACGTTCGCCCACTATCTTTTCTCCCTCTCCCATCCCACGATATAGACTTATTCCCCGTGGCCCGACGGCTCGCGCCGGCCCGGCCAGTTAAATCCATAACAGGAGCGTCCGCGTGGTAACCGTTTCCGATCTCGCCGAACACGAGATAATGCAGGTACTCGGCAAGTCCGATAACCGGGACAAGGTCATTCGCATTCAGGTCACCAGCGGCGGTTGCGCCGGCTACAACTACGACGTCCTCCTCGACAACAAGACCTCTCCCGACGACGAAACCATCTCCGGCGACGGCTACCGGATCGTCTACGACAACTACACCAGCATCCTCATCGACGGCTCCGAGCTTGGCTTCAACGACGGTCTCATCGGCCGCGGCTTCACCCTCGAAAATCCCAACGCCGTCGTCACCTGCGGCTGCGGCACCTCCTTCAACATCAAGCCCCGGCGTTCTCCCATGAAGAACATGCGCACCAAGCCCGCGCCGTCCCGGGGCTGATTCCAGGCCTCTACCCGTGACCCAGTTCCACCTCGCGATCCTTCCTATCAACCCGGCCGCATGAACCAGCCCCTGACCGACACCCTCGGCCGCTCCCTGCGCGACCTCCGCATCTCCCTCATCGACCGCTGCAACTTCCGCTGTCCCTACTGCATGCCCGCCGAAATCTTCGGCGAACACTACGAATTCCTCCCCCGCGAGGACATCCTCTCCTTCGAGGAAATCGAGCGCGTCGCCCGTCTGCTCGTCGGGCTCGGCGTCAAGAAGATCCGCCTCACCGGCGGCGAGCCTCTCCTGCGCCGCGACATCACCAACGTCATCCGCCAACTGGTCCAAATCGAAGGTCTGGAAGACCTTGCCCTCACCACCAACGGCTACCTCCTCGCCCGCCACGCCCGCGATGTCCACGACGCCGGCCTTGACCGCCTCACCATCAGCCTCGACAGTCTCGACGACGAGGTCTTTCGGGAGATGAACGGCCGCGACTACAGCCCTGATACCGTCCTCGAGGGCATAGCCGCCGCCACCGCCGCCGGCTTTGAGTCCCTCAAGATCAACTGCGTCGTCCAGCGCGGCGTCAACGACCACACCTTCGTCGACCTCGCCCGCCATTTCAAAGGCACCCCCCACATCGTCCGCTTCATCGAATTCATGGACGTCGGCAACCGCAACGACTGGAACCTCTCCCGCGTCGTCGGTGCCCGCGAGATCATCGACCGCATCGACTCCGAAATGCCCCTTGAGCCGGTCTCCCCCAACTATCGCGGCGAAGTCGCCAACCGCTACGCCTACCGCGACGGTTCCGGCGAAATCGGCGTCATCGCTTCCGTTACCGAGCCCTTCTGCGGCGACTGCGGCCGTCTGCGCCTCTCCACCGACGGCCGCCTCATCACCTGTCTTTTCGCCGCCGACGGACCCTCCCTCCGCGACCCCATGCGCGCCGGCGCCACCGATCACGAACTCATCCAGATCATTGAGGGGAATTGGACCACCCGCACCGACCGCTATTCCGAAGAGCGCTCCGATCACACCGATCGCGACGGCGAAGTCCATTCCAGCCCCAAGATCGAGATGTACCAGATTGGCGGCTAGACCCGCCCGCCCTCCCTCTTACCCCTGACCTTTTCCGTGCAAGTCCACTCCTTCACCGTCGGCCCCATCGACACCAACGCCTACCTGATCGTCGTTAACGGCCTCGCCCTCGCCATCGATCCCGGCCAGGGCGCCGCTTCCGTCCTCATCGCCGCCGCCGCCGATCTCGACGCCACCATCGACACCGTCCTCAACACCCACGGCCACTGGGACCACGTCGCCGACAACGCCGCGCTGGTTCGCCAAACCGGCGCGCCCCTCCTCATCCACACCACCGACGCACCCATGATCGAGACCTCCCAGCCCCAGACCTTCGGCTTCGATCTTCCCTGGGAGCCCTCGCAGCCCACCGCCCTTCTCGAAGAAGGTTCCGCAGTCACCCTCGGCGACCTCACCTTCACCGTCCTTCACACTCCCGGCCACACCCCCGGCGGCATCTGCCTGCTAGCCGACGAACACGATGTATTGATCTCCGGCGACACCCTCTTCGCCGGAACCTACGGCCGCGTCGATCTTCCCGGCGCCGAACCTGACCTCATGATCGAATCTCTCCACCGCCTCGCCACCCTCTCCCCCACCCTCACCGTCCATCCCGGCCACGGCCGTTCCACCACCATCGCCGCCGAGCGCGACTGGATCGCCAACCTCTAGTCCTCCGGCTCGTCAGGCCACATCACCTCCGGATTCAATACCCCCGCCGGGTCTATTTCTCGCTTCAGCGCTCGCATCCGCCCGATCGTTTCCCAGTCATACATCAGCGGCACGAACTCCTTTTTAACCAGCCCCAGGCCGTGCTCCCCCGAAAGCACCCCACCCGCCTCGATCCCGATCCGCGCAATCCCCGCCAGCGCCACCTTCACCACCGCCACTTCCTCTTCATCCCCCGGGTCAAACACGATGTTCGGGTGCAACGTCCCGTCTCCCGCGTGCCCGAACATCGCGATCTCCAATCCCGTCTCGCGCGCCAATTCCGTGATCGCCTCCACCACCCCCGGCAGTTCCGTCCTCGGCACGCAGATATCCTCCCCGATCTTTCCCGGTTTCAGCCGGGCCAGCGACGACGTGATCGCCCCCCGCGGTTCCCACATCGCCGCCTCCTCCGCCGCCGTCTCCGCCACCTTCACCATCCGCGCTCCCATCTTTTCCATCACCTCCCGCCCGGCCTCCACATCCCCCCGCACTACCTGTTCCTCTCCATCGAATTCCACCAACAACACCGCCCCCACCCCCTCCAATCCTCGATCCCGCGCCGCCTGCACCGCCCTTATCGCCACCTCGTCCATGAACTCAATCCTTGCCGGCAGCAGGCCTTCCCCCAGCAGCGCCACTGTCGCCTCCGTCGCCGCCTTCGACCCGTCGAAATGCGCCGCCACCGTCTTCGCCGTCGCCGGCGCCGGCAGCAGCCGCAACTTCAGCTTCGTCACGATCCCCAGCGTGCCCTCCGAGCCGATGAACAAGTCCAGCAGAGGCTCCGACCCCGTTCCCCGCTCCACCCGCACCAATTCTCCCGAAGCCAGCGCCACCTCCAGTTCCACCACATAATCCCGCGTCACCCCGTACTTCAGCGCGTGCGCCCCGCCCGCGTTCGTCGCCGCGTTCCCGCCCAGCATCGTCACCGCCTGCGAAGACGGGTCCGGCGGATAAAAAAGGCCCTCCAGCGACGCACGCGTTTGCAGTTCTCCCGTCGTCACCCCCGCCCCACACACCGCCTCCAGGTCCAGAACCGCGATCTCCGGCCCTTGCTTCAGCCGCTCCGTACTCAGCACGATCGCCGCCTCCGGCGGCACCGCTCCCGCCGCCAGGCTCGTCCCCCCGCCCCGCCCCACTACCGTCCAGCCCTCGACGCTCGACATACCCAGCACCCGCGCTACCTCCAGGGCCGTTCCCGGGAACACGATCGCCGCCGGCGATCCTCGATATCCCACCGTCCCGTCCACCGCATACGTCACCCTCGCCGCCGGCGACCCATCCACGTTCGCCGTGCCCACGATCCCGGCCAGCGCCTCGATCATCTCGTCCTCAAGCCGGCCCTCGCCGCAGCGTCCGCGCCCCCGCCACTAGGAACAGCAGCGCAAATCCCAGCAGCACCAGCATTCCCCGCCACACCACCGTCTCGTCGATCCCGCTCCCTCCCACCATCACCGCTCTCACCACCTCCACCGCGTAGGTCATCGGCATGATCTTCGACAGCCAGACAATCCAGTCCGGCATCCCGGCCAGCGGAAAAAACGTCCCGCTCAGCAGCGCCTGCGGCGTTATTAGCAGCGGTATGAACTGCACCACCTGAAACTCGTTTCGCGCGAACGTCGACGACAGAATTCCCAGATTCACCGCTCCCAGCGTCAGCAGCGCCACCGTCAGGAATACCCACACCAGATTGCCGAACATGTGAATATGCAGCGCCACCACCGTCACCGTCACGATCACGAATGCCTGCAAAAGGGCGAAGAACCCCAACCCCAGCATGTAGCCGGACAGGATTTCCAGCCGCCGAATCGGCGTGATCATCAGCCGTTCCAGCGTCCCCTGCTGCCGTTCGCGCAGAAACGCCACCGACGTCAGCAGAAATACGAAAAAATACCCAAAGAACGAGATAAACGCCGGCGCCAGTCCGTCCACGATGTCCAGCTCCGGACCCGCTCGCACGAACTCACGCTCCAGCTCCGGCGCCGGCCCGTCCGCCGGCAACTCCCCCTGCCGCGCCGACTGCACCATCAGCGCCGCCTGCTGCGCGAATCTCGTTAGCGCGTCCGTCACCGGCGGTCGCGTGCCCTCCAGCACCAGCCGCGGATCTCCCTCCGCCGGCAGCACCAGCATCCCCTCCGCCCCGCCCGCCCGCAGCCGCTCGTAGCCTTCACTCAGCTCCACCGCCGCAATCGTCATATCCGCCGGACCCATCCCCCGCAGCGCCTCCGCCGCCGTCGTCGCCGCCGCTTCCATCCGCGCATCCTCCGCCGCCACCAGCAGCGTCAGCTTCCCCTCCCCCGCTCGCAGCACCAGACCCAGCAGCAGCACCATCATCGTCGGCACCACGAAAATCAGCGCCAGCGTCCGGCGATCCCGCCGCATTTGCCGCACCACCCGCTTCGCGACCAGCATCACATTACGCGGCTTCATTTTCGCTCCCTGCCAGCGTCAGAAACGCCCCTTCTAGGTCGTCCGTCCCGGCCCGCTCCCGGATTTCACCCGCCGATCCCTCCGCCAGCAACCGTCCTCTCAGAATCAGCCCCAGCGTGTCGCAGCGCTCCGCCTCATCCATGATGTGACTCGACACTAGGATCATCGTCCCCCCCGCCGCCATCTTGCGGAAGCGTTCCCACAGCTGCGCTCGCAGCGCCGGATCGACCCCTACCGTCGGCTCATCCAGCAGCAGGATTTTCGGCTCGTGCGCGATCGCGCACGCCAGCGACACCCGTTGCTTCATCCCTCCGCTCAGCGTGCGCACCTGGCTGCCGGCCCGCTCCTGCAAGCCAACGAATTCCACCGCCGCGTCCGCCATGCTCGCCTCATTGCGTCCGTAGCAGGCCGCGAAAAACGCCACGTTCTCCCGCACCGTCAATTCGTCGTACAGCGCCGCCGCCTGCGGCATATAGCCCATGTTCGCCAGCGCCTCCGCCGATCCCGGCGCCCGTTCCAGCAGCCGCACCTCTCCCCCGTCCACTTCCAGCAAGCCCGCGATCAGCCGAATCGCCGTCGTCTTCCCTGCCCCGTTCGGTCCCAGAATTCCATAGATCGTGCCCTGCGGGATCGCCAGCGACAGCCCGTCCAGCGCCCGCACCGCGCCGAAATTCTTGACCACTTCTCGCAGGCTCACCGCATCCAACTGATCCACCTCTCAAAGTAGCGCCGGTCTCCATCATCATCGCATCCGCCCCCACCAGGCGCCGAGTATATTGCCCGGTGCCTCTGACGCTTCAATCACCCTCGCCGCTCCCGGCGCTCGATTCAATTCCCGCTTTTGTGACACACTCTCCCGATGTCCGATCAAAATCCTATCGACACCGACACCGCCTCCACCCCACCTCCCCCCGCCTTAGTCCAGCTTCACTCCGGCCTTCGCCAGCTGTTCCGCGATGCGCTCGTTATTTCTCTCCATCAGTCGCGATATCACCACCGCGAAATAAATGGACACATCCCGCGGCTTCACCAGGTACCATCCGGTCTCTTCGCTCCCGATCACGATGCCCCGGTCCTCAAGCGGAATCGCCGTCGGCACCTCCGCAAAGCGCGGCGAATTAAACAACTCCACCACCACCTCCGTCATCACCGCCTGAATCTCCTGACCACTCAGCCCGGCTATCTGTCCATCGGCCATTAAGACCTCCTCAGCCTCCTACCGGCCTTCTCCATCGCAACGATAGCAGTTGTCATGGGGATTCCATCGGGTCCCCACAAGCCGTTTCCTGCCTCCCCAAATTCCGTCCAACCCACCGCCCGCCGCTCCCGGTTCAACGCCGTTCTTTTCCGTCCGCCAACCTGTTTCGCGGCCCGGCATTCGCCGGCTCCAGAATCCAGAGTCCGATGCCTAGACCCGATCGGTACACGCCGTTCCGACCGCGATCGGGCGTCCCTCGCACGTCGATCCCACGTTCCGGCCGCTTGGTCGGATACAAAGTACGGGCACCGAAGTTTCATCCGTTACGCACCACACCATGATCTGCGTGTTCGCAAGTATCTATGCGGTCGGGCGCACGGCCACGCCAAGCGCACGACGGCATGAGGCACCAGAAGTCTGGAATCCGCACCTTCGGTAGATCACGGCCATTTTGACCTGGCACCGGCCGGACCGATCAGCCACGGCCCCCGTGCTAGTGATTGCATACGCCGTGCGATCCGCCATCGAGTTCTGGTGCCACTAGGCTAGTGCCCATGAATCCGTCCTGGAACAGCCACTACGTCAGCGAGCATCGCAGGCTTCAGGCTGAGTGGAAACAAAACTCGCCAGAACTCCCCGCGGCGGCTCGACATCCGGGCAGATGGAAGCAGGCGGCGAAGGACTTCATCCTGCCGATTGATTTCGCCGCACATAACATTTGGGAGCCCATCAGAGATGAGGTAATTGCGTACTTCGAGGCCAAGCGGATCGCCTAGCATAATGGTGACACGAAGCATTACGGTTCGCGTGATCGACCGGGACCATCACCGCATCTCCTTGATTCTCAGATTTGCGCGATCAATTTCTGGTGGGGGCTCAGCCGGGCTCCGGCCGGGCTCACCACGGCGCTGAAGCGTGTGCTCCACAACGTTGGTGAGGCGGTTTCGCTCGAGCGGACTGGCCCGTTGGTCGAACCCGAATGGATTGGCAAGCGGAACTACATGGGCGAACGTGGCATTCGCCGGCGCGGGCAGTACACAACGAGCGCCGACGTCCTGATCGCGTACGACGATTCCGACGGGCATCGGCACGGTCTGTTGGTCGAATCGAAATACACAGAAACCTACCCCCGGGCAAGAGTCTCCGATGGAGTAAGAGAGGCACCGATCGAGCTGAGATTTATCGGCCGGAGTTCGAGCGGCTGGACGGGCCTATTAGCACCGGTGAATGTGTTGAGATTGAGGATCTGATGTTCGATCCGTTCGATCAGCACCCGCGCCAGCAGCTGTTGGCTACCGCGATGGAGCGCGAGCGGGAATTAGGGTTTGAAACCGTGACCTGCCTGCACGTATCCCCGATAGGGAACCTCGACTTCCACCAGGGAGTGACAGCTCCGAAACTGAAGGAGCGCGGGGAGACTGTTGGTACGGCGTGGCGTGCGATTCTCCGCAGGCCCGAGCGTGACATTTCCGTCGCTTATGAGGATCTTTTCAGGGCGATCAGGAACGCCGGGAGCCCGGAGCTGGCCAACTGGGTCAATTACCAGGAAACTCGGTACGCTTAGAATCCAGGATAGAGATTGAGTTGACACCCTTCCGGCGATGGCTATCTGACGATTTCATGACCTGGCTGAGTGGAGCCGCGGGTCGCCGCCTACTTGCCCTCCTGGGTAAGTATCAGACGGATGTGCGGTTGCGGGACGACTCTTTCAACGCATACAGGGCGCAGTCGTCGGTGGCCAGGGTTGAGTGGTGGGGCCGCCAGCAGGTACCTCTCATCAAGATCGACCCCGCCTATCTGGTGGGCACCAGCCTCCTTTCGGATGACACTGCGCGTCGGGGGTTTGACGTATCGGATGAGTTCCTCGATTTGTACGAGCGTCACCTGAGGCAGATCACGAACACCATCGACTCAGAGCACGCCAGCCCAGGAGGCCTGTGGGAAGCCAAATGCGTTCAGGCCAACTCCGGTGCAACTCCTTTCCATATCGTTGACAGGCAAGTGGTCAACTCTCAGCCGCCCCTTCGTTTGGACCTGTTGGCTTTCTCAGTCGACCCCCAACAACCGGCGGCGATTGCGATCGAGCTCAAGAGAGATTCGGATAATCGCATTCAGGATGTGCCAGATCAGCTGGCGGCCTACCTCGACGTGCTCGACCCCGGGGGCGAGGGATTGCGAGCGGATATGGCCGACTCGTATCGACGAGCGTGCGAGCAGTTGCAGACTCTCGGACTGGGGGCACCCGATCCAAGCCTGATCCATGCGGGAATGGACGTCGTTGGGATCGTTGCCCTTGCCAACTACAACACCAGGTCGGAATTGCTCGGACGGGCGTTGGAGGGCGCAGGAAGGCTGCCCAGGCGGATCAATTTCTGTTTCCTGCCTGCTAACGGTGCCATACCGGCCGCAAGTCAGTGGTTTGTCGCAGCGGGTTCCTAGCCGGCGGCTTGGACGGTCAGGGCAAAGAGGGCCGGATGCAGCGGCTTCCTGCAATTTCTTGCGCAGAGAACAGTTCAGCCCTGGCGGCGCGAATCTCCCTCAATATATCGGATGCGGGACCCGGCCCCCGTTCTTGATCAGGACGCGGTAGGGCAAGTTCAGACTCCTCAACCGGGAAAGATCAATCGTTCGGATGTTCTCCAAATCGAACGCTTCTCCTTCGCCCGCACCGCCCGCCGTGGCCGCCCTGCCCTCTGGTCCTTACCAGTCCGCCTGCCGTTCCGGCAGCGGATCCACCGTCCACGCCATCCGGTCCACCAGCCGCTCATACATCTCCAGCTTCACCCCTCGATATTCCGGATCATCCCAGAGATTCTTCGTCTCCTTCGGGTCAGCCTCCAGGTCGTAAAGCTCCCCCTCCCCCCGCCCGTGCGCCGCCACCAGCTTGTGCCGCCGCGTCCGCACGCAGGTTAGTTGCGCCGTCGGCTCCTTGTGCCACGGCTTCGCGTTGTAGTACTCGCAATAGATGTCCTCCCGGTGTGGCGTCTCCGTTCCCGTCAGCACCGGCCACAGCGACTTCGCCTGCATCCCCGCCGGCCGTTCCACCCCCGCCGCCTCCAGGATCGTCGGCGCGATATCGCTCAACTCCACCAGTTCCTCGCTCCGCGCTCCCTCCGGAATCCGACCCGGCCACGACATCACCAGCGGCACTCGGATCGCCGGATCGTAAAAATACGGCCCCTTTAGATAAATCCCGTGATCCCCCAGCATCTCGCCGTGATCCGACATAAAGATCACCAGCGTGTTCTCCGCCTGTCCGGTCTCCTCCAGCACCTCTAAGAGTTCTCCCACCCGCTCGTCGATCAGATCGCACATCGCCCAGTACGACGCCCTTATCAACCGGTGCTCCTCGTCGCCCAGCCGGTCGTAATCGATCGCATACGGCTTCGTCGTCGCCGCCTCATGATCCATCCGCTGAAACTCCGGCTTGTCCTCCAGCTCGCCATCCACATAATTCGGCAGCGGGATTTCATCCAACCCCTCCAGGTACCTTTCCAGATACTCCGCCGGTGGATCAAACGCGTTGTGCGGATCGAAAATATTTAGCGAAAACAGCCACGGCGCCCCCGTCTCCGCCTGCCCGATCACAAACTCCTTCGCCATCTCCACGCACCACGTCGTGTGATGCAGCGGGGCCGGCATCCCCGCCAGCACATACTTCGAGCCCGGAAACAGCTTGGTCTCGTACTTTTCTCCCCGCTGCCGCAGCCACAGCGAATACTCATTCGCATGAAAGTCCGGCGGCATGTGCGGCGGATGATGCGACCAGTGGAAAACGTGATACCCGTCATCGATCCGCCGCTCGCTCACCGGCGTCACATCCGGGTGACTCGCCGACAGATGCAGCTTCCCGGCCAGCCCGCACACATACCCCGCGTCCGCCAGCACCCGCGTTATCAGCTTCTCCTCCGCCGGCATCGACTGCCCGTTCTGCCGCGTCCGCGTCGTCCGCGGATAGCGCCCGGTCAGAAAGCTTGCCCGGCTCGGCGTACACACCGGGCTCTGGCTATAGCAGTGTTCAAACAGCGTCCCCCGCCCCGCCAGCCCATCCACGTTCGGCGTCCTTACGAAGTCGTTGCCGTAGCACCCCAGCGAGTCATACCGCTGCTGATCCGTGCATATCCACAGGATGTTCGGTCGATCCGCCATGCCGCTCCGTCCCTTTTGGCGACCCCAGCGATCATACCCGCCCTCTCCTCCGCTACTCCGACCCGCTTTCCTCCCTGTGCAGCAGCGCCAGCGTCATCAAATCCAAATACGCCACCGGCCACGCCTCCCCGTCCACCACCGGCAATCCCGCTGCGTGCATCGCATGAATTCGCACAAACGCATCGTGCAGGCTGTCGTCCAGCTTCACCACCACCGGCTCTCCCATCATCTCTCCCGCCGTATTCAACCTCTGTCCCACCCGCACCGCGTCCAGCGACGACCGCAGGCTTGCCACCTCTCCAAAGGTCACCGCCGGAAACTCCTCCACGAAAAAGTGTTCCGCCAGCACATCGCCAAACGCCGACGCCCCCGCCGAACCGGGCTCAATCACGTATGCCGTCCAGGCGTGGTTGTCCTCGTTCTCCGCCTGGCAGGGAAACACAATTCCCTCCTCACGTACCGTCCCGTCCGGCTCCACCGCCACCGCCTCCCGCCCCTCGTTGTCCACCACCAGCACGTACTCCCCATCCGGCGACCAGAATGCTCGACCCAGCCCGCCCTCATAAATCACCACCGCTTGTGGACCCCTACTCTGTGAGCCGTCAAATCAGCCGCCAAATCGACTGTCTACTGGACGCCCACAGCACAATAACCACCCTCTCGAGAACGCTCTTGCAGCGAAGGACCACTCGACCCATTCCCAACATAGACGGACTGTCTCCGACCCTGTGAAAACCAGCCTGTGACCACCTTCAACCGCACTTCGCCGACCCGATTCAGGCACTCAAATCCGACTTCCAGAAAAACCGTTCTTGTAGCCTGTAGATAACGCCGACGTTACAACGGTTACTAAGTCCCGACTACTAACTACCCGGCCATCCCCCAACCCGCGTCCGCTGCTAGAGAAGACTGCCAATGGCTGCTTCGATCACCGCGTCTTGCTCCGCCTCCGTGATCCGCGGATGCAGCGGCAGCGAGATCGTCGAAGCCCCGATCTCTTCGGCAACCGGAAACGAGCCCTCCTTGAAGCCGAACGCCCTCCGGTAGTACTCCATCAGATGAATCGGCCGGAAGTTCACCGCCACCCCGATCTCCCGCTCCTGCAACCCGTGCAGAAAGGCATCACGAATCTCGGGATCAACCCGAATCGTGAACAGATGGCAGGAGTGGCGGCTGTCTTCGCGCCGTTCCATCAGCTCGATCCCGCGCATGCCCCCAAGTGCAACTTCGTAGCGATCGTAGGCCGCCGTGCGCTTTTCCAAAAGACGGTCGATTCGCAGCAACTGACCGAGCGCGAGGGCGGCCTGGGCATCGCTGAGATTGCACTTCCAACCCGCTTCCGTCACATCGTAGTGCCGGTACAACCCTGTGTATCTGTCGGCCGCGTCGGCGCTCATACCGTGCAGCCGCAGTTGCTTCAGCTCCGCCGCCAGTTCCTCGTCGTTCGTCAATATGGCTCCACCCTCTCCCGCCGTGATGTTCTTCGTGGCGTAGAAGCTCACGCACGCCGCCGCCGAATGCGCCCCTATCCCCTTCCTGTCGCGCTGCCCCTCAATCGCATGCGCCGCGTCTTCGACGATCTGCAGCCCGTGCCGGGCCGCGATCTCCGCGATCGCTTTCATGTCGCAAAGTTGGCCGTACAGATGCACCGGCATGATCGCTCTGGTCGCCGGCGTGATCGCCGCCTCGATCTTGCTGGCGTCCAGGTTGCCCGTCCCCGGCTCCACATCGACAAATACCGGTCGCGCCCCGACGTGGCTGATCACGTTCGCTGTCGCCACAAAGCTCATGGGCGTCGTGATCACTTCGTCGCCCTGCCCGATCCCCAGCGCGGTCAGGCACAGGTGCATAGCCGACGTGCAACTCATCACCCCCACCCCCGCCGCCGTCCCGCAATACTTCGCCAGCTCGGCTTCCAATTCGGCCGTCACCGGACCCGTAGTCAGGAAGTTGGTCCGCAGAACTTCCGACACCCGGTCGATGTCGGACTCATCGATGCTCGATTTGAAAAACGGAACTTTCACGGAAGCTGTCGCCTTCGTTTCGCCGGCGCTCCGGGATATCACCCGGTCAAAGTACCGGCCTGGCCCGCCGGTACGCAAGGCGCCCTCTCAGGCCGGTCCGATCTGCCGCAGAAGATCGGGCAGCAAGAACCCTCCCCAGAACGCCAGATGCACAACCAGCATCACGCTGATCAGCAATGGCGCCGCCAGCCGGCCGATTCGATCCGCTCTCCGCGAAACGATCGCGGTCGTGACCGCCAAAAACAAAACGAGCGCAGGAAGGGCGAATCTCCCCACTACGAATATCCCGTCGTTATAGCTGTTCATCGCCGCGAATCCGCCCGCTATCACGAATGCCGTCAGCAACAACACTGGAGTCGTTCTCACTTCAACCGACAGTCCGCCGCTCGCCTCTCCCCGCCCCCCGCCCGCGATCGCCGCCGCGGCCAGGACCGCTATCAGCAGCACTATCGCCAGCAACAGACCCAACCCGCTCCCATCGTCATAGCGCTCCGAAAGCCAAACCCGGGTGTTGAACCGGAGCAGCCAATCCGACCCGAACAGCATTTCGTGAATCCCGCTGAACCCGGTCTCCGTAGCTTTGAACAGGTTGACCTCATTCGTGCCATACGGCAGCCCCCGCAGGTCCAAGTAGTCAAGGTGGGTGGCCGCACCGAGCAGATCGCCCCCCATATTTTTCCCGTTTCGAATCAGCCACCATGCGTTCGGCAGCACCGCCGCCGCCAGCAACAACGAGCCTCTTTTCAGCCAGGGGGTTACGCCTCTTCTAAAACTCACCAGAAACATGAATCCCGGGAACAGCAGAATCGGCAGCGCGCTCGGCCGGCTCATGATTACAAGCGCCGCCGCCGCGCCCACAATCGCCGTCGCGCCCCAACTCCATTCCCGGCGGACCGCTCGCAATGTCGCCCAGATCACAAAGACGCTGCCCGCCAGAGCGAAGCTGTCGGCGGTAAACGATCCGCCCAACGAGGCCATCTTGGGAACCAGCCCGCAGGCGATGGCGATAAGGGCCGCCGCCGAACTTCTGCCGCCACTCAGATCACGCGCCAGTCCGTAAATGAGGATAACCGCTGCGGTGTACAGAATTCCCGACAGCAGGCGTCCGGCAAGCAGGCCCGGGGTGTAGTCGCCGATGCGGGACGGATTGACGTTGAACAACAGCGCCGTCGCCGCGTAGTAGGTGGGCGGCAGGGCATGATAACGATAGAGGCCCGCCTCTTCGAACGGAGGCCCCGGCAGGATAATTTCAGGGAAGGCATCCGGCCCCGGCAGCTCGCCCGCTTCATAGACGTCACGGGCAGTCCAGTAGTGAGCGGCCTCGTCGTTGTCCCAACCGAACGGCGTGGCGGTGAGCCAGACAACCACTATCATCGCTGCGAATACAAGGACGGTCAGCGAATGTCGGCGCCCGCGAATCGCCTGTCTCAACTCAACGAAACCGGAATCGTGATTGTGGAAGGATCGAGCCACCAGTCGGGAAACACCAATATCGCCAACAGAACAACGAACCCGATCAGCACCGCCGTCAACAGCGGACCGCGATCGCGTCGAAATTGACTAACAAGCAGCCCCCCCAACCCCGCCGCCCCGATCAACGCGGCTATGGCGGCGACAACAAATCGGCCGGGCGAATTGGCGGTCATATTGAAAATTCTGCCAGCGACATCTCTCACCGGAACCTGCCGGTAGGTGCGGATCGCCAGATCCCAGCCCGCTCCCGCCGGCTCATCCCGCTCGAGCATGAACCCGGATCGCACCCCATCGCGGCGATCGTAAAAAACGACCACACCATCCCCGTCAAACACCGGCTGCTCGGGGTCGGCACGCACGCGAAAGTACAGGCGCTGCTCCGACCCCGACTGCCGGATAACCGGAAATTGAAACGAGTACCAGTACCGCCCCGACTTGAGTTCCGCCCGGCCCGATCGCAACGATTCGCCGCTGTCATAGTCGATGATTTCGACAAGAATTCGCGCTTCATCAGACCCGCTCCGGGCAATCGACAAATCAAATCGCGACATGGATTCAGAAGGGGGGAGCATCGTCTGACCAACGGAAAAGAAATCGCTGATCGGTCCCGCACCGAAGCTGCCCGTGGAAGGAACGTTTGTCGGCAGGTGCCAGGTGGTGCGGAGCAGGTTCAGCCCCGCGAGGCCAAGAAGGACGATCCCCAGGATCGTCGCAAGCAGCAGCCGACGCGGCCGTGGCGAGGTGAGGCCATCGAAGCTCGGTTCGTCCGCGGCGATCTCGGGAGTGAGGTCGTTTTGCAATTACTTCTTCTCAAAGGCGGTGATGATCCGAAATCCGGCAAATCCGGAAAGAAAATCGGTCCAACGCTCAATCGCCCGCAGGCCCGGCAGGGACCATCTGGGAACAAGGGAAGGGAAGTTGAATCCCCCGCACAACGGGTAGACGAGATGATCGCTTACCTCCCGGCCTACCAGGCGCAACTCCGGAACAGGCTCCAGGAGCTGATCCGTTTCGGTCATAAGCGCCCTGTGGGAAAGCGCCATGTTGCCTTCGAACGGGTCGGTCTTGCCGGACAATGGCGGCGGCCCGGGGCCGCCCAACTCTTGCGTGAAATCCACACGCTCAAAGTGGAATTTGAAGAGGAGCCGGGCCGCCGGGGACAGGTACGGCTCGGCTACGACCAGGCGACCCCCGGGCTTCAAGCAGCGGGCGAATTCAGCGAACGCCCGGACCGGGCGCTCAATGTGGTGAAGAACATCGAGCATCGCGAAATTCCCGACGGCGCCGGTCTCGAACGGAAGGTACATGGCATCGCAGGCCAAATCCGTATATGCCGACGGAAACACGTCCGAGGCGATGAGACCGGGAGCTACCTCGGCCATCAGCCCATGCCCGGTGCCGATCTCTACCGTCGGACCCGAATCCGCAAACAGGACCGTCATCCGCCGGTACCACTCGAGGTAGATCTCCGTCAGCACTGGCTTTTCGGCAAGCACGCGCCGATAGCGAATCACGGTCTCCTGAGGGGTTTCCATTCGCAGCAATCCAGTATTGGCACGGTCGCTTGAGTATGACTCATAGCTCTGGTGCGGCGCCCGACCGCCGGCGCACCCCGTCGAACTACGAAGCCGGCGAATCAAATCTGCGAATGGCGACCGCCAATCCTGATCCCACTTCGCGTGGATAGAATGCCGCGATGCAATTTCTGACCAGATACAAGCCGCCCTCCTTCGCGCGTAGCTCCGTAGTTGCCCTGGCCCTGGCGCTTGGCGCGGTCCTTGCATCTTTGATATTGCTCTGGTCCGTCTCGTGGAACGCGCCTATGTACGCGGCTCCGCCGGAACCCATATTTGGTATCGGACCGCTGGTGTCTGGTGGATCGGTGGAGCAGGAATTCGAAGTCGCCGGATCTTATTTGACAGGGGTGGAGTTCTTCGCCCGCACTGAGGCCGAGCAGAGCCTCCCCGCCAACTTTATCGCCCGCCTGTACGAAGGCGAGGTGATCGTTCGGCAAGACGAGCTCGAAACCCGGATAGGACCGGACGTGGAGTCCGTTCGCTGGAATTTCGACGCAGTAGCCGATCCCGTCGGGCGGCGTTTCCGGCTGCAGGTGGTCGTCAGTGAAGGAATGACGCAGCCGGTGTTCTTGATGGCGTCGCTGACCGACATGCTGCCCGGATCGGCGGTGACTAACGGCATCCCGACCGGCGCCCACATCGATCTGGCCGGCCTACCATGGCGAGAAATCCGGCGGCTCGACCCACTCCTGGCAACGGCCGCCAGCCTGCCCGGCGGCATAGCGGGACTGGCCGTATTGATGCTGGCTGTCGGCGGGGGACTCGGCTATGTGATGTCGGCGGTGGCCCGGTCGCCGGGGAGTCGGGAGACCGCCGCCTGGATGGTACTCGGCCTGTCAGTCGCCGGGCTGGTGCTGATCGTAGAGTTGCACCGGTCGGGAGAGCTATCGTTGCCCGAACGTCATTTCCGGTTATGGCCGGGGTTCTTCCGGACGATGGGGCTACTGGCGGGCACGGCGTTGGCTGCCGTGATTGCCCGACCGGTCGGTCGATTAATCGACAACATCTCGAACTCGCCCGGGGGCCGCACGAAGGACTGGCGGGAGAGATCGCTATCCAGCCTGGTAATTGTCGCCGTCCTAGTGACTCTCTTCGCAGGGGTCGCCTACACCCTGGACGGACCGGAGCTTGTTTTCGTTAAAGTCCCCATTTTTGAATCGGAACACGTATCGCAGGGCGATGTCGGCCTTTTGGAACACGGACCGGCCCGCGCTGCGGCGAAGGCGGCGACCGTTGTCTGGCTTGTTGTAGGGTCTGGAGCTCTCCTTTATCAAATTTCGACCCGCCGGCGCAGGATGACGTGAGCATGCTGAAAGCCATCACCGTCTGGGGCCGACAGAACCCCATCGCGCCGGTGCTGATCGGCCTCTATATGGCGGCCGCTCTTGCCCGCGCCGCGCCGGTGATCCAGCTGGATTACGCCCCATGGTGGGACGGGGTCGGGTACGGGTATGCCGACCTCTGGACGGGCGAGGCGTTAAGGCTGGCAGGGGGCGATTTCGCGGCGCTGAGTTTTTATTCCGAAGGGCTCTTGTTCGTGCCGGCGCAGGCGATGCTTTTCAGACTCCTGGGGGTTGCGAGCGGGATGCACGCTTGGGCCGTATTTTTGGTATTGGTAAGTGCCGCGATAGTGCCAATCGCCGCCCACACCGTATATCTGATAACTCGTCAGCCGATCGGAGCACTGGCCGCTGGTGTGCTCACGATTTTCGACCCGGTCTCAGCCTGGTTCGGAAGCAATGGTTGGTCGGACGCCCAGACATTTCTCTCGGTGGCCGGGACATGCTGGGTATTCGTGCTTTGCGCCCGCAAGCCGACGATTCCGCGGCTCTTGCTGCTGGGCGCCGTACTGGCGATATTGGCGCTCGGACATACAACGTGGCTTTATCCGGCCACGATCTGGGCCCTGATAACGCCGGTCCTGCTAGCGAGTCGAAAGAAGTGGTTTCCCGGGGCGCAGGACTTTCCTGATTCGGGGATCCGACGCGGCTGGCTGAGACGGGCAGCCGCGCCACTGGGATTTTTTGCCGTTGGCGCGTTAATAACGATCTCCCTGATAAGCGTCGGAGGCGCCATCGGAGACGGCGCTGAGAGCGCTGGACCGTTCAACGTGGACCGGAACAACCAGCGGGTGCTGGTGGTCACGTACGATCAATCGATCGAGTGGGACGAGTGGACGCCGTCTGACACAGTCCGCGTCATCCTCACGATATTTCCTTCGAGGATCCCGGACCTGGTCCCGAGTTTTATCCATGGCCATATCGCTAACGCGGTTCACTTTTACCGGTGGGTCTTGCTGGCAACTCTGCTGGCGACGTTCGTGGTAATCGCGGGACGCCGCCAGAACCCCTGGCCTTCGCGATGGGGATTGCTGGGGCTGCTGATACCAGGTTACTTCCTACTATTAGAGCCTAGGATCGAGGTTCCGACGGTCGCGCTCACCTATCTGACCATCGGGGTGGTATGGATGTACATACCGGTCGCGCGCGTGCTGATGGTGCTCTTCGGACCCATCTTCGGAATTCTCATCCTATATCTTCCGCTTACGACTCAGCCCAGGCATAGCAATGCGATCGTGTTCCTTCTGATTCTCCTTGCCAGTATCGCCATCGGGATGGCGGTCGGCCAGGTGAAGCGCTGGTACCAGGATGTTGACAGTCGGCGGTTCATGGCTGGTCAGCGGATGCTCATATCGGCGGGTTTGATTGTCCTGGTCGGTATCGGCTCGGTCAGTACCGCAAATGCGATTGGCGAGCGTCTCGCCGAGGGCCGTTACCTTGAGTGGCTGGGTGAACAGATGGGGGAGGACGCCCTGCTAATCACGGTCGCCGATGTCGATCCCTGGCAGGTCCTGGCAGTAACGGGCCGGCCCGTCATCTACGACGTGGAAAACGGGGCAAGACTGGCGATCAAGCCCGACGGGCCGAAATGGGGCAACGAATTCCTCTCCGAGTTCCGCAGTTATGACGACGAAGAGGATGTGTTCCGGACTCTCGAGCAACGGGGTTACAGCCTTTGGTTTTACGCGCCGTGGGGGGGGGCGGAGCGCCAATGGTTCGATCCGACTCTCGTTGGTTCGAGTCCGCGACCGCGCATCCAACTGGTCAGAGTGGCCGAGTATCCGGGACAGATAGGTCGGGCGGCGATGATGGTGGAAAGCCAGATTGGGACCGGGCGCGATTGATCTCTACAGGGTTGGATTTGGCAAAAGGTGGACTGGGCCAGCGAAGTGGGGAATTTCGAACTCTGGATCGAGGACCGTCTCATTTCGAGCGGCGGACGACCCGGCGACCGAGTTCGCTGAGGCGAGACATGCGGGCGGCTAGAACTGAAAGTAGATGAATGGCTGTCGAGTCTCGGGAGCGAAGCTTGCGGAGTACTCTGCGGAACCTGGTCCGGGACGGTGCTTCTCCGTCGTATCTCCTAATTTACTAAGCTGTGGCCGACTTCAAGCGAATAAAGGAGAGAGTCTTGTCGAGTGGTGGACCGGGCGAATCACGGGGTGGTGGCGCCGACCCAATCTCGGCCCGGACGGCCCGGGTTGCAGCGTTTTTCGATGAGGCGCTGCCGTCCCTTGACGATTGGTGGCGACGAAATGGCGGCTACCACGACGCGGTTGCCGAACTGCACAGGAGACTGATTCCGCCGGGGAAGCGGATCCTAGAACTCGGTTGTTCCCTCGGGAATCTGCTGGGCGCGGTGCGGCCTAGCGAGGGGATCGGGTTGGACTTGAGCCAACGAACAGTGCAGGAAGCAAGGCGGCGGCACCCGGAACTTCATTTTGTCGTTGGAGATGCGCACACGCTCCCGGTCAACTGCGAGTTTGATTATGTAATCCTGCAGGATTTGGTAGGTCACCTGGAGGACATTCTGGCGGCCCTAAGATCTCTGAGGGCGTCTGTTGGTGAGGACACCCGAATCGTGTTGAGCTACTACAACTTTGTCTGGTCGCCGATATTGTCCCTGGCCGAACGACTTGGTCAGAAGATGGAATTGCCGCGGCAAAATTGGTTGAGCATGAAGGATTTGGCCGGACTGTTATCCCTGGCAGGGTTCGAGATCGAGGACCAGGGAACCGAGCTGCTGCTCCCGCGATCCGTGCCCGGAGTCACCAGGTTCGCAAATGGGATATTGGCTCCTTTACCGGTGTTTAGAGATTTGTGCCTGCTTGAGTATTTCGTCGCCCGCCCGAAGGCGATTTCGGTGGGTGAGGAGCAGACGGTATCCGTGATCGTTGCCTGCCGGAACGAGGTGGACAATATCGCCGAGTGCGTGCGACGCACGCCGGAAATCGGGTCCGGCACGGAACTTATTTTCGTGGACGGGGCGTCGACGGATGGGACCCGGGATCTGATTCTGGAGATCATCGAGGCCGAGCGCGGACGGCGTGACATCAAATTGATTAAGCAAGTGCCGGGATTCGACTATGAAGCCCATGGGCGTGACGAATCAGGCCAACCGGTGGGGATGCTGTCGCTCGGGAAGGGCGACGCGGTACGCAAAGGATTTGCCGCGGCTACTGGGGACATTCTGATGATTCTCGACGCCGACATGACGGTGGCGCCCGAGGATTTGCCAAAGTTTTATTACCCGCTACGAGACGATCAGGCAGATTTCATAAACGGAGTGCGCCTGGTGTATCCGATCGAGCGGGAGGCGTTCCGCATGGCCAATTTCCTCGGCAACAAATTCTTCAGCGTGCTTTTTTCATGGCTACTCGGCCAGCCAGTAAAGGACACGCTTTGCGGAACGAAGGCGCTACGTCGCAGCGACTACGAGCGACTCGTGGCGGGTCGGGCGCACTTCGGAGAATTCGACCCTTTTGGGGATTTTGACTTGCTATTCGGAGCGGCGCGGCTGGGGTTGCGTATCGTGGATATGCCGGTTCGGTACTACCGCCGGGTAGCCGGGCATACGAAGGTATCGGTGCGGAGGCACGGGCCACTGCTGGGGGCGATGACAATCGTGGGATTTCGCAAATTGAAGTGGCCGCGTTGGCGGGCACGACTGGGGAGCATGTTCGGTCGCCGCAAGTAAGGTCTCTTCTGAACCAGACGTGGATCAGGTGCAGTAATCTGGCAGGCGTCAAACTAGGAGCGCCGTGCGATAGGTTGAAGTCGCGCTGCGACCTGGCAGTGTCCCTTGTTCGAGTCAAATCACGGCGCAGGGTCGGAAGGCTCAGCTAGAGCCTCGCTAGAGGCCGGAGGGCTGAAATAGCGGTAAACGATAAGTTCTGGCGAGGAAAAAAAGTCCTGGTGACAGGCGGGGCCGGCTTTCTGGGTTCGCGGCTCGTGCGGATGCTGGAAGGGCTTGGCCCAGAGGAAATCCTGATTCCGCGCTCGCGCGACCACGACCTGCGCCGGCGGGACGAATGCCGGGCGGTGGTGAAGGGCGTGGATGTTGTGATTCATCTGGCGGCCCAGGTGGGCGGGATTGGATTCAACCGTGACGCACCCGGGGACCTCTTCTTCTCAAACTTGATGATGGGGACGCAGTTGATGGAGGAGGCTCGACTGGCCGGTGTGGACAAGTTCGTAGGGGTGGGAACAATTTGTAGCTATCCCAAGCACACGCCGACACCGTTCAATGAAGTCGATCTGTGGAAGGGATATCCGGAAGAGACGAACGCACCGTACGGCCTGTCGAA
>Ga0114999_10002025_pt1 | contig 27319 bp, 14 predicted proteins | sample ArcticOcean_MG_C_3_FD_89820 | JGI IMG/M metagenome (GOLD analysis project Ga0114999, IMG submission 89820) | Marine microbial communities from western Arctic Ocean - ArcticOcean_MG_CB8_126 | ecosystem: Environmental > Aquatic > Marine > Oceanic | place: Arctic Ocean: Canada Basin | collected...
AAATTCGGCAGTTAAGATTTCTTTACGTGCAGGCTACCCTATGCATCAGTAAGGATTGGTGATTCGTCTAGGTGAAAGGCGAGATTGACTAACCACCAGGCGATCAGGTCGAAGGATTCGACCAGATTCGCTTGGCCGGTGCCGTTGGCGTTCTCCATCCAATCGACCATCTCTGGGAGCGTGTCACAGGGCGCGTGGTAGCAGTCGTAACCGCCGGTGATGGCGCCGAAGTCCATCGAGACGACGTCGAGGCGGTCGGCGAAGCGCGTGTAGTCGCTTCGTCCGCGCTGCGATTCATGCACCGAGATCGTGTTCGGGTGGGTATGGTCGTGATCTTTCATGGCCGCGTATCCTTCCTCAAAGTAGAGGTCGCGGCCATTGCGGAGTGTCTCGGCGATGGGATTGTTGTTGGCGCCGAGCCATTCGGTGAGGTGGATCATGTCCCATCGCTCACCAAGTTCATCGTCGGTGTCAGGGATGACATCGATGACCAGTGTGTAATCACCCGGCCAATTGACACCAGCGCTGTCGATGTTGAGATAATTGGTAATCGTCACCTCGCTCGGTAGGTTGTCAATCCAGCGATCGACCCCGTCGTAGCCATTCTCCTCATTCGACCAGAAGCAGACGGCGAGCGTACGTCTGGCATCGAAATCGGCGAGGGCGCGGGCCGCTTCGAGCACCATCGCCACCCCCGCGGTGTTGTCGTGCGCACCGATGTGGGTACCTCCACCCGGTCCACTGCCGATCTCGGCGACGTCGAGATGGGCGCCGAGAACGAGCCATTCATCGGGCAGGGTCGTGCCCGTCTTGTAGCCGCAGACATTGACCGCTCCGGGGCTCGTGGAGAGCGTGTAGCGGTGAACCTGCGCGTCGTATCCCATGCCGCTGAACTCACTGCGGAGGAAGTTGGCGGCGCGGGTGTATACGGGGTCGTTCGGTGTGAATGGACCCCAGCGCTCGTTGTACCCTGTATTCGGATTCGTCACCATCTCCATCCATTCATAGATGGTGAATCCATCGGCAAGGCCCGTGCTGTGGTTGGCGCCCACTTCAGGTGAGAGGCCCGAGCGTTGGATGCGTTCGACGGTGTGCGCAACATGGGTGGATGGATTCTCTTCGAACCATTCCTCCCAGCTTTGGTTTGTTGCGCGAACGTCCCACTCAGTCTGACCGGCCTCGCCGATTAGGAAGTGTGCCGTGTCGAGATTCGAGGGCGCGAGCATCTGGATCATCCGACTGCCGGCCTTGTCGAACTGCAGCGTAGTTGCATTGGTGACGAAACCCGTCTCTGCATCGATGACGAAGTAGGGAATGTGGACGCTCATCGCGCGTTTGGCGGTGAATTCCACGACTTGGAACTCAGCGCCGAGGAGAATATCCGGCTCGACAGAAAGATCTCGCGAGCCGATGGCGTCCTCCTCCTCACCGAAGCAACCCGACAGAGAGGGCGTCAGGACGAGGAACGCCAGCAGGACGGCAAGTTCGCTCCTCATGGTCAGCGAATGGGGATTCGCTGCATATATCGGTGTTCATCAGTCCTCTACGGGGACGAGATGGTTGCCATTCCGGTCGTTGTCCATCATGAATTGGACGAAGTAGCGGGCGCGGGCACCCTGATCATCGGCGATTTCGCTGCGGTCGCCGTAGCGGCTCATCAGATTGGTCAGAGATGGGTTATGCTGCTCCTCGGTGCACTGTGGGACTTCGTCCTCAGCCTGGCCAGGCTTCGATTCTTCGTAGAGGTCTGAAGCACTGCAGCCAATCGCCTCCTCGCATTCGTTGTAGCAGTCGTAAGGCGTGCCACAGACGAAGTCGCCCGTGCGGTAGCATCGCTCGTCCGGGATGACCCAGTCAGCCACCCATCCTGAAGAGGCCCGGTCGAGGTCTGAATCAGAGGCGGGGTCATCGCTGTATTGGTGGGTATGGTAGAGCCCCATGAAGTGGCCGAGTTCGTGGCTTGGAATGTGACTGGTCTCGAGAGTGCTGGCTCGCACGTACGTGACGTAGTGGTCGCGGGTGTGCCATGGGAACATCGAGTATGCGCCCCATCCATCGGTGACGAGGACGATGTTCACCATGGTCGGATCATATCCGTCGAGAAAGCCATCTCCTAGCTGGGATATGGACACGCCATCCCCGTAATCGCCGCCCGTTTCATTGCTGCGATTGTCGAGAGGTTCGGCCTCTTGCTCATCGGTCACGTTCGGGAAAGCCATGTCGACATGGACGACATTGCCGAGGGCGAATTGGATGCCGTGTGTCGCATAGACCTCATTGATGAAATCAAGGCCAGTGAGAAGCATCGATTCGTTGGCGACCCAATCGACGCCATCTCCATCCTTGTAGACGAAGAAATTCACCGCGAGAACCCGCGTCGGCCCCGTCTCACAATCAAGGCCCGGATACGGTGACTCAGAACTCACCGATTGCCAGTATCCAACCTCGTCGCAAGGGTTCTTCTCCTCGGCGATTTCATCGTTCGTTAGGCAGCCCGAGAGTGCGGGTGCGAGCAGCACCAGCACAAGTGGAATCACGACTCCTCTCATGGTCCGAGCTCAGATGTCTCAAGGGATAATCCTTGGCGCATAATTTGCCTTGATGGCAGCGGAAGTAGGCCCTCCCGGATTCGAACCAGGGTCGTGGGATCCAGAACCCCACATGATGGACCGCTACACCAAGGGCCTAAGCAGCCCTCGGATTCGCCACCCGTATTTCAACGCAACCGACGTACAGCAGCGCCGAACATTGCCAAGATCGGCAGGATCGGGTCGAAGCCCGGCAGGAATCCTTTCGCCTCTTTTTCGGGAGGTTGGCTCTCGTACAAGGTGAACTGGTCGCCGATGGTGCCGTCGATGCGATGGTGGGTGACGGTGAGTGTGCTCGCATCTCCATCGTAGATTATGCGGGTCCAGCCGTAGGTGCTGTTCTCTCTGAAGGCGCTCCACACGGGGGCGGGCTCGTCGAGGTCCTCGTACGCGCTGCGCCCGGCAATGCCGATGACAAGATGTACAGGCGCTTCACCCGCGCCTTGAACCGCTTCGGCCACGACCGGGGTCGTGCGCTCGTAGAAATGGTCGTGGCCGGCGATGACCAGATCGACCTCGTTCTCGATGTATAGCGCTTCGAGCGCATCTCTGAGGGCGACCTCCGAGCCGTGGTAGCTATTGCTGCTGTACATCGGCTTGTGGCCGATGATGACGACGAAGGGGGTCACCTTTCGGTCGACCGCAGCGAGGTCGGCTTCGAGCCAAGCGAATTGTGCCGAGGCGGCATCGTAGCCGTGCTCGGTCGACATGAAGACCATGTGGACGCCGGGCAGGTTTCTGCTGTACCAATGCGGTTCGACCTCCTTGGCGCCGTCGGCATCGAATCGGTGGTCATAGGCTTCGAATTCGATGCCGGGCTCATTCTCGTGATTGCCGACCGCGGTCATCCACGGGATGGTCGTCATGCTCGGCTCGTTGACATCGAAGTAGTCGTCCCACATCGACTGGTCGCCGTTGGCATAGGATATGTCGCCGGAGATCGTCACCATTTGGGCCGTGGTGTCCGCAAGGATGGCGTCGGAGACTTGGAGCCCTTCGTCGGACATGCCGTGGTCGGCGATGGCAATCCATTCGAATCGATTCGCATTGGGGTCGATGGTGGTGAAGGTCATCTCCTCGGACCAGGTGCTGCCATCGCCGACGCGATAGGTGACCTCCTGGCCGGGTTCAAGCCCGGTCATCGTCGCCATGTGGAAGGCCATGTCGTGGTTGTAGCAGTAGGATTCACCCATCGCATTCTGTCCATTCCATTCGACCTCACCATCCGTGCGACCGTCGGTGGCCCAGACGACCACCATGTCGGCCGGGTTCTCCGTCGTTTGCAAGTGAATCTGCTCGGGCATCGTGCTGCCCGTCAGAGTGCCGGGGCACTCCTGGAAGGCCTCTGTGAGGCTCTGCGCGCTCGCGATGGGCGCAAGGAGCAGCAAGACGAGCAACGGAGCGAGGGCGCGCACAGCCACGGGTGGGGTGCGTTGCCTCTCAAGCCTTGCCTCGGAATCGAGCATTGATCTCGTCGAGGGAGGCGGCGCTCGGACGCATGATGTCGTCAGGAATCTCTGCGAGCGGGGTGTCGACCAGATGCTGGTCCTCGGTCGCAGTGGCCTTGGTCGGGTCGAAGTAGAGCAGGCCCGTGACGTGCTTGTCCTCTTGCTCGGCGATGTGGAGCGCGCTGAGCGCAGCGACTGGGTCCGTCGGGTCGTGGTCACTGCCGATGGTTTCGAGGCGCAGGGTGCTGCCGTCAAACAGGGTGATGTCGTGGTATTCTCCCTCGGGTGCAGCTGCGGCTTCAATGGGTGACTGTGTCGGGATGTAATCGTAGGCATGGAGTTCGACATCGTTGTCCTTGACGTAGGTGTAGGATCGCAGTGATTCGTCGTTATTGTTGAAGGTGACACAGGGCGAAATGATGTCGAGCAGGGCGAAGCCCTTGTGGGACATCGCCGCCTTCATCAGGGCGCTGAGTTGCTTCTTTGAGCCGGAGAATGAACGGGCGACGAAGGTGCAACCGAGATTGATGGCGAGTTTGCACAGATCGATCGGTTGGGTCTCATTGATCGGTCCCTTCTTCTTCTTGCTGCCCTTGACCGCGGTGGCGCTGTATTGGCCCTTCGTGAGTCCGTAGACACCGTTGTTTTCGAGGACGTAGACCATGTCGAGATTGCGTCGTACGGCGTGGATGAACTGGCCGATGCCGATGCTGGCGGAGTCGCCGTCGCCTGATACTGCGAGGAAGGTGAGGTCCTTGTTGCCCATCGCCGCACCGGTGGTGACGGCAGGCATGCGGCCGTGGACGGTGTTGAATCCGTGCGACTGGGAAAGGAAGTAGGCCGGAGTCTTGCTGCTGCAGCCGATGCCGCTCATCTTGGCGATATTCTCGGGTCGCAGTCCGTTCTCCCAGGCGGAGTTGATGATGACGTTGGAGATCTGGTCGTGACCACATCCGGGGCACAGAGTGGATGCGCCGCCCTGATAGTCGGATTTCGGCAGGTCGATGACGTTGAGTTTGATGCTCACTGGTTCACCTCCTGCAGGACGTCCTTGATGAGTTCAGCGTAATGACGTGCGCGCGGCGGCATGCCGTCGGAGTAGGCCGCGCTGTGGACCTTGGGGATGAGTTCGTTGGGCAGTTCTCGGCGCATGATGCCGTAGAGTTGACCGTCGCGGTTGATCTCGAGAACGATGACCGTCTCGTGGTCGCGGATGAAGTCCTCGACGGCTGGCGAAAGGGGCAGGGCGCGCACGCGGCACTGGCTGACCTTGCGGCCGATCTCGGTCTCGAGAATGTCGTCGATCTCCTGGATTGAATTCTCCATGCTGCCGAAATAGATGATGCCGACCTCTTGCTCCTCTTCGAGGCGCATCAAGGGTTGTGGTAGCCACGTGCGGGCGCTGTCCATCTTGTGCTTCAGGCGCTGCATCAGGCCGTGGTAGATCTCGGGCTTCTCGGAGTAGACACCGTCCTCGTCATGGCCTGTGCCGCGGTAAAGGATGGGGTCGAGTCCAGACCCGGGTAGGGTGCGATAGGGAATGCCATCGCCGTCGACATCGCGGTAGCGGCCGTAGTTCTCGATCGCATCCAGTTGTTCTTGGCTGTGAATGACCTTGCCGCGGTCCATCGGTTGTTCGGGGTATTCAAAGCCCTTGCAGGCCCAGTTATTCATGCCGAGATCAAGATCAGAGAAGCCGAAGACCACCGTCTGGAGGCGTTCGGCCACGTCGAAGGCGCGCCAGCCGAATTCGAAGCATTCCTCCATCGAGCCGGGAATCAGCACCGGGTGCTGGGTATCGCCGTGACTGGCTTCGTAGAGCATTGAGAGGTCGCCCTGTTGGGTGCGGGTTGGCAGGCCAGTGGAAGGGCCGGTGCGATTGACATCCCAAATGACGCCGGGAATTTCGGCGAAGTAGGCGAGTCCGATGAATTCGGACATCAGCGAGATGCCGGGGCCGCTGGTCGCTGTCATCGCGCGGATGCCGGCCCAACCGCCACCGATGACCATGCCGGCCGCGGCCAGTTCATCCTCGGCCTGGACGACGGCGCACATGGTGTCGTCATTGTCGTCGGTGCGCAGATCGGGAATGTATTCGATGATCGCTTCGGCGAGGCTGCTCGAGGGCGTGATCGGATACCATGAGAGCAGGCCGACGCCGCCGTAGTGCGCTCCGAGAGCGACGGCTTCGTTGCCCTCGACGAGGAATTCGTTCGCGTCCTTCTCACGCGCTTCGATGCGGAAGGGAATGTCAGAGATGTCGATATTGTCAGCCACGAAGCTGCGGCCGAGGGCGAGGGCTTCGACGTTGAGTTCAATCGCCTTCGCCTTACCACCAAACTGCTGGCTGACAGCTGTGTTGAGAATGGCATCGTCCAAGCCGAGGACCTCTGCGAGAACGCCGACGTAGACCATGTTGGCAATCATCCGCGCGAGTTTGGGATTGAGTCCGCGCGCGATTTTGGTCATCGGCACACCGATGACCGTACAATCATCCCGTTCGACCGCCATCTTGACGTCGGTATTGTGGATAATCACGGTGCCTGCCAAGCAGTTCTCGATGTCCTCGTCCCACGTCGCCTTGTTCATCAGAATCTGGATGTGGGTGCGGTCGGCCGGGGCTTGGTAGCCATTGTCTGAGACCCGAACGATGTACCAGGTCGGCAAACCCGAGATGTTGGAGGGGAAGAGATTCTTCCCGGAGACGGGCACACCCATGTCGAACATGGTGTTCAGAAGAATCAGGTTCGCCGATTGCGAACCGGTCCCATTCGCTGTGGCGATGTTGAGTTGGAAATCGTTGACGATCCGGTCCATCGGTGTCGTTGTCTCCTCGGTCGGGGGCGTAGCCCCCCTCAGGCGTATTGGTGGCCCGAGTCCGTCCGATAATAGGCATTGCTGCTCGAAGCGCTACCCCTGAACGCCTAACTGCGGCCTCGCAGTGCATCGAATACACCGCTCTGCAGCGGCCATATGATGGTCGCAGCCACTGGGGCCGCCGAGCCGCTGCGGTTTTGAATGAGGCCGGGCTCGGCGGCGGCATGACATCGAAGGCGATTCAGGCGGGATGGAAACAAGCCGAGGATGAGGTCGGCGAAGGCGCCCACGAAGAAGCCCTCCAAACCTTGCGAGAAATCTGGGGTGAAGATGGAGCCGATGTCGCTCAAACCTGGCGCATCGCAGGCGATGCGAAGGCCGGTCTTGCACGCGATTCCGAATCCAAGAAAACCTATCGAGAAGCGGTCAGCCATTACGAGGCCGCATTGAAGCTCAGTTCGTCCGACAAGGCAGCACGCCGCGCCCTCAACAGCCTGCGCAGTGAGATGGACGGCCTCGGCATTCGCGCCGGTGGCTCTGCCATTCTGTGGGATGATGGTGCACCGACCTTCACAGGATTGGTCAGCATCATCGTCGTCATCGGCTTGATTCTCGTCGCACTCAAGGTGGTGCCAGAGTATCTCGAAGGTGAAAAACCGGTCTTGGAAGGCAGTATTTTGATGGAGATGACCTGGACGGATACCTCCGGTGGAACCCACAATGGAAAGATCTGGATCGAGTTGTACAATGAGACGCCAATGCACGCGGAGAGCTTCCGCGCCAATGCGGCTGCGAATCGCTACGACGGGAACATCTTCCACCGCATCGTTGACGGATTCATGATTCAGGGCGGCGATTTCGAGAACGGTGACGGCTCTGGCGGTCACGCAGGCGCTTACTTCGGCTATTGTGGCAACGGCGGGTCCGTGAGTGAAGGTGGTTGCGAGGGCGATATGACCCAGTGGGTCATTCCAGCCGAATTCGGCCAGACCCACGACCCCGGGGTGATCGCGGCTGCGCGCTCGAGCGATGAGAATTCAGCCGGCTCCCAATTCTATCTGGTCGACTCCACCGGTGCACATTCACTCGATGGCAGCTACACCGCTTTCGGCATGGCCTACAAAGGCGAGATCGATGGTGTAGCGACGACGGGAATCGCCGTCATCGATGCGATTTCTCAGGTCGGTTGTGGCGCTTCGGAATCCACGTGCAGCGACCAGAACAAATTGTCGACTTACCCCGTGACCATCGTCAGCGTGTCTCTTGTCGACTGATGAGTTCGTGAGTGACGTTGAAAGACGGGCGGTGGGTCGCCGCTTCATGGCGGCTGATTCGATGCGCACTTTCGAGCGCGCCGATGGCAGCGAAGGGCGCTATGCGGCCCTGTCGACCTTGGAGGATGCGGGGCTCTGCCAACTCGCGCGCCTGCCGTGCACGATTCGGGTGTTGCTCGAAGCCGCCCTGCGCAAGTGCGATGGATTTCTGGTCACCGATGCGGATGTCGCTCGCATCGCAGCCTGGTCGCCCACCCAGCAGCCGGCCGAGATTCCCTTCATGCCCTCGCGCGTGATCCTGCAGGACTTCACCGGTGTGCCCGCGGTGGTCGATATCGCCGCCCTCCGCGATGCGATGGTCGCCTTGGGTGGAAATCCACAGAAGGTCAATCCGCAAGTGCCCGTGGATCTGGTCATCGACCACTCTGTTCAAGTCGATGTATCCGGATTGTTTCCCGATGCGCGCGAGCGAAATTTGGAGATCGAATACGAGCGCAACATGGAGCGTTATCAATTCCTCAAGTGGGGCCAACAGAGTCTGGACAATTTCCGCGCTGTTCCGCCCGGCCGGGGCATCGTCCATCAGGTGAATCTGGAATGGATTGCCAGCGTCGCGCGCGAAGAGGATGGGGTGTGGATGCCCGATTCATTGGTCGGCACAGATTCTCACACGACGATGATCAACGGGCTCGGAGTGCTCGGCTGGGGTGTCGGTGGCATCGAGGCCGAGGCGGTCATGCTGGGCCAACCGATCTACATGCTCCTGCCCGAGGTCGTCGGCTTCGAGTTGACCGGCGCGCTGCGCCCAGGTGTGACGGCGACCGACATGACATTGCGCATCGTCGAGATGCTGCGCGCCCACGGTTGTGTCGACCGTTTCGTCGAATTCCATGGAGCGGGCCTGTCGGCGCTGAGCCTGCCGGACCGCGCGACGATCGCCAACATGGCGCCCGAGTATGGCGCGACCTGCGGATTCTTCCCGGTCGATGAGACGACCTTGGACTACATGCGACTCTCCGGTCGCGACCCTGCCCATGTCGAGGATGTCAAGCGCTATCTCAGCGCCCAAGGAATGCTCTACACAGCCGATTCTCTCACACCTGAATTCACCTCGAATCTGGGCTTGGATCTTGCGAGTGTTGAGCCGGCCATGGCCGGTCCGAAGCGGCCCCAAGACCGCGTCGACCTGTCGGCGATGAAGTCGCATTGGCGCGAGAGCCTAACCGCGCCGGTCGGCCATTCAGGCCACGGGGTCAGCCAGACCGATACGCAGGTCGAAATCGTCGGCAGCGACGGTGAGACCTATGCCCTGAAACATGGCGATGTCGTCATTTCGGCGATCACCTCCTGCACCAATACCTCGAATCCTTCGGTCATGCTCGGGGCCGGCATCCTCGCGCGTAATGCGGTCCAGCGCGGATTGAAGTTGGCGCCGTGGACCAAGCCTTCGCTCGCGCCCGGCTCGCGCGTGGTCACGGAGTATTACGATGCGGCGGGTTTGACCGCACCCCTGAACGAGTTGGGATTCCACAATGTCGGCTATGGCTGCACCACCTGCATCGGCAACTCTGGGCCATTGGCCCCCGAGATCGAATCCGCCATCGACGATAGTGATCTCATCGTCGGTTCGGTCATCTCTGGGAATCGGAATTTCGAAGGTCGCGTCCATCAGAAGGTCAAGGCCTCCTACTTGGCCTCCCCCCCGCTGGTTGTCGCCTATGCGATTGCGGGCACCCTCGACATCGACTTTGAGACCGATCCGATCGGCCATGGGTCCGATGGCTCGCCGGTCATGTTGGCCGACATTTGGCCGACGGATACGGAGATTCGCGAGGTGATGGCGGCGGCGATCACACCGGAGATGTTCAACGAGCGCTATTCCACCGTCATGAATGAACCTCGCTGGGATGCGATTCCATCGGCGCCAACAGATCTCTATCCGTGGGCGCCGGACAGCACCTACATCCGCCTGCCCTCGTTCTTTGAGGGCATCACGCCCGAACCGGCCCCGATTTCAACCATCGAGGACGCGCGCGTCCTGCTCAAGCTCGGCGACTCGATCACCACCGACCACATCAGCCCGGCCGGGGCCTTCCCCCACTCGGGTGCAGCGGGTCGTTATCTGGTCGGCAAAGGGGTATCGCCGCGCGATTTCAATTCCTTCGGCAGTCGGCGCGGCAACCACGAGGTCATGATACGCGGCACCTTCGCCAATGTGCGCATTCGCAATCAGATCGCACCGGGAACCGAGGGCGGCTTGACGACCCACTTCCCCACCGGCGCGGTCGAATCCATCTACGAGGCCTCGATGAAATATCAGGCGGAAGGCACGCCTTTGGTCGTGCTCGCGGGCGAACAATACGGGACGGGAAGCAGCCGGGATTGGGCGGCGAAGGGCACATTGCTCCTCGGTGTCAAAGCTGTCATCGCGACCTCTTTTGAGCGCATCCACCGCTCCAATCTGGTCGGCATGGGCGTCCTGCCGCTGACCTTCCCCGCCGGTGAGAATGCTGACAGTCTGGGATTGGATGGCACGGAATCATTCGACATCCCCGCCACCGCCGATCTGGTGCCGTTGAGCGATATTTGTGTCACGGCGACCCGCGCGGATGGCACGGTGATCACCTTCGATGCGGTGGTTCGCCTCGACACGCCGGTCGAGGTCGAGTACTATCGCAACGGCGGCATCCTGCCGACCGTTCTGCGCAACCTCGCCCAGGCCTGAGGCGACTCGAATCCGTCCCCGCGCACGCAGTCGCAATGGGTATAGGCTCACACCCTACCGTCAAAATCAATGGTCGAACGCAACTTGACGAGGCCGCTCGTTCTGACCGTACTGCTCCTCCTCAGCAGCATGTCCCCATTCCTCGCCCCCATCGAGTTACCAGCCCTCGAGCCAAGCCCCAACCATTCAGCATCTGCTTCGCACCTCACCACCTTCTCAACCGGCGCCTCGAGCATCGAGATGCACCCTTCACTGAATGAATCCTCCTCATTCTCCCACATGCCTGACATGCGCGTCTCCGACGTCGCACTGAATCTGAGTATCTCACCGACCAAAACCTGGGACAATCGCTCCATCCCCATGAGCGCGCTCGGCCCAATCTCCACCCTCGATGAGACGGTCGTGGCGGCCAATGGCCAGCTCGAATTGAACGGTTCGGGCGGTGCTGCGCCCGTCTACAGTGCCGCCGGCACATTCCTCAGCCCCATTATCGGGCAGGTCGGCACCCTCCACCTCTCAGCGAACCTGACCTTGGCATCCGTGCAGCCGGTCAACACGTCGATTGAAGGTGCCTTCAGGCACACGGTCGACTCCACAAACTGGTTTGGTTGGCAACCCCTGAACATCCAGGGCCAGATGTTGCCTCCGTTCGCGGAGATCCAATTCCAGTTGAATCTCTCGACCACCGACAATACCACGACGCCGACCGTCGGGTCCATCTCATACAGTCAATTCACGTGGCGGGCGCTGGACGATGCATCTCTGGACATCGGAAACGTCTCCGGCACGAACGAATTCTGGTCCTTCGATGCGCCGCTGGGATTGGTGAGGAGTGGAGGCGCATTGGCGGGAATGGGTCCGACGATGATTCTGCTTTCGGTCCCGGTCGGTGCCAAGCCCGCCGCCGATGCTTGGGTCCACATCATGCCGCCCGGATTCCTTCGCGACACGGATGTGACGATTTCAATGGGCAGCAACGTGCTCAAAGTCCTGAACAGCAGTGACTTTCCCGACGCCGGTTTGAGCGTTCCAATCCCTAGCATGCTGCTCTCATCTGTCTGGCCGACCTCGTCCAGCGGACCCAATGGCACAGGGGGCATTCCGTGGGAAGACATCAGCATCAGTTGTGCAACAGGGTTTCCTTTCATGGGCAGTTTCGGCGTATCACTGGTCGCTTTGCCCTACATTCTGACGACCGACATCGGTGCGAACGGCAGCATGTTGAGCGCCTTGAATCAGCATGTGAATCTCACGAGCAACAGCTGGTTGGAAGCCGTGTTCAACGACTTCCCCCTCTTGTCCGATGGCAGCGGTGACGCGGATTTGGCATTCACACTTCAAGATCTGAATGTCACCTACATCGACGACATCATCCCGCAGGTGATCGAGGCCATCTTCCTCGTCGATGGACAGGAGATCACCGAGACGAGAACCGGCGCTCTCGTGGAGATTCGTGTGCACGTGCTGGCCGCAGAGGATGACCTCGCCCTCGACTGGCATCTCGAAGGCTTGGGAACCATCAGTTCTTGGCCTCCAGCCTCGCTTGATTCGATGGCCTGGGACGCGGTTGAAGAGGCATACATCGGTTGGCTCAACACCTCACAATTCCCGCCTACATTCGGTGAGAGAATGGCCTTGTGGCTCTGGGTGAATGACACGGCTGGCAATTCGTTTTCCCCGGTTGGCGTCGGTGATTATTACGCTGATTTCATCTTGCGACCTGAAATTCCAGCCATGGCGACAGGTGAATTGACCGGATGCGAACAGGTCAGCGGGTCGACCTGCGCAGTCAGACCCGGTGATACCATCCAATTCGAGGCGACATCGACCTCCTCAAGATCCGATCTCGATGTGTTCGTGCACCTTTTGCGCGGCGGGACCGAAGACAAGGTGGTGCCGTTGCATTGGAATGATTCCAGTCAATCATATCGAGGAGATTTACCGTTGTACTTCTCCGACATCGGGTCGTGGGACGCATCTTGGCGGGCATTGGACGTCGGCCGAGGGGAGGGCGGTTTCTCGATTCAAGCCATCACTCATGTCCGGGTGTACGACAACCACAGCGCTGCCGAGTCGTCCTTCTCTACGACCACCCTCTCCCCTGACAGCACGGTGCTGGACCTCAATGCAACGTGGACTCATTTGGGATACGAGACCGGTGAATCGCATGTTGAAATCACCGGGCCGGCGGGATTCTCAGAACTCGTGGATCTTGTCGACGGCAACCACAGCGAATCGGTCGCCATCGACTCCTACGTCGCGCTCGGCTCAGGTGCGGTGGTCGGAGATGGCGCTGGCCAGGCCAATTCAAGCAGTACGAGCCTGATCCATCAAGCGCTCCAGGAGGCGTGGCCTGAGGTCCAATTGACCAATCTGGGGCATGGTTGGGCCACCGTCCACACATTCGACAGTGACCTGGTTCAGATTCGCGCGGCAAATCCCGATGTGGTGACCATTCTTCCGATCGATGATTATGCCTCGACTCCGGCCTCGACATGGCGATCGAATTACCCCGCCTTGCTCGATGAATTGGGCACGATGGGTGCCGAGGTGTTCATCGGCGCACTGATGCTCGACCCCGACTACCTCTGCCACATCGAATCGGGACCGGGAGGCTGCCACCGATTCGGCGAATTCGAGAGTGCTCGGGAGAAGAATCAGATTCTGATTGAACTCGCCTCGACCCGGCCTTGGGTCACCATCGTACCGATGTCTGACGATGGACCTCTCCACGATGATTGGTTGAACAATGGCGACGATTACACAGACGCTGGCCACGCGGCGCTCGCCGAGGCCTTCCTACACTCGATCGAAGGTCGTCTATCTCTGCGAACCATCCTTCAAGATGCATCTCTATCCGTTGATATCAGCGAGTGGGCATTCGGAGAATATCAATTCGAATTGACCGTAACCGATGCACAGGAGAGAGACGCCGAAGACCTCGCGCCAGGCCCCGATACCACTTTCAGTCTGGTCCCACCGCATGAGGTGCTATCGATTCAAATCATCACAACCGCACCTGAGACCCTGTACCCGGGCGATTTCGAGATCGCTTTCGATGCGGTCTGCACCATTGGCTGCGAGATGATTCTGGAGGTCGAACTCGATGGGGAACGGGTGGAGATGTTCAATCCCGGCCAGGGCCTCGACAGTCTCATGTTGACAGATATCGCCGAAGGTCAGCATCACTTGGGCCTGAAGTTGTGGACCCAAGACTGGCCCCTCGCTGCCCAATGGGCGACCTTGGACTTCGAGGTGAAACCCGCGCCCGCCCCGATCTGGTCGGTCGAGTGTTCGAGTCGCGCGACAGAGAGCGTCATCAGAGGTGTCACCCAAGATGGTGAACTCGGCAATCTGACCGCTGCCACACATTCCATCGATTGCTCGGTCGCCAACACTGGAAATGCGGCTGGTACCATTCGGATTTCGAGCGATTCCGCAATCGACCCGCTCATCTGCAACGCCATCTCACGGGATGTTGAAGCAGGCCGCAGTACAGCATTCAATTGTGCCATGGAGGAGAGCGGACAGGTCACAGGAACGCATGAGTTCTTCCTCGTTTTCGAGCAGGTCGGCCCGCACGTGAATGTGGGGACATGGGATGCCACGTTCAACTTGAGCGCCCCTCGATTTCAAGCGGATCTCACCGCCGCAGATGCCGGTGCCAATTCATCACAGGCCGGCGCTGAATCTTTACTCACCTGGGTGATTTCATTCCTCATCCTGCTGGTCGTCGGCCTGGCGCTGATCTCCATCCTGCCCGGAATCCGTGAGCGGATGAAAGGAGAGGGATTCGAAGCGCATGTGCTCCGGGAAGATCAATTCGATGCCATTGTCAGAGAACAGGCTGAGACGTCGGACGCCGGCGAGGACGAATGACATGAGTTGCACCGATTCCAAAGGACCGAGAATGGTCTTCAACCGCATAGAGCGAAGCGTCTGGTTCAAAGACCGCTGAGAGCCGAAGCGGTTCGATGGCGGGGATCAAAGGTCCGGTTCGGTTCCGCTTTCGCCATGCCGAAGATGACGTCGACGTGCTCATCCAAGGCGATGCCAAGTGGGTTGCAGCCCTGCGCGAAGACCTCGGTCTAGGAGATGTTGGCTGGGTCCAACCGATGGCGACGACCGGCCGCGCGAGTGCCGGTGCCGAGATGGGTGATGAGCCCGAGGAGGCCGGCGTTGAGGGCCCGGTTCTGCTCGAATCGGATGCCGAGGTCATTCTGCCTGGCCCGCCCCCCAACCCGGGCCGCATTCCAACGGTCCGGCGCACCATCGGTCAGATGGACCTCGATGCGGAGATGGAACGCCTCGGCATCGAACAACCCCGCTCGCCGACCGCGGAGGAATTATCCGAACTCCTCGACACGGAGGATGAGCCCCAACCGATCACGACTCAGGTCAGCACCGACCCGATGGCTGAGGCCTGGTTACAGAGATTGATGCGCTTGGCGGTTCGCAAGTTCGGCGTCACGGCCCTGCCCGTCGATGTCATCGACAGTGCGGCCTGTGAACAACTCGATCGCAGCGGCAGCGAGCTCGAGATTTGGCTCGAGGGCATGTGGCGACTTGGGAAATTGGTCAAGGTGCACGGTGGTGGACGCTTTGGATATGGTCCGAGTCCACGGTGGCTCGAGGCCGACTGATTCATCATTGATACATCAATCATTACCTGAAAATCACATTAGTATTCAACGTGTGGCGACCATCTTCTATAATCATCCGATTCGATGTACTGCGCGCCCGTTCTCGCGCGCAGCGCCTACGCATGCGAGAGGAACTCTTGAATACGGTCGTCGTGACGGTCGGGCCAAGTGGTCAACATGTTGAGTCATGAGAACAATCTGAACAAATTGCGAGTGCGAGGTCTGATGCTCGTCGCTCTGATGCTGGGGTCGATCTTCCTTTCGTTCGTCCCTGCAGTGAGTGCGAGCCGAGTCGAGACCTACAATACCCAACGAAATCCAGTCAGCATCGCGTCGGGCGATTTGGACTGTGACGGGGATCCTGACATCGTGTCAGCCAGCGAGATGGGCATGCTCATCTCGGTGCTGTACAACGACGATGGCGACTTCTCCGACCGAGATGACATCTGGGTCGCGTCCAACACTTCCCGTCGCGCCCAGTGGGTCGACATGGCGGACGCCAACCAGGTCGGCATCGGTGACATCAACGATGATGGCGCCAACGACATCGTCTTCTTCCGGCAGAATGTCTGGGTCACCGGCAGTACAAATCCCCCCTTGGGCAACATGACCGTCATTTGGGGCGATTGCAGCGCGCGCGCCTCCGATTGGTCGCACTCGGCACCGATCTCTGTATCCCCCCGACTCTACGGCATGGAGATCGCCGACATCAATGACGACGGCAAGGACGACATCGTCGGGCTCTTCCTCGATGAGACAGTCACCAACATGGAGATCATGGTCATGCGTGGGCCGAACCCCACACAGCAGACCAGCCAGTCGACCACCAACATCCCCTTGACCCACGATTTCTACTTCGACATGGCCCTCGGCAATTGGGGTGAGACCGTTCAGGGCGGTCCTTTGACTCAAGATTGCGAGGACCTTGACATCTGGCTGGCAACCGCACCACCGTACAACGGTCCGCAAACAGGATTCAGCGCCGGCAACTGGGACAACGTCACGGTATTGGAGTACGATTGCATCCTCAACCAGTACGAGAATCCGTCCACCGGCTCACAGAATACCCACAAGTTCCCGTTCAATGAGAATGAGGACATCACTGGGTTCGACATCGCCGACACCGACAGTGACGGCATCATCGACATGGCGGCGATGGGTCAGGGCTGGGAGCAGAACGTCTCCTACATGACCCGAACCAGTGTCGGCGGCACATGGACGACCAACAATATCGCCTACATCGGGGAATACATCTCAGCTGACATCTCGATCGCCGACATCAACGGCGACGGCGACATGGACTTCCTCGTCCCGACGATGCTGACCATTTCAACGGTGAACAGCGCCGGTGCGGGTCAGCAACGCAGCCTGACGACCGCGAACCTTCGCGACATCAACACGGTGAACATCATCCTCAACGATGGCAATGGCAACTATCTCTCGCCGCAGTCATTCAACGTCGGTCGACGCCCCACGATGGTGATCGCCGACCAGTTCAGTGGTGGTCCTACAAGCGCACTTGACCTTGCAGTCGGCCAGCGCGACTACGCATTCACCTACGGCAACGGAGCCATGTGGATCGACTCCAAGGGTTGGGCAGGCTCGATGGATACCATCTCCATCGTCGTACTCGACGCAGAGGACGTCGGCATCGCCGGGGTCACCATCTCCCCGGCATCATGGGATCCTGAAACCCGGCAGCAGACCGTCGGTGCAGGCTCCCGCAACGTCAACGTGACCGTCAAGAATACCGGTCTCCAAGGCATCTCTGGCAGCGTCGATGTGGATGTTGCCGTCAAGGAAATCATCGGTGGCACGGACACCGTCGTCTATGCGAACGATTTCGACAACGCGGTCACGGGCTCCTGCGGTGGCGGTTGCACGCTCCAAGGCGTCTCCTACTCCGGTGAGGTCAGTGATACCTACTGGCACGTCGAGCAGGGCAGCAACAACTCTGGCAATGGTGAGGCCGATGAGGCCGATTCGAACCCGACCGACTTCATGTGGGTCGGTGGCGTCTTCCTCAACGAGACCGGCGAGGGTGGCGATGGCGACCTCGAGACCGGCTACATGTCCTGGTGGGACGAGGGCCTGATCCTCGAGAACGTCGACCTGTCCTCTTCAGATGCGGCTTCGATGGACCTCGACATGTACTGTATGGTCGAGTTCTCGATGATCTACTACTCCAGCACTGGCATCGCGAATCGAATCATCTACGATGATTCGTGCAGCATCGATGTATACAGCGAGGACCAAGGTTGGACCACGGTGAACTATGATGGCGGGTACGATACCGACCGCTACATCCACCTCATCAACGGATACGACCCGGAATTCACCATCTCCAACACCGCCTACTGCTGCGGCCAGTACACCTGGACGGCCTTCAAGGACACCAATGCGATCGACCTGACCCCCTGGGCGGGCGAGAGTATCGACATCCGCTTCCGCTTCCGCTCCGGTCACACCGGCAGCGTTGGCAATGACAACAAGACCCACAACACCGAACTGGATGGCTTCGCCTTCGACAACGTCTCGATCAACAAGACCGTCACCCAATTCGGCAGCAATGTGCAGAATGTCAACCAGCAGTTGACGCTGAACCAATTGATGCCCGGTGATGAGCAGGTCGTCACGCTTCAGGCGAACTTCGTCAACGGCACGACCTACATGATCGAGTCCGCGCTGACGGGCACCAACGGCTTCACCAATGGTGACAATTCCAACGACGACAGCCGCTGGCAGACCACCGTCAAGAATCTCTTCGACCCCGCGGTCGAGGAGATCACCTCGTTTGAGAAGAACCGCCTCTACCCCTCGGGCAACTACCCCATCGATGCTCTCGTGACACACGCGGGCAATACCATGGTCGATTTCGATGTACAGGCGACGGTCTATTCGGCCGAGCCGACCGTGTTGCTCGACGAGAACTTCGAGGGCGGCGCCTCCGGCTATGCCTTCGGGGATGATGGCGACAATTACGGCATCGTCATCGACGATACCGATCCGAGCGTGAACAATGCGATCGTGCCGGGCAACCGGCCGATGTTCGGCTCGAGCGCCTACTGGTTCGGTGGCCCCGACGATGGCTATGGCGATGATTGGGACGAGAGCATGACCCTGCAGATGATCGACCTCACGACCACCTCGGCGGACTTCGTCTACCTCAACTTCGACTACTTCGCAGAAACCGACTTCCTGACGGATTCGGAAGGCGACATCGTCGGCGTGCAAGAATACGGCCTCATCGAGGTCGAATGGCGCCGTGGATCCAATGTCTACAACGGCACCATCTACGGCAACTGGAACGACTACAACGAGAACGGTGTGCGTCACAACCAGACCTGTGAGGACATCGATGACGATGGCAATTACGATGAGACCGAAACGATCGGTGATCACTCAGAGGACGGCTACTTCGTCTTCTTCGACTCCGAGGGCTTGGTCAAGGGCGTCACCATCGACTTGACTCACCTGTGGGTGTTCAACACCACCAACCCCGACAGCCGCATGTGGGGCGACAACTGCACCGACCTGTCCGGGTCAGAGGTCACCATCTCGTATCGCTTCCAATCGAATGGCGATGGTGTCAACGGCGACTCTGGCCTTGCTGGATTCGGCATCGACAACATCACCGTGCAGGAATATGTGTTCACCTACGTCACCGATTACACAACCGCGGTGACCGGATTGGACAGCCAAGAGGACCTAGAGGTCAACATCGGCAACCACGACTTCGGTCAAGGCATCTTCCGCATCGATGCGATGACCCACTTCGACAATACGACGATGGGCAATGCATGGTATGATCACAAGGAGATCAACCTCGCCAACAACGTCAGCCGCTTGATTTTCCAAGTGGCGAGCGTCGACGTTGCCCTGTTGCGTCCGGATGTGCTCGAATGTGTCGAAGACGCGAATTCGTGCGTCTACCCCATCGACCAGATCGAGCAGCACGCCTTCTCGGTCCCGATGATCAACGGTGTGCTCGATGGCGATTACAACATCAAGCTGAAGATCACCGACACGGCGACCGGCACGACCGTCTTCGATGAGACGAGCGACGAGGGCGTCATCTCTCTGGTATCCCACGAGCGCGGGAGCGCCTCGTGGGCCTCGGTTGTCCCCGGCTCAGGCTGGGTCGATGGCCACACCTACAACATGACGTTCTACGCTGTGCAGACCGATGGCGCGGAGAGTGGCAATTCGCGCTACTTCACCATCACCATGGCCGATTCGGTCGATGTTGCAATCCTCTCGAACCCGACCGATCAAGGCCGACTCGAGCGCGTCAAGGAAGACCTGTCAGCGATGGGCATGACCTACACGCAGTACCGCGTCGATGACTGGGACCGCTACGTCACACCGATCTGGATGAACCACTACGACAAGATTCTCCTGCCATGGCAGACGGAGAGCAATGTGATCAATGGATTCTACTACGACCAGTTGAGCACAACCCGCGCAAGCGATGGCAACTCCGCCCTCTCGGTCATCACGGACCGCATGAAGGCCGGCGCGACCCTCGAGATGCATCTCGGACCCTACCGCAGCGCCTACCAAGGCGACAAACTGCCCGATGGAATGGATGTGCTGAATCGCAACGTCGCAGGCAACATGGTGACACACACGGACACGCTGGTGACCGACTGGCACCACCCGCTGATGCAAGACGTGAGCCCCGTGGCCTTCATCTCGTTCAACGGTGGCAACCACGTCGCGCAGGCGACCTTGGATACCAGTCAGGTGCAGACCACACAGATTCCGGCCACCTGTGGTGGCCGCATCTCGGCACCGCTCGGCAGCTTCCACAGCATCATATCCGATTCGAATGACCCGACCCAGTCGCTCCTCGCGACCTGCGTGCGCGGTCAGGGTGGTATGATCATCACGACGATGGACGTCGAGAACCCCAGCGTCTCGGATGCCTTTGGTACGGTTGGCAAGCCCATGCTCTCCAACCTGCTCGGCCACCAGGTGACCCCCTACCCGACCGGCTTCGGTCCTGCGGGCAGTGGATTTGACCTCACCATCAATGGCGATGTGATGAACTGGGATACGCTGCAGCAGTCCTATGGCACGCTCTACATGAAGAGTGACGCGGACCTCGACTTCGGATTCACCTCGGCCGTCGAGGGCCTCGATGCGGACTGGGAACTGCGCCCCGGCGCGGGTTCCTCTGCAACCAACTGGGACGGCAACCCCCTCTCCGACGGAGAGAGCGATCACCGCGAGGAGGATTCCCACACGGCTTCCTTCTGTGTGCTCGATGCCCAGAGCAGCACCGGCTGCCGCCAGCTCTCTCGCTGGGTCGTGACCCTCTTCCTCCACGATGACGAGGGCCACACGCGCACGGCGAAGATCGACCTTGAGACCAACGATGCGTTGGCCGACGAATTCAACCCGATTCCCGAAGCGACGATCATCGACCGCCTCGAGTACCGCGGACAGATCGGAAACCACGGCACACACGCCTCTTCGGGCACCGACTGGGATGTGTATCTCGTGACGCTCGGTCCGACCGGCGATTTGACGATTCACTTCGATGCATCGAACTCCTCGGATGGCGACGCCACCGATGGCACGAACGGCATCAAGAAGTACGTCTGGAAGGTCTTCTTCGACAACCCGTGGGACCAACCGGGAGGCAACTTGAACGGCGCGACATACGAGGTTCTCTCGAGTGTCAGCCACTCCTGGACCTACCGCTTCCAGAACGTGACCGTGGACCCCAGTGGTCAGGTCGAGAACAAGATCCGTGTCGAGCTCACCGTCATCGACCAGGCCGACAAGCCCAGCCTGAATGACGACAAGTTCCGCATGTACTTCGTCGTCGTCGGCGAGGGATACGGAGACGAGGCACCCGATGTCGAGTTCACCAATCCCGCCGATGGAAGCAGCCAGACCGGTGACAGCATCTTCGTCAACGGCAGCGTGCTGTCCGGCTCGGAGAATGGCGATGTCATGATCGAGATCGCACTCGACGAAGCGACCCTCGACCTGCTCCCCAGCCAGAAGTTCCCCAAGAAGACCGAAGGTGCGTACAACAGCATCTCCGGCCTCGGCGATGGTGACTCGTTCAGCATCGACTTGGACATCTCGGAACTCTACACGGAGAGCGGCTCCTCACAGACGATCTACATCAAGATCACAGAGGGCGATGGCGACCGTTACACGATCTACAAGTCCATCGACATCAACCTCGTGCCCCGCACGGCCAACAATGGCGATGTCGACTGTGATGCAGAGCCCGAGCACGATGACTGCAAGGCAGGCCAAACCGGCAAGGGTGGCGAGAGCAGCAACAACATGATGTTCATTGGCATCGGTGTCGGCGCAATCGTTCTTCTGATCGTCGTGATTCTCACGATGATGCTCGTCCGCGGCCGAGGAGGCGATTCTTCCTCCACGGCGACTGGTGACGATGGATTCGGCGCTGTCGCTGAGATGGACCCGGTCGAGGCCTACGTCCAGCAGCTGGTCGCTCAGGGTTACCCCGAAGAGACCGCCAGGGCCTATGCTCAACAGTACTATGCTCAATCCGCTCAACAGGAGCAACCAGCCGACGGCGGATACGCATAGTCCTCTGCGAGGCATTGATGAACCAGAGTCTGCGCCCGTGAGGCATGGACGACGGACCAGCATACAGAGTCGCAGACATCTCCCTGGCCGATGAGGGCGCGATGCGCGTCGATTGGGCCCGCGCACGCATGCCCGTGCTCGCACGGTTGCGCGCCGAGGCCGAGAAGACACAACCGCTCGCCGGCATGGTCGTCGCGGGCTGTCTGCACGTCACCAAGGAGACCGCAGTTCTCATCGAGACGATCGAGGCTGCGGGCGCCAAGGTGTCCTGGTCCGGTTGCAATCCCCTGTCCACCCAAGACAACGTCGCCGCATGGCTGGCCCGGGAGGGCTATGCCATCTATGCCTGGCACGGTCAGTCTGTGGAGGACTTCTACTGGTGCATCGACCGCACCATCGAAGCGAAGCCCACCCTGACCCTCGACGATGGTGCAGACCTCATCGTCCGCGTGCACGGTGACATGTCCGATTACGCAGAGGGCGTCATCGGCGGCACCGAGGAGACGACCACCGGCGTTCACCGCCTGCGCGCCATGGGCGCCGCAGGCGACCTGAAGTATCCGGTCATGGCGGTCAACGATGCCATCACCAAGTGGGATTTCGACAATGTCTACGGCACCGGCCAATCCACACTCGACGGCATCATCCGTGCCACCTCTGTCCTCGTCGCTGGCAAGACCTTCGTCATCGCTGGCTATGGGCACTGTGGCAGCGGGCTCGCCATGCGCGCCCGCGGCATGGGTGCAAACGTCGTCATCACCGAGATCGACCCTCTGCCCGCGCTCCGTGCGGTCATGGACGGCTTCCGCGTCATGCCGATGGACGAAGCCGCCAAGATCGGCGACATCTTCTGCACGGCCACGGGCATGGCCGACGTCATCGTCGACCGCCACTTCGCCTCGATGAAGGATGGCGCCATCATCTCAAACACCGGCCATTACGACTGCGAGATCAACATTGAGCAACTCGAGGCCCAAACCAAAAGTGTCCGAACAATCCGCGCCAACAACGAGGAATTCACCCTCGAGGACGGCCGTTGCATCTTCCTGCTCGCGCGTGGGCGACTCGTCAACCTCGCCGCGGCCGAGGGTCACCCCTCAGAGGTCATGGACATGAGCTTCGCCAACCAATACCTCGCGCTCTGCCACCTCGCCGCCAACGGCAAGGGATTGGACCCGATCGTTCACGACATCACCATCGAGCAGGACCGTGGCCTCGCCACCACCAAACTCGAGACCCTCGGCTTCTCCATCGACACGCTCACACCCGAGCAAATCGCCTACCATTCCGACTACACCGCGGGAACTTGAACGAGTGGAATCTCCTCTTCCACTCTCAGTAACCCATGTCCTCAAGATTGATGTCACTGTTCATATTGACCCTGACCGGGAAGGCCAGCGAGACACTCCCTTCTTCGAAGCGACGCAGGATCTCGGTCACGAAGTCGGATTTTGTGGGACGCATCTTCTTCGGGTTCTTGACATAGTAGCGAATCTCCATGATGACGTCTTGGTCGCCGAAATCCCGCAGAACCACCTCCGGTGGTCTCGGTTTCTCCTGACAGATATCGGGGTGATCCTCCGCGATCTTCTTGACGATCTCCGTCGCCTTGCTGACATTGCCCCAACTCGGAACCAGCCCGAGCCGAATCCGCACCCTCAGCTCCATGTCAGCTCTATGGCTGAAGTTGGCGACCACATCCTTGGTCAGCAAGTTGTTCGGAATGGTGAGCATCACACCATCGGTGGAACGCACGTTGGTGGTTCGCAGACCGATGTCCTGGACGTCACCCCAACTGCTGTAGGTCCCTCCCAGTCTCTTGGGAAGGAGGATTCGGTCGCCGATGCGGAATGGCTTGTCCAAGATGATGAAGATCCCAGCGATGACATTCTCCATCGTGTCCTGTGCAGCGAAAGCCACCGCCAAGCCTAGGATGCCCATTGCGGCCACAAGCCCTGTTACATTGATGCCCAACTCATTGGCGGCAGTCAGGAGCAGGATGATCCACAGGGTGACCCCAGCAACCCGGTAGATGAAATTCTCAATCGCCTCATCGAATTCGGTTCGATCGAATAACCGTCGCAGGTATTTCTTGACAATCATGATCAGAGGAACGCCAATGATGATGATCAAAAATGCTGTGGCCGGACCGAAATTCAGCACATCAGAGCCACAGCCCAAAGACATCTCAAGGCTACCCGGCACATCGTCAAGACATCCCGGCATGGGGCGAAATCGCCAATGGCGGTTCTTTATTTCTGCCTCCCCGAGCGAGTGTCATCTCCTGCTCAGGTACACAGAAGTATCTGCCCCCCTATAGGCGAACATGAGCGACCCGGTGTTCAGTCCTGATGGAAAATTCATGTGGACGGGAACCGAGTGGGTTCCAGCGCCTCCGACCGCTGCATCCGAACCCCAAGCGCCCCCTGAACAGGGACTCAACATGCAGGACTCTGTCATCGGTGGCGACGTCGTTCATAGCACGGTCATCCACAATGATCCAGCCGCCGTCACCTCAGCGGTGATTCTCGCCCTTCGAGAGATCGGAGCCTTCGGTGAGGCACCCGCCGCTCCGCCCGCACCACCCACGCCTGAGGTTGAATTGCCACCCTCGTTCAAGGTTGGCGACCATGTCGAATATCACAGCCCGACGAATGCCCGTTGGTTGAACCGTTGCACGGTTGTCGCGGTCAACGATGACCGGACCTATCGAATCGAGGTGCCCAAATCCTCTCGCGTCGAATCGAAAAATGGGGTCGTCATCGGTTCAGCACCGGGCACCATCCGTCCTGCCGCACCCCCCTTCAAGGCAGGGGATCGAGTTCTCGTAAATTGGAAGAATTACGGCCATTACTACCCAGGGATAATTGCCAATGAGCACGAAGATCACACCTTCATGATTCACTTCGATGATGGTGATATTGAAGACCGTGTGGAATGGGGTCGAATCGAAACCCTGCAAGAGGATTCGGCTGAAGTTCAGCAGTATCTCGAAATTGTCGGGGAAGCGGAGCGAGATTTGGTTGAAGCTTTCCAAGTCTTTGACGAAAATGGCACCGGGACGATTTCAGCCCGGAAGTATTTCGAGATTCTTACCGAAATGGGGAGTGAATCCCTCAATCCTCAACAGGTCATGGCGGAATTCGCTGAACTCGGCATCGGCTTGGATACCGAACTTGATTATCGTGAATTGATCAAGAACATGATCAGGACCGATGAGGATTCAGAAGCCGTCCAATACAAGCCCCAAGTGGTCATTCGAGATGCATATGTCCAGAACGGCGACCTGTACGGCTACGCCTATGCACATCCCAAACTCGGCGAGGGTCCAGTGAGAACCTCACAAATCCAGGGTGTGGAATACGATGAGCGAGCCACGGCCAATGTGGAGACGCGCAACACGATGTACGTGGTTGGGCCGACCGGTTGGAAGGTCATCCCGGATGACCACCCCTTCAACAATCCTGATGTCATCATTCGAGATGCAGAAATTGTCGATGGAAGACTGGAGGGATATGCCCTCAATCATCCAACATTGGGTGCTGGAAATGTGACAACATCGACGGTTGCAGGCATTCACTACGCTGAGGATGGAACTGCTCTTGTTGAAACAAGGAATACGAGGTATACTATTGATCCCACAGGTTGGAGTGTTCGTCCTTCAGATCATCCGCTCAACTAATTCCCACGCCGTCGAAGATTTTTCACTCTTCTTCGATTTCGATGTCCCGCCATTCCGGCAAGGTCATCGACCAGCGTCTGGAGATTTCCTCATCGTTGTCGACGATCTTTTCGATTCGCTCACGAAAGGCGATGGGATAGTCCTTCGAGAGTACGTGGTTGTAGAGTTTGGACTCACGAATCGGCTTGGGGATGCAGACCTTGCCACTGGTCGCCTCGACCTCGATGGCGCGCCACAGGTCGAGAACAGGTCGATTTCGTTTCTCGGTCATCGACAATGAGAGCTTCTTGATGAGCAGCACGGAAGCATAAACGAGAATGAAAGCCAGCACCATGCCGAACCAAGAGGAGGGCATGAACATCCGCAGGGCGAAAGCTTCCCAGATGACCAGTGGCCCGGCCAGCATGAAGAAGGTGAACGTCTCATTGGCCGGCTTGATGTTGCGCATGGCATCGATGTCCTTCCAGGCGGCGTGATCGGGGTTCTGGGCCTCGAAGACATCGAGTTTCTCCAATTCGTAATAGCGCGCGACGGTTCGATTCATGCGTTCGACGCGCATCATCTGCATTCTCGGCAGTTCCTCGATGCCCGGCTCGAGCAGGGTGGCAAGACGGAGGCTGGCTTGGCCGTACTTGCCCATGCGGATGAGCAAGGCCGCTTGTTCGATGATGGGGGTGGTGTCGGTGGGGTGGTGGACGCGGTAATCCTCCCACCACTGCAGGACTTCCTCGGTCAATCCGAGGTGTTGGGTGGAGAGGATGGCACCGCGGATCCAGGCCGATTTATGGCTCGGATCGATGGCGACGATGCGCTTGGCCAGGACCCAGCCTTTGGCGGCCTCGGCCAGACTCGGATCATTGCGATAGGCGCCGTTATGGCGCAATTCAGGCAGGCTGCAATTGAGCACGGCCCACAATCCATCGACGTTGTTCTCATCGGCTTGGACCACGGCGACGGCTTTGATCAGAGCGAGGGCCCTGTCGCCTTGTTGGATGGCTTCATCGAGGTCATCGAGAAGTGCGTCGACCTTCGCCTTGCGACCCATGTCTAGCCGTCCGGCCGACGCGTCAAATGAAGTCTCCGCGCGTTGCATCAGCGCTTGCGGTAGGTGTCAGCGCTTGCGGTAGGTGTCAGCGCTTGCGGTAGGTGTCTCGACGGCTTCCGCCGCCCTTTGGACCCCAGCCGGTGGTCTTGCCTGAATCTCGACGGGGTGGGGTGCGGCGTTCGCTACTGCCCTTGTATTCACGGCGCGGGGGACGGTCACTGCCGCCACCACTGTCTCCACGGTCGCCATCACGGCGCTGCGGGCGGTCATTCCCGCTTCGTTCGCCGCCTGGGCGGTCTCCGCCTCGATTATCTCGGCGTTGGTAGCCTCCACCGCCACGGCTTTCTCCGCCGCCGCTGCCGCCACGACGATCTCCACCGCCGCTGCCGCCACGACGATCTCCGCCGCCGCTGCCGCCACGGTAGCCTCCGCCACCGCTGCCGCCACGGCTTTCTCCGCCGCCGCTGCCGCCACGGTAGCCTCCGCCACCGCTGCCGCCACGGCTTTCTCCGCCG
>Ga0114999_10002026_pt1 | contig 27317 bp, 16 predicted proteins | sample ArcticOcean_MG_C_3_FD_89820 | JGI IMG/M metagenome (GOLD analysis project Ga0114999, IMG submission 89820) | Marine microbial communities from western Arctic Ocean - ArcticOcean_MG_CB8_126 | ecosystem: Environmental > Aquatic > Marine > Oceanic | place: Arctic Ocean: Canada Basin | collected...
CTGCTGGTTCTGCTGGTTCTGCTGGTTCTGCTGGTTCTGCTGGTTCTGCTGGTTCTGCTGGTTCTGCTGGTTCTGCTGGTTCTGCTGGTTCTGCTGGTTCTGCCGGGTGCCTTGTCGTTGCCTTCCGGTCCATTATCGGCGCTGTACCACAACATCGTGTTCCTGGCGCCATCACCAGGATCACGTTGGGTCGATCGGCCGCATCCGACGACGCGACCAGGAACGCGAGCAACACCAGTAATGACGGAAGTCGACGATGTCCGAACATGAAGAGCCCCGGGAAACTGGCCTGCGGGAATGGGTAGGATCTGATGAGTCGCTCGGTTGAGTAAAGTACGGAATCCCGACGACAATGATTCCTATTGGCCGGATCGTGCGTCAACTCGACACGGCTTTCGAAACAACTGGAAACAGGATTTGCCGGATGTCCCGCTCGCCACAACTTGCCCTGCTGCTGTTCCCGATGGCCGTGGCCATCGGGGTATCAGACCTTCCCGCCCAGGGGACTCGCCAGGACTACCAGCGTTCCGCCGACCTACAGAAGCGGGTTGCCAAAAAGGTCTCTCGCCAGGGCGTGCGGCTCCGCTGGTTTGCCGAGGACGACGGGGCATGGTACCGGGTGGACCGTGGAAACGGCCGCCATGAATTCGTGCTGGTCGATGTGAAGCGGGGGCGGCGTCGCGCCGCGTTCAACCACGACAAGCTGGCCAAGGCCCTGCAGAAGGCAACGGGAAAGGAAATTGACGGGGATCGCCTGTCGCTGGAGCAGTTGAGGTTTTCTTCGGACCGCACGGCGTGCTGGTTCCGGATCGCCGGCAAGGGATGGACTTGCGTCCTCAAGACGTGCGAGTTGGAGGAAAGCGAACAGCCCAAGGACTTCGATGTCGGGTCGGACAAGGAACCCTCCCGGTGGCGGCGACCCGGGTTCGAATCGCCGCGGCATCGACAATCGCCCGATGGGAAGTGGGAGGCGTTCGTCAAGAACCACGACCTGCACCTGCGGAACCGCAAGAGCGGGAACGAGGTGCCGTTGAGTCGCGGGGGCACCGAGGCGTTTGAATGGTCGGACCGGGTTTTCTGGTCGCCGGATGGATCGAAACTGGTGGCACTACGAACCCGCGGCGGGGGCAAGCGACGGATCCACATGGTCCAGTCGTCACCGGGAGACCAGCTGCAGCCGAAACTGCTCTCGAGAAACTACCTCAAGCCCGGTGACGAGATCCCCCTGACCAGGCCGTATCTCTTCGACGTGACTTCCGGCCGCGAGATCCCCGTCTCGGACAAGTTGTTTTCCAACCCATGGCGGATGAAGGAGGTCCGATGGGCTACCGATGGTGGCCACTTCACCTTTCGTTACAACCAGCGAGGTCACCAGGTACTGAGGCTGATCCGCGTGGAGGCAAGTTCCGGATCGGCGCGGGCGGTGATCGAGGAGACCGGCCCGACGTTCATCGACTATGCCTACAAACAGTTCCTGTTTTACCTGGACAAGACCAGCGAACTGGTGTGGATGTCTGAACGGGACGGCTGGAATCATCTTTACCTGCTGGATGCGAAATCCGGGGCGGTCAAGAACCAGGTGACGCGGGGTGAATGGGTCGTGCGTGGAGTGGATCGGGTGGATGCCGAGTCCCGGCGGATCTGGTTCCGCGCCAGCGGGATCGATGCCGACGAGGATCCCTATCACGTTCACCAGTGCCGAATCGGTTTCGATGGAACCGGCCTGGTCCGTCTGAGTGATGGCGACGGAACTCACCGGATCCGCTATTCACCCGGCGGCCGATACCTGGTCGATACGTGGTCGCGGGTCGACCTTCCCGAGCAGGCCGTGGTACGAAGTTCCGAGACGGGCCAGCGCGTGTCTGCGTTGGAAAAGGCCGACATCGGAGAGTTGAAGAAAACGGGTTGGCAACGTCCCGAGCGGTTCGTGGCCAAGGCACGGGACGGGAAGACCGACATCTGGGGCGTGATCTATCGTCCGTCGACCTTTGACAAGGACGTGAAGTACCCGGTGATCGAGAAGATCTACGCGGGGCCGCATGGGTCGTTCGTCCCCAAGAGTTTCCGTGCCTGGCACGATGTGCAGTCGTTGGCCGAGCTGGGTTTTGTCGTCGTGCAGATCGACGGCATGGGGACATCGAACCGATCCAAGGCCTTTCACGATGTCTGTCACAAGAACCTGGGCGATTCGGGGTTCCCCGATCGGATTCTCTGGATGCAGGCTGCGGCGACCGACCGTCCGTGGATGGATCTCTCGCGGGTCGGGATCTATGGCGGGTCGGCCGGTGGTCAGAGTGCCTTGCGGGGGATGTTGGCCCACGGCGAGTTCTACAAGGTCGCCGTGTCGGTCTGCGGGTGCCACGACAACCGCATGGACAAGATCTGGTGGAATGAACTCTGGATGGGATGGCCCATCGGTCCTCACTACGCCGAGCAGTCCAACGTGACGCAGGCCCACCGTCTGAAGGGTGACCTGCTGCTGATCGTTGGTGAACTCGACACCAACGTCGATCCCGCGTCGACGATGCAGGTGGTCAACGCCCTGGTCAAGGCCGACAGGGACTTCGAGATGCTGGTGATGCCCGGCGGCGGTCACGGCATCGGTGGCCCGTATGGTGTCCGCAGGAGACGGGACTTCTTTGTTCGGAATCTCTGGAACGCCGAGCCACGGCGGGAGGGCAATTGATGAAGACGGTCATGCGATTGGCCAGTCCGTGGTTGGTGTTGCTGTTGGTCGCGGCGGCCGATTCGTCGGCCGAGACGTTGTTTCGGCAGTGGGACCGGAACAAGGACGGACGGCTGGCGGAGTCGGAATTGCCAGCGTCGGCGCGGAAGAACTTCCGTCGGGTCGACACGAACCGGGACGGGTTCATTTCGCTCCAGGAACACGTTCGCTTTCTCAGGCGACGACCGCGACTGCCGAAGGACGTCAAGGCGGTTACCGATAGGGATTACGTCGGCGACAACAACCCGCGACACAGGCTCGATATACTTCTTCCCAGTCGACGTCCGGCTGACCGGCGGTTGCCGGTGTTGGTCTACATCCATGGCGGTGGCTGGCAGAATGGCGACAAGCGGGACGGGCTGGGCCGCGTGGCCGGGTTCGTGGCCGGTGGCCGGTACATCGGGGTGACGATTGGTTACCGGTTGACCGACGAGGCGCAGTGGCCGGCACAGATCCACGACTGCAAGGCGGCGATTCGCTGGCTGAAGGCCAACGCGGCCAGGTACGGGATCGACCCCGACCGCATTGCCGTCTACGGCCACTCGGCCGGCGGCCACCTGGCGGCGATGCTGGGTGTCTCGGGTGGCGTGAAGGAACTGGAGGGTTCGTTGGGCCCGCACGCGAAGTTCGACAGCCGGGTGGCCGCCGTGGTCGATTGTTTTGGCCCAACCGACTTCCTGAAGATGAACGACTTTCCGAGCCGGATCGACCACGACGCGGCGAACTCGCCGGAGAGCAAGCTGGTGGGAGGCGCGATCCAGGAGCATCCCGAGCGTTGCCGCCAGGCATCGCCACTGGCGTACGTCACATCCGATGATGCCCCGTTCCTGGTCGTGCACGGGACCAGGGACCAGCTGGTGGCGTACAACCAGTCGGAGTTGTTGAAGGAGTCCCTGGAGCGGGCGAAGGTGCCGGTGGGGTTGTTGACGGTCAAGAACGGTGGCCACGGGTTGGGTGGCCCGGTCCTCGACGCGCGGGTCCGCGCATTCCTGGAGCACCGTTTCTACCGTCGTGGCTTGGCGCCAAAGCACGAAACGCTTTCCAGCGATGTACTGAAACGGCGATCAAGAAAGCCGGGCTCTTGAGACGACCTAGGGGGCCGGGTTCTCGCGGCAATGCGCCTCGTATTGCGCATCGGTGTCCTCATCGGCCGGATAGGTTCCCGCCAGCGGGGCACCGTCCTGGATTTTCGAGAGGATGAAGTCTTCCTTGTGTTCCTGCCGCGCGGCGGCCAGGGCCACTTCGTCGGCCAGGTGGCGGGGGATCACGACCACGCCCTCGTCGTCACCGACAAGGATGTCGCCGGGAAACACGGCAACACCTCCACAGGCGACCGGCAACTGGCAATCAACCGGGTGGTGGATCGTCTTGTTGGTGGCGGCATGCGGCGAACGGGCGTAGGCGGGGATATCCATCTCGGCGATTGCCGGCGAGTCGCGGAAGCAGCCGTCAGTGACGATCCCGGCGGCTCCCCGGGCGACCATGCGAGTGGCCAGGATGTTACCCATCGTTCCGGCGCGTTCGTCGCCCCGTGCATCGATCACCAGCACGTCGCGGGGTCCGACCGATTCGATCGCCAGCCGCTGGGGGTCCTTCGAATTGTCGAAGACCAGGTTGTGGTCCAGGTCCTCGCGGGCCGGCAGGTACCGCAGGGTGTAGGCCTGGCCAACCATCCGGCCGCCCGCTGACAACGGCTGGGCGCCGGTGACGAAGACATTCCACAGGCCGTGCTTGGCCAGTACCGTGGCTAGCGTGGCCGTGCTGGGTTGCTCGAGCAGGTCCCAGGTTCTCTCGTCCACCGACGCCAGTGCCTCGGCTGATGTATCACTCATCGTTTGCCTCGTTCGGTCATCGTTTTCAGGAACCGTAGAATAAACCGGTGAGGCTGGAAGGCAACTCAGCCACGCGGTGTCGCGAGTACCGCGAACGCGTGCCGGTGCACGAGGTCACCGGGTCAGGTGGTGGACGCGAAGTGGTCGTCGGCCCAACAGAAGTGACGTCCGCCCCCTAGCCGTACAGCACCGACATCGGCTGGCCGCGGTAGATCTCGTGTGGTCGTCCGTCGATGTCGACCCAGTGAGCGTTGTTGGGGATGCCCAGCGCCTCGTAGATCGTCGCCGAGAAGTTCTCGGGCATGTATCTCTGGCTGGTCGCGTACGCGCCCAGGTCGTCGGATGATCCGATCACCTGCCCACCCTGCACTCCACCTCCGGCAAACAACGCCGTGAAGACCGGTCCCCAGTGGTCTCGACCCGAGTTCTTGTTGATATTGGGCGTGCGGCCGAATTCGCCGCTGATGATGAACAGGGTTTCGTCGATCAGTCCGCTGTCGATGAGATCATCGAGCAGGGCACTCATGGCGAGGTCCAACGGTGGCAGCAGGTTGCGTTCGAGATTGACGAAGTTGCGACGGTGGGTGTCCCAGGACGAGTTCTTGCCGAGGTTGATCTGGACGAAATCGACTCCAGCGTCGAGCAGTCGGTATCCCATCAGTGCAGAGAGTCCGAACTTGTTCTTGCCGTATCGAGCCAGTGTCCTGGGATCGGTATTTTCGACGTCGAAGGCCTGGCTGGTTTTGGGGTCGGCCAGCACGGTCAGTGCCTGGAGTCGGCTTTGGTCGAGTTTGCGAGTGGCGTTTCGTTCGTCGAGGAACTGGCGTTGTTGTTCGATGGTCCCCAGCAGTCCGACCCGGTCCTGCAATCGCCCGCGGCCTCCCTGTGGAAGTGTCAGTTCTGGAGTGTTGAAGATGTTCGAGGCGGCGTGGTCGAAGTGGTCGAGATCGAACCGGAAGCAGTCGGGGCAGGCTCCGTTTCCGAGCGGGCATTGGGCGGCGACGTTGACGTGCCAGGCCTCGTAGGCGGAACCCAATCGCCCGGCGAATTGACCGGGTCTCATCCGAGCCGCCTCATTGACGCTCGCCTCGGGCAGCACCGCCGCGGGCGGCAGCGTCCGCTGCTCGTTGCGTTTGGCATGAGTCACAACCGAGAGCATCGACGGCCATTCGTTGGGGCTGGGCACCTTGCGGGTGTCGAAGCCGATGGGGAAGTCGAGTCGTCCGGTGAGCATCATGTGGCAGGCCTGCTCGTGGCCGTTGCTACCGGTGCCCATCGAACGGACCATCGCGTAGTGCTTCATCCGCTGGGTGAACAGCGGCAGGTGTTCGGAGATTTGGATCCCGGCGACATCGGTCGAGACCGGATCGAAAGTGCCTCGAACCTTCGCCGGAGCAGCCGGCTTCATGTCGAACGTGTCGTGATGCGAAATGCCTCCGGTCAGGAACACAAAAACCACTCGCTTGGCCTTTGTCCTTACGGCCGCGTTGGCCGCGTTCGTCATCAGCCCGGCGGTGCTGATTCCGGCGATGCCTGCCGTCCCGGCCTGCAGCAGGCTACGGCGCGAGAGCGGTTGGCTGGAGCCATCGCAGTGATTGTTGTGTGATGACATGCCCGTGATCTCTGCTGGAGCCGAGTTTCGTGATGGCGTGTTCGCTGACGATTCGCGGTTCGCATCCGATTCATCAACCATCGCTTATTCTATCGTCTTTTTGGGTCGTGTGTCGTTGGAGTGATACGGTTGGCGAGTGGATCATGCCGGTTTGGGCGCTTCGTCGCTCAGCAGGATCGACAGCCAGCGGGTGTCGTCGGAGGCCGAGAGTACGATTTTGACGATCATGGTCAGTGGGACACTGAGCAGCATCCCGATCGGTCCCAGGACGTATCCCCAGAAGACGAGGGAGAGGAAGACGACGAGTGTCGAGAGTCCCAGTCCTCGGCCCATGATTTTCGGTTCGATGATGTTCCCGACCATCAGGTTGACGACCAGGTACATCACGATCACCTGTGCGAGTGTCGAGGAATCCTTGACGATGAATGTGACGGCGATTGCCGGGACGGCGGCGATAATCGAGCCGATGTTGGGGATGAAGTTGAACAGGAATGCGAGCAGTGCCCACAGTGGTGCGTAGGGGACTTTGAGCCACAGCAACAGCAGCCCGATGGTGGCTCCGGTAGCGAGGCTGATGACAGTCTTGAGTGCCACGTAGCGTCGTGTTTCTGTGAGGATCTTCTCCCATCGAGCCTGTCGTCCGGAGGTGTCTCCGGGCATTGCGGCGACCTTGGCCGGGAATCCGGACGCTTCGAGCACGATGAAGACGAAGCAGAAGAGCACGAAGAGTCCTTTGCCGAAGAGGTCGGTCAGTCCGCCGAGCAGTGAGCCGAGTGAATCGACGGCGAGGTCGGTGTTGAGGCTTCCGGAGCGGACCTTGGCGGGCACTTCGATTCCCACATTGGCGAGAGTTTGGGCCAAGGCAGCGACTTTTCCCTGCAACGGTTCTTTGAACGTGTCGAGGTTGTCTCGGAAGCTGTAGACCGATTGTCCGATCACGACGACGACCGTGCCTCCGATCGCGGCCATGGCCAGGAACACCAGCAGCAAGGCCAGCGGTCGGGGGACCTTGTGTCCGACGAGCCAGGCCATGGCTGGTCCACAGATGACAGCCAGGAAGGCGGCGAACAGCACGGGGACGAGGATGGGTCGAGCGGCCGACATTCCAGCCACGACGACGACAAACGCGGCGAGAGTCAGCAGGATTCTGAGGCCGACGGGAATATTGAGGCGGGTGGACAAGATCGGTTCTCCGTTTCGAACGATCGCCGAAAAAACCACTGGCGCGGGATGGTACTCAAGCCGCACTCGGTTCGGCCAGACCACTCCGCTCGCAAAGCATGGGCACCTCTCGCTAGTCTGGGCGACTGACAACACATCGCAAATTTGGGACAGGCACCCAACCGCCAGGGGCGTCTGGTGAGCCAGTCCCTTTCTGTAAGGAAACTCGGGAACTTCCATGTCTCGCATCTTGATCAGCCTGCTGCTTCTGACGACGTCGACGGTTCTGGCCGATGGGCCTCGTGACAACGATCCCAAGACCGTTCGCCCGGTGCCTCGATTGGGTATCAAGCCAGCCGGATCCGGTTTTCTGCAGCTGCCCGCCAAGCTCAAGGGGCTCCGTAGCAGGATCCAAATGGCTCAAACGTCCAGCGACCCGGAGTTGCGAGCGTTGATCCCGGACGTCGAGATTTACTACCGCGCGGTTCACGATGCGTTGGCCTACAACGAGTTCTTTTCCGTCGGTGACGTCAAGAAGGCTCACGAGCTGATCGCGACTGGGATGAAGCGGGCCGACGACCTGGTTGCGGGACGGGCGCCGTGGACTCGTCAAACTGGCCTGGTCGTCCGAGGCTACGTCTCGAAGATCGACCACACGGTGCAGCCCTACGGGTTGGTGATCCCCGAGTCGTACGATTTCGACCTGTCGCGTCGTCACCGTTTGGACATTTGGTTCCACGGACGCGGTGAGACGTTGAGCGAGTTGAACTTCATCCACCAGCGGTCTCGCAATCGCGGGTCCTACACTCCGGCCAACACGATCGTGCTACATCCCTACGGCCGCTATTCGAACGCGTTCAAGTTTGCTGGCGAGGTGGATGTGCTCGAGGCCTTGGAGGACACGCGTACGGGTTACCGGGTGGATGGTCGGAGGATATCGGTTCGAGGTTTTTCGATGGGCGGAGCGGCCTGTTGGCAGTTTGCGGTGCATTATTCGGACCGCTGGTTTGCGGCCAATCCAGGTGCGGGTTTTTCCGAGACGCCCGAGTTCCTGAAGTTCTTTCAGAAGGAAACGCTGAACCCGACCTGGTACGAGAAGCAGCTGTGGCACTGGTACGACTGCACCGACTGGGCGGTCAACCTGACTCATTGTCCGACGGTGGCCTACAGCGGCGAGTTGGACATTCAGAAGCAGGCGGCCGACATCATGGAGCAGGCGTTGGAGGCCGAGGGGATCGAGATGGTGCATGTGATCGGGCCGGGGACAAAGCACGCGATCCATCCGGAGTCGAAGAAGGAAGTGGATCGTCGTTTGAGGAGCATCGCGTTGGCCGGGCGTCAGCAGTATCCGCTACAGGTCGTGTTGGCCACGTACACGCTGAAGTACAACCGGATGCACTGGGTGACGGTCGAGGGGCTGGGCGAGCATTGGCAGGCGGCTCGGGTCACGGCCGAGGTGACATCACGAAGCCGAGTGACACTGACGACGAAGAATATCACGGGCCTGCGTCTGTCGTTTCCGCCGGGGTTCGCTCCGTTGGACATTCGGCGACCGGTCACGGTGGTGGTAGACGGAATCGAGATCGAGGCACCTCGGCCGCTGTCGGACCGGTCGTGGACGTGTCGTCTGACCAGGCACGAGGGTGGTTGGCAGGTAGGAGGTCGCGTGGGTGGACGTGGCGGACGGCTTCGAAAGCGTCACAACTTGCAGGGGCCGATCGATGATGCCTTCATGGACTCATTCGTGTTTGTTCGCCCGACCGGCAAGCCGATGCACGCGAAGACTGGAGCCTGGGCGGAATCGGAACTCGAGCGAGCGATCGTCCACTGGAGAAAGCAGTTTCGCGGTTACGCTCGGGTCAAGGATGACACCGAGGTGACCGACGAGGACATTGCCAGTGCGAACCTGGTGCTGTGGGGTGATCCGGCGAGCAATAAGCTGTTGGCTCGGCTGGTTGGCGATCTGCCGGTTTCCTGGTCGGACGAGCGGGTGTCGGTCGGGGACAAGTCGTTTGCGTCGGCTGGTCACATGCCGGTACTGATTTATCCGAATCCGTTGAACCCAAAGCGATACGTGGTGCTCAACAGCGGTTTCACGTATCGCGAGTACGCGTATTTGAACAACGCCCGCCAGGTGCCGATGCTGCCCGACTGGGCGATCGTCGACCTGTCGACTCCACCGGGCACGGTGTGGCCGGGCAAGATCGTCGACGCGAACTTCTTCGATGAACGTTGGGGCGTGAAGTAGGAAATGCCCAGTTCCAGGCCGGCTCGGCTTTGCGACTCGGTTCGCTCGTGGGTAACCTGACTCGCTTCTGCCTGCAACTGGAGTCATCTTGATGTTCACTCGTACAACCTCCCCGCTGCTGGCCGCCACGATCGCCCTGCTGGTCGTTTCGACCTCCCAGGCCGCCTCGCCTCGTGCTTTTCCCGCCGGCCAACGACCCGACGACAGCCGACTGGGTCCTCAAAAAGATCTCAACGCCTACTTCCCCTTCCAGGTCCCCTCGACCTTGAAGGCGTGGGAAGTTCGCAAGCGTGAGTTGAAGCGACGGATCCTGGTTTCGACCGGGTTGTGGCCAATGCCTCAGAGAACGCCGATGAACCCGGTGATCTTCGGCAAGGTGTCTCGGCCGGGATTCACCGTCGAGAAGGTTTATTTCGAGAGTGTCCCGGGTCATTTTGTCACCGGGTTGCTGTTCCGTCCTTCGGGGAAGAACTCTGGCGGCAAGCATCCAGCCGTCCTGTGTCCTCATGGCCACGGCGGCCGCTTGCAGGACTATGGTGCTGCGAAGATGGACGCGTTGATCAAGAGCGGGGCCGAGAAGTTTCCTGAGTCGGGCCGGTTTCCCAAGCTGGCTCGCTGTGCCACGTTGGCTCGGATGGGCTGCGTGACCTTCATTTTCGACATGGAGGGTTATGCCGACGCAGGGCAGATCGGGATGGCTGTTGCCCACCGGCTGCAGAAACAGCGTCCTGACATGAACAGCCCGAAGACCGGCTGGGGGTTCATCAGCACCCAGGCCGAATTGCGACTGCAGAGCATCATGGGTTTGCAGACGTGGAATTCGATTCGTTGCCTGGATTTCCTGTGCGACCTGCCGGATGTCGACCCCAGGCGAATCGGCGTCACCGGCGGCAGTGGCGGAGGGACTCAGACGATCCTCCTGTGTGCCATTGACTCGCGACCGGTCGTCGCCTTCCCCAACGGGATGGTCTCGACCTCGATGCAGGGAGGCTGTATCTGCGAGAACTGCAGCCTGTTGCGAGTCGGGACGGGCAATGTCGAGCTGGCCGCACTGTTTGCTCCCAAGCCCCAGGGAATGACCGCTGCCAACGACTGGACCAAGGAGATGATGACCAAGGGGTATCCCGAATTGAGGCAGTTGTACGGGCTCTATGGAAAACGCGACCACGTGTTGTGCAAGTCCCTGGTTCATTTCCCTCACAACTACAACTACGTCAGCCGCTCGATCATGTACAACCTGTTCGCTCGGCACCTGGGCCTGGGCCGGGACAAGCCGGTTGTCGAGACGGATTACGAGCTGTTGACGGCCGACGAATTAAGCGTCTGGGGTAAGGATCACCCGGCTCCTGCTGGTGGCGACGAGCACGAAAAGGCTCTCACCGGATCCCTTTCCAAGTACTCCCAGGCCCAGTTGGCGTCACTGGTTCCTGCCGAGCGTGAGGACATGACGTTGTATCGAGGCATCGTGGGCGGTGCGATCGAGACGATCATCGGCCGCGGATTGCCTCGAGCCAACCAGATCGAGCGGACCAAGGTGGCCAAGCACGATCGCGGTGGCTACCTGGAGTTCACTGACATCCTGAGACTGAAGCCATACGGCGAGTCGTTGCCGGTCGTGTCGTTCTATCCGATGAAGGCCAAGTACAACGGATTGGCGGTCGTGTGGGTTGATGGTCGCGGCAAGGCGGGGTTGTACGGCGAGGACGGACGTCCTAATCGTGCGATCCAGAAGCTGCTCGCTGGGGGAGCAGCGGTGCTGGGTGGCGACTTGTTGTACCAGGGCGAGTTTCAGGCAGACGGCAAGCCGCTGTCGGTGACGCCCAAGGTGGGCAACAACCGCGAATTCGCGGCTTACACGTTTGGCTACAACCACACGGTGTTTGCCAGCCGGGTTCACGACATCCTGACATTGCTGGCGTTCGTGAAGGGTCACGAGGAAGAGAGAGCTGGGTCGGTGGTGTTGGTGGGGACTGGTGGAGCCGGCCCGCTGGTGGCGACGGCTCGCGTGCTGGTCCGGGACCTTGTCGATCGGACGTTGGTGGGGACAGGCGGGTTCCGGTTCGTCAATGTCGAGCATTACCGCGATCCGGAGTTCTTGCCCGGAGCGGTCAAGTACGGCGATTTGCCGGGTCTGTTGTCGTTGGCGGCTCCCTTGCCGTTGTACCTTGCCGGAGAACAGGGCCAGGTGCCCGAGCGGGTGCAGGCGGTCTACTCGGCCATGAAACGATCCAAGTACGTGGTGTCCAAAGCGGGCGAGGAAAGTGACGTCGTGCTTGGGGCTGTGCCTTGGCTGCTGGGGCAATAAGAGGAACCCCTGGGGGAAAAGGGATCCGGCCCCGTCACGGGCGGCGCCTGACCCACCGCTTGGAGTTTTCAACCATGTTGTTTACGAAACTGAACCCAATTGGACCAGTTCATGTCATCGACCTTCCCGCTGCTCGTTCGCGAATCCGTTCCGCATTGGTTGGGTATTGCTGTAGCCCTGGCCGTTGTGGCCCTGGTGGTCAACCCGGTGATGTCGGCTGACCGATCGCTCAAGAAGGGCGACAAGATTGTCTTCCTGGGCGATTCGATCACCCAGGCCGGCGAACGCCCCGACGGCTACATCCAGATCGTCCGCGAGTTCCTGAAGGTGAACCGTGCCGAGTTGGAGCTTGAAGTGATCGGCGCGGGCATCAGTGGTAACAAGGTGCCCGATCTCGAGAGGCGACTCGACAAGGACGTGCTGTCTCACAAGCCCGATGTCGTTGTGGTGTACATCGGGATCAACGACGTCTGGCATTCTCAGAGCGGTCAGGGGACGTCGAAGGAGGACTTCGAAGCGGGGCTGGGTCGGTTGATCGAGCGGATCGAGACGTCGGGTGCTCGCGTGGTGCTGTGCACTCCGAGCGTGATTGGCGAAAAGCCCCTCGGGACGAATTCCCTGGACAAGATGCTCGGTGAGTACGCGGGGATTTCACGAGGTGTGGCGGCGAGTACGGGCGTCCAGATGCTGGACTTGAACCGCGAATTCGCTGGCTACCTGGGTCGTCACAATCCGTTGGGAGTTGCCAAGGGAGTGTTGACCAGTGACGGAGTGCACCTGAACGCATCGGGAAACCGGTTTGTCGCGGCGAGGATGCTCGAGGCTCTTGGCGTAGCGCGAGGCGATTCGCGTCGGCTGCGGCACGTGGTGCTGTTCAAGTTCAAGCCCGAGGTGACGAAGGCGGAGGTCGCGGAGGTGGTTCGGGCGTTTGCGAAGTTGCCGCAGCGTATCGAGGTGATCGTGGGTTTTGAGCATGGGATCGACATCAGTGTCGAGGACAAACACAAGGGGTTCACTCATGGGTTTGTCGTCACGTTCCGCGACAAGGCGGGTCGCGATACGTACTTGCCACATCCGGCTCACCGCGAGTTCGTCAAGCTGGTTGGGCCGCGGGTGGCCGATGTGCTGGTGTTTGATTACTGGAGCGGCGAGTGAGCCAGTCCCCGGGCCCTAGAACAACTCGGAGATCGGTTGTTGGTTCACAACGATCTGTTCGAGGTCCTTGGGCAGGTCGGCCTGGATCCGCAGTTGGCCGAGGTCAAACAGCGAGTGCATGATGGTCGAGAGGACCTGGCTGCTGGAGATGGGTTGCGAGGCGGGTCGACTTCCGGTGCGGTCCGAGCGTCCCACCACCTGGCCCATCTTCAGGCCGCCTCCGGAAAACGCCAGCGTGCAGAGGTTGCCCCAATGATCCCGGCCGCCGTTCTTGTTGATCCGAGGCGTCCGGCCGAACTCGCCGGTGATCACCAGCAGCACCTTGTCGCTGAGGCCTCGTTCGGCGATGTCCTGGATGAAGGCTGACACGGCCTTGTCGACGGCGGGCAGGAGTGTGCCGAGTCCATCGTCGATGCGGAACTCCTTACCGCCACCGTGCATGTCCCATCCACCGTTGCCGACCGTGACGAAACCGCAGCCGGATTCGATCAGCCGGCGGGCGAACAGCATCTGGCGTCCGAGTGCGATGGGCGAGAACTGGGCACCGTAGGAGTTGCGTGCCTGAACTGCTTCGGTCGTGGCCATCATCGACGTGTCGTAGCGAGCCCGCGTTTCGGGAGTTTCCTGCCCAATATCGAAGGCCTGGGCGACTCCCTTGAGCAGTACGTCGAAGGCCTGTTGCTGGAAGCTGCCCGAGGCATCGGCGAGGCCTGTGTCGGAATACTGTCGGCGGAGTGAATCGAGGCCCCTGAGCAGGCCGCGTCGGTCGTCGAGCCGGTTGCGAGCGATCTGCAGTTTCATGTTGTCGACGATTTCGCCGCCGGCACTGGGGTCGAACGGGCGGAAGACGGTTGGCAGGGTGCCGGTTTGCGAGAGTCGACCGACGTTGGTGTAGAGTTTCTTTTTCTTGTATTCGTCGCCGACCGCATGAGCGGTGACGAGCATGTTTCGGGGCATGCCGCTTTGTGGATCGGTGAGGCCGGCGATTCGCGAGTAGATCGAGCCCATCTGGGCACCGGTCGGGTTGCCACCGGCCATCACGTGCATCGCAGCGGGTCCGTGACTGGAGATGCCGTGGCGGTAGGAGCGGATGACGGCGAGTTGATCGGTCAGTGCGGCCAGCTTGGGCAGAGTGCCGCCGAAGGTGATGCCGGGTAGCGTGGTGGAGATCTCGCCGGTCGAGCTGCGGATTTCGCGTGGTGCCTGCATGTTCGGATCGAAGGTCTCGAACTGCGTCGGTCCGCCCTGGAGGTTGAGAACGACGACGGCACGGTCGCGGAGGAACGAGGCTCCGTTGGCGGCTGCGTTGGACTTGGCCTCGAGCAGGCTGGCGAGGCTGAGGCCACCGAAGGCGGCTGTGCCGATCTTCAGGAAGCCGCGGCGATGTCCGTGCGAGATTGTCAGCATGGGGGGCTGAATTCGATAGGCCGGTGGATTGTCTACTTGAGATCTTCGGTTATCGAAGAGCCTGCAGTATACCGGAATCGAGTGCCCGAGTGGAACGGCGGCCGAAGAGCCAGTCCCTGGGACTAGTTGCCTTCGCCGTTAACCAGTTTTGCCAAGCGGCTTTTTGTCCGAGCCGCCTTGTTGGCGTGGATCAGGTTCTTGGCAGCGGCCTGATCGAGGTTCTTGGTAGCGGCAGTCAGCAGCGAAGCTGCCTGTTCGGATTCGCCATTGGCGACAGCTTCGCGGACTTTCTTGACGGAGGTTCGCAAGGCGGAGCGTTGGCCACGGTTACGTGCCCGCCGCTTGAGGCTTTGGCGATGCGATTTTTTGGCGCTGATGGAATTGGGCATGACGATGCCTTGTCCGCTGAAAGTCGTTCGAATTGAGTGAGTTTTCGAGTGTAGGGGCTGGGGAGTGGAGTTGCCAGCGTGCGTGGTCGTCCGAGGACAGGCACCCGTCCGCCGCGGAGGCGGACGGAGAGCCAGTCCCTGTGCCCTGTTGTTGTTACTCGTCGCTGAGAACCATCTGGTCGAACCGTTGGCCGTCCGGAGTGACGAGCCGAGCGAAGACGCGTGGATCGGCATTCATGTTGATGGGCCGCACGTTGCCGGCACAAAACGCGAAGTTGATCAGGTCGCCGTGGTTGGAACTCGGGCGAGGAGTGACGTACTGCGTGGCGATCAGGTTCCGGTTGAGTCGTCCTGAGTTGACCGCTACGTTTTCGAAACTCAGCGAGTTCCCGAGAGTCAGTTTTCCGACAACACTGGTGATGTTGACGCCCGGCGAGATCAGCACGCCGAAGATCGACCCACCCTGGAATGCGCCGGTATTCCACGACCAGTTTCCGCCCTGAATATTCTCGCCAAAGAGAATCGTGTTCGAGTTGCCGTCGCCAGCACTGACGAAGTCCAGCGACATCCGGAACGGGTCTTTGACGAATCCGGCCGGCGGCGATCCGGTGGATGGATCGATAGGGGCCAAGCCGGCGGCGATGCCATTGTCTGGTGCCCAGAAGATACCGGTGGCGTGACCAACCCGAAGCCGTTGTGCCAAGGTGGTTCCAAATCCGTTGGTACCTGCAGTGTGGAGGTTGGCGTTTGCGAAGGCGGCAGCCAGCATGTAGCCGCCGTTACCCACGTAACTCAGACCTCCGTTGATGTTGAAGTTGTTTTCGTCGACGACGCACGTGAGTGCTTCGACGTGTGGGATCGAGTTACCCGAGGCGAGACTGCCGAGGGTTCCGTTGGCGACAACGCGTTGCAGGTCATTGCGGTCCAGGAACGGCAGCAGGGCCGTTGCCCAAGGGCGTGCCCGTTGCTTATCGATGAGCGTGCCCGAACTGGTGTCGAGCACGGGATACCAGTCGTAGGCACCCGGCAGGCGGCCGTTGGTTCCGGTCGTGAAGTTCATGGTCGCTGCGGCCAACTGCTTCAGGTTGTTGGCACACTGGGTGCGTCGAGCGGCGGCCCGAGCGTTCATGATGGCTGGCATGATCAATGAGGCCAGCACGGCGATGATCGAGATCACCACCAGGAGTTCGATCAGCGTAAAGCCACGGCGCAGGGTTGCGGCACGAGGCACATGTCGTGTCATGGTTTTGGTCATTGTGAAAGACTCCACGTCTATATTTTACAGGTTGAGTGTTTTTTCCGAAGTGGAACGCGAATTGTCTGCGAAGGCTCTACCGGTCAATTCTAGCCCCGGTGTGGCTTTCGGCAAGAAAGAGTGTAAAAGCTTGATCAAGAAATCAGAGAACAATGTGAAGGCCCGCCTGTTCTGAAGTTGGGGTCGGAATCGGGTTCCGACTCGAGGCTTGCCTCCTTTCTCTAGTCTGAATATCCAGTATGAACAACTGGTCCAACCGATTGGAACCAATAAACCGTATTGTCTTGCCCGAGTTGCCCGAATTGCCGTGTTTACGGCAACCCGGTGGATGGCGAATTACTCGATCACCTGCTGGTAGAGGATCATGGGTCCGGCATCGAGTTGCGGGACGGTGCCGCCGGATCCGGTACCGATGTTGTAGGTCCCATCGTTGGGAATGTGTTCGGGTTGCACCAGCTCGAGTGCTCTCGAGCGGTCGATCACAAAGAAGGACCGTTGCGACCGGCCGTCAGACAGCTTGGCTCCGATTCTCACGTGTCCCTGGGCCGCATCCTGGTGACATTCGAACCAGTCGACCTTCATGAAGACGAAGAACACGTTGCTGCGAGTCGTGGTGTTGCCGTGGATCTTGGCCAGCAGTTGATGTCGGGTCGGGTGATGCAGCGTCTGATTGTTGTGTTGGGTCTGGGTTCCCAGTCCGAACAGGCGTCGTCTGACGTAGCCCGAAGTGGTGTTGGTATCGAGTGGAATGGAGCGGAACAGGGTTTCTTCGATGCCATCTCGTCCAAAGCGGACGAGTCCGAGTGATCGGAAGGGGTGTCCGTGAGCCATGCCGGGCAGGAACAGTTCGCTGACCGGATCGTAACCGTCGCGGCTGTGGATCAATTGCCGCCACCAGTCGCGAGACGTTTCGCCGGTGGAATCGGGCAGGTGTGAATTGACTTGTGTGGGTGCGACCTGGCAGACGTCCTGCCGATCGATCAAGCCGCCGAGTGCTTCGGGGTGTCGGATGGTATTGAGATTGATTTTGCCCGGGATGCGGTATTTTCGGGAATCGGGCAGCGAGCTGACCGGGAAGCGGTCGGTACGGGTGGGGATTTCCAGGAAGTTCAGCAGCCGGGCCCAGCGGTTGTCGTACCGGGGGTCGGCACTGGTTGCGTTGGGGAAGTCGGGACGGAGGAATTTGAAGTGACCGGCCGAGTGGGTGCCCGCCTTGTCGAGCAGGCGGGTGACATCGTGAGGTGCATAGACCGGGAGATTGAAGAGTTCGACGAGTGAGGCGAATGGTCGATCGAAGTGAGGCTGCCAGCGGTCGAACGTGGCGGGGCTGTTGGTGTTTTCGGTTCCGATCGAATTCAGCACCAGGCTGGCTCGGGCGATGGTCCGCCACGGCGAGGCCCCGACGGCTCCGGCGGGGTTGGGCATATAGGCTTCGCCCGAGCGGTGCAGCGGCTGAGGTCTTTGGCGGCTGCGCAATTCCCACAGTTGTTTGCGAATGTTGTGCGTTTCGGTTGTTGCCAGCGGGTTGTTGTCCTTCTTGCCGATGTTGAACTGGTAACCGGCTGCCGAGCGGGTGTAGGTGATGCGGTCGACTTCGACCCAGGGGTTGTCGAGGTCGTAGGCAGCGACCTGTCCGGGTGCTGCGGTGAGCGGATCTAATGAGGATCTGTTGGAGTGGAGTCGACGTTGGAGGACGACCTGCACGTTGAGTCCTCCGGTCAGGAACGGGGCTCCGGTCAAGAACGAGCCGACGGTCGAAGTCAGGTCGGTGCCGTTGCCGTTTGAGATGCGGAAGGGAGACTGGGCGGCTGTCTGATTCGAATCGTGGCAGAGGTCGAGCACATCGGCGGGGGCCAACGCGCGGGGAAAGACCTGCAGCATGGTCGCCTGCATGGTCGTTCCCGGCGAGTAGTCGGGATCGACCTTCAGCGTGCTGTAGGAGCCATTTTGCGACAGCTGGTCGTCGGCACAGCTGAGAATGCTGAAGGACGTGGTCGCTTCGATCTGCTTGCCGCTGCGGAACGTCATGCGGCGGATGTCGCCGGAGGCTGGTGAGGCGGTATTGGGTCGGATCTCGATCCGCCACGATCCTCCCGAAAGCGGTACGCCAAACGGCGTGATGTTGCGGAGTTCGATGCCGGCAAACGTCCGTGGCAGGGTGTCGTCGTGAGATGTTGCCGGGTGGTCGTAGGGAATGTCGCTGTTGTCGGGATCTGTGACCTGGCCGCTGCGGGCGGCGAAGAATTCGGTGAGTGTCAACTGCTGAGCTTCGACGCCGTGGACCACTCCACGCTCGACTCCATCGTCGGTGTGATCGGCGTCGTAGCCACTGGCTGCGGACCCGATCGGAGCGAAGCCGTCGTTGGTCCAGGCGTTGCCGTCGAGGTTCCAGCCGCTGCGGAGTGTCATGCCGCTGCCGGAATCGACGGTTGGTCCGAGGTTCTTGTCGTACTCGAAACGGGTCACCACGTTGTCGGTGTCCATCGCGTCGACCATGTTGACGGCGAACTGAGCCATTTCGCGCAACTGCTCGGTCGTGTAGTGCCGGTCGGAACTGTCGCCAGGGGTCATCGTGTTGTCGTGGTCGTTGCTGGTCGTGTAGTTGACCTGATCGCTGCCTCCACAGAGCGTGTAGAGACAGACGTAGATGTCGCGAGCGAGTCGCTGTCGGTCGTATCGTGCCCACCACTCTTTTTGAGTCGAGTTGGTTGGGGGGAAGGCGGGCCTGTTGTTCGAGTTCCAGGAGACGGGGATGATGGTGGTGCCGGGGTTCTGTGGGTGTTCGGTAATCGGCCGGTGCTTGGGGACGCCGTTGAGGCGTTCGAAGATGTGGTTGGGCGAGAGTCGTCGTTGCATCAGCGTCGAGTCGGTCGCGTTGACCGGGGCGCGATTGGCGACGACTTCGAGCAAGGTGCGGAGCGGACCGCGGAAGGGGTCGTTGAGGTTGCCGATCGGTGCGCCGTTGAACTTTGGCGGAAACGCGTAGGTGGTGGTTCCGAAACGGTTGGTCCCGTTCTGCCAGAACTCCCACGCTCGACGACGGTCCAGTCCCGAGACGACTCCGGGGAAACTGCGGACGAAGTCGCGTGTGTCCCAGCTGTCGACGGTAAAGCGACGGCGGATTTTTTCTGAGCGGGTGTTGGTCTGGAAGTTGTAGGAGGCGAGTCGAGCGAGTCGGGATTCGAAGGCGGCATTTTCGAGATCCCCGCGGCTGGCCTGCAGGAAGTAGTTTTCCTTCGAGTCGAAAAGCCGGTCGGACCCCTGCCGATTCCGTTCATCCACAATGCTCTCGGTCTCCTCGTCGATCAACGGCGTGGTGATCGACGATTGCATCAGGACGCCCATTAGCGGCTGGCCCCACTTGATGGTGGTGCCGGCCATGGGGACCTGTTGGGACTGGTAGGCGGTGTATTGCGGGAACTTGAGTCGATTGGAGGTGTAGAGTTGAGCCTGGAACAGCGAGCCGACCTTGACGGTGCTGGTGCCGGTGCCTCGGAAGTCGAGTGGGTGGACGTAGGGGCGTGTGGTGGCCAGTCGGTTCGTATCAAACGGAGGCGCCAGTTCGCCTTCGTCTTGGTTGAAGTTGTCGTCGATGCCGCGGAGTCCGGGTTGAGGGTAGTCGGTCAGAGTGGTCGAATTGGCCGAGATGGCTGCGACAAGCTGGTTGAGGTCTCCGTGTCGGCCGTCGGTGTAGGACAGCAGCGAGCCCGAACCTGGCTCGTAGTGGGCGCGGCCCTTGAGCAAGAACCACCAGGCCATGTTCGAGTTTTCCACCCAGCCGCTGGGTGCGTGATTGAAGAACTTGCTTTGGTCCTGGAAGACTTCGGCGGTGGTTCGTGAACTGTTGGGGAAATCGGTGGCGAGTGCACCGGCGTCGAGTCCCCACTGGGGGTTGATTTCGGAGGAGGACATGCCGAGGTTGGATCGCGAGATGAACTTTCCTCCGCCGAAGTTGGCAGCGGCGAGGTTGACCTGTCCGCTGAGGTTTCCGGTGGCGTTGAGGTTCATCAGGCCGTCGGCGTCGTAGATGGTCAGGGCGAACAGCGGGATGGCTGACTTGCCGTTGCCCAGTGAGTGGATGGGGAAGTCGAGATCGAGATAGATGGCTTCCTTGATTCCGTCGCCATCGGCGTCGGCATCGAACTTGTACCGTGGCTGAAACGTGCTGAACCGTTTCCAGACCGGAGCCCCACCGCCGCTGGTGGTGGTGGCACCGATATTGACCGAACCGAAGGTCGGCATGTTGTTGCTGGAAATGCCGGCCGTCTCGACTCGGAAGTACCACCGGTCGATCGTGCTGTTGCCCGGGACGATGGTGTCTTCGCCCTGGTCGAGTTGGTTGTTGCCGTTGGCATCTTCGCTGAGGATGATCCACTGGCCGCTGCGGTAGTAGATGTTTTGCTGCCAGGCTCCGAGTGTCCAGACTCCGTGGTGGGCTTCGGTGTCGAGGAACCCGTTTTCGTTGCGGTCTTCGCCGGCATCGAGCACGCGGTTACCGTTGAGATCTTCGCTGTGGCCGAAGGGGAAGGGACCGCTGAGCCCCAGTCGGTTGGCCTGGGCCTGGGTGATGACGTAGCGGAGTCCCTGCGGGTCGAAGGTACTGGTGCGGGGTGAGCTTCCGGAGGGTCCGAAGTCCTTGTGCATCGGGTGTGGTCTGAGCACTCGGCGGGCCGTGCCCGAACGGGTTTCCCAGTCGAGAACCGGAGTGGCCTTGGAGGCTCCACTGGTGAAACCGCGGATGTACTGAGGTCGCAGAAAACTCGGGATGATCACGTGGACCGGTCGGTTGTAGGCGTCCAGTGCAAAGCCGTTGTAGGCCAGGAAGACGCTGTTGATGTCCGGAGCGGTGTAGTCGACATCCGGAGCGGGTCGGGATGGCGAACTGCCGTTGTTGGCCGCGGCCGAATCGTTGATGTCGAGCAGGGCCTGGGACGAGTCGGCTGTGCCGTCGTGGTTCTGGTCGACGACCGGGTAACCGGTTTGCTGGCCGCTGACCTTGTGTCCGATCAGGTTGACACCCTTGCCGCTGTGAGGCTGCACGTCGCGGCCGACGATGCTGGCGATCAGGGTGTGGCGTCCGCCGGCCAAGGCGCTGTTGCGTTCGTTGGTCCGCGAACCAAAGAACAGGCGGTCGGCGGCGAAACGGGACAGGATGCGAGTCGAAGGTCGAGGCCGGGACTGGTACTGCTGCTCGGCTGCCGCCGAGTAGTTTTCGGCACTGGTCCGCTCGGATCCGGAAAACGTGACAAAGGCGAGTCCGAGGATCGAGAGCAGAGCGAGCAGTGCGAGGACGACGATCAGGGTCGAACCGCTCGGGTGGCGGGTTTGAGCGAGTCGAGCCGACCGGGTCGGGAGCAGATGGGGCTGCGCAGGACGGGCGGGTCGGCCAGTTCGTTTGAAGATGTTGGGCATGGCGTTTGGTTGTGACCGTGCGAGTTGTCGAGTCGCTCGGATCTCCTTGTGGCGGGGGCCCGTCCGCCGAGTTGTGGTTGTCTACGATTGGTGTGTTTCAACGACTGAGGGAATGCACCTGCGTCATTTGTCTCATCAATTCACTGGTCGGGTCCCGATAGCGGACGGTGATCTGGATGGCCTTGAGCGGCAGCCAGTTGTCGACGGCCATCCAGGTAATGCTGTCGAGTTGTCCGTTGCCGTTGGTGTCTTCGCCCATATCGAGGATTTGGTTTTTGTTGAGGTCTTCGGATTCGGTGACGGTGGTTCCGGCATGAGCGGGCCAACCTGGTGGCAGGGAGCCCGAGATACCTGCTCCGGTGGTCGCCGTACAGAGAAACGCCAGCGGACCACCGGCTTCGTTTGGCGGGAAGATTTCGTTGCCGGTGCTGTAGCTGGTCGATGCGGACCAGGGTCCTCTGCGATTGCCCGCCGCGATGCGGTGCGAGTAGTGAGTGACCCGGTAGGGGGGCTGGCTGGAGATGCTGGGGTGCCAGGTGTCGTAGACTCGATTGCCCGATGGTCCTGCTGGTCCGTAGGCCGAGTTCTGTCGGGCGGCGAGTCGGAAGTCGCCACTGGCGAGTAGGGGATCAGTGTGACCGATGTCGACGAACCGACCGAGTGCTTCGTCCCAGACCTTGATGTCGAAGGAATGGACGTCGGTCATCAGGATGTCTTCGGCTCGCCGAGGTCCTCCGCGGTACTGGTTAATGACTCCATCTTCGCCAACCGTCAGCGGATTGTTCGAGACGTTTTGTGTCTTCAGCGGGTTGCCGTCGTTGATGACACTGCCAGCGGCGTTTCTCGAGGCGGTCTGTGGGTAGCGGAAGTAGTAGTTGGAGGTTTCTTCGTGAGTGAACCGGCCGATGCAGAAGGGGCCGTTGTCGGCGGTGGTGGACCAGATCCCATCGGGTCCGGGTCCGGGTGCGAATTCGCGTGGTAACCCGGTAGCGTGGTCGTGGCCGAAGCGGGACGACGGAATGCCCAGGGGGTAGCTGCTGGAGTTTCTGGAGTTGACCAGCGAGTTGCGGTTGTGGAGTTTGGCTCCGGTCGAGGTGTACTGGGCAGAGAAGTCGAAGTCCTTCCAGAAGTTTCCCTTGTCGTCGCGGGTGTTGGCCGTGCTGTCGGAACCGGCGTTGAATGCACCCTGGTTGCTTGGCAGGTAGGGCGTCGGGTGATCCGAGTCGAACACTTCGGAGTTGTTGTTGTCGTCGAAGGGTTGCGAGCGACCTCCGGTGGCTTCGTACAGCATCAGTACACGGCGATAGAGGATGCCGTTGCGGAGGAAGTAGCAGACCTCGGCCGAGGTCGAACTGATGAGAGTTTCTTGTCGGTTGCGCGGGAGGTTGCTCAGTGGAGCGGCGTTGACGAGTCCGTAGTAGGGGGTGGGGTCGGAGTCGGAATGGAGAATGGTGCTGCGGATGGTCAGTTGCAGCACGTCGTCCGAATCGTCGTTGGGGTTGTTTTCGGAGATGTAGAGGTAGCCCTGGCGTTCTCCGAGTCGCTGGTCGCGACCGTAGCCGGTTTCGTTCTGGGCAAAGGGGACCATGTGTCGGAAGGTCCGTTTGCTGATATCCGAATCGATGATGTTCTGCATGATCCGGGCTCGCTGGTCGTTGCGAGCGAGGCCGCGGACTCGATGGTGCATCCCCGAAGCGATTTCGAACACTTCGGCGAACATCATCATCATGATCAGGACCAGCGTGACGGCCACCAGCATCTCGACCATCGTGAATCCGGCCGGTGTCGATGGACCAGTCGGTCGGCTGTTTCGGAGTCGTGTTCGGCGGCGGTTGTTCGCGGTGGTGGCCATTCACTTGGTCCCCAGCGAGTAGACGGCGACGATACCCGAGGGAGCCATAGCCTGGCTGCCGACTCGGGTGACAATCCGATCGAGTTGCAGGTCGGCCGAACCATTGGCGGTTCCGAGGACTTGCAGGATCTTGTACCACTGTCCATTTGCGGTGTCGAAGACGTATCCACCGGCGACGGCCCTGCTGGGCGGGTAGGGCGACACGTCGAGTTGTCCGTTTCCGTTGGCGTCCTCGCCGGCGTCCAGCTGCCCGTCGTCGTCCAGATCTTCGCTCCAGATCAAGTCGACGGTCGACACGTCGTCGGTGTTTGGCCAGAGGAGTTCGGAGTTGTCGTCGACGGTGCCATTGTTGTCGTCGTCGACTCCGGCGATTCCGGGCATCCGGTCGGCTCCGCGTCCGAACGTCGCGATGTAGGTGGCTTCGTTGGCGACCGAGGCGGGTCGGTTGAAGAACACGACCGCATCGACGCTGGCGGGTGCGGGACCGTTGGCGTAGGCCGGTTTGCGGACGGTGAGCATCCACGAGTACTTGCCGTTGAAGATCTCGACTCGAACCTCGGTCACCTTGGCCGTGGTCGGCACCGATTCCGAGGCCGCCCAGTAGATCCGGCGGGTGACGGTGTTGACGCTGGTGATGGTTCGAATCCAACTCTGCTGCCCGTCCGGGTCCAGCAGGATTACTCGGCAGGGGATCACCGTGGGACTGTTGGCCAGGGCGACCTGGACGTCGATGAGATTCAGGGACAGGGGGACCTGGACCCAGTTGGCCTGCAGGATTTCGGGAATACCTCGCTGCTGGCCGTCGTTGTCGTCCCAGTTGTCGGGCAGCATGACCAGGTTGGTCGCCTTGGCGTCGGTGTTGTAACCGGCGTGGTACCGTGGCAATGGTCCGAAACCGCCGCCGACGTGGACAAAACCGAACGGGTCGACCGCGTAAATCCGGTTGTTGTGTTCGAGCACGTTCCCGTCGAGGTCGGGGTCGTGGACCAGGTGCGGCAGGATGTCGAGCATCGCGTCGCAGTTGTTTCTGAGCATCGTGGCCCTGGTCAACTTGCTGGCTCGGACCGAGTTCATCATGCCGACCGGGAAAAGCGTCGCCAGGCAGATGACCCCGATCGACAGGATCAGCATCGACATCAGCACCTCGGTCAGAGTGGTTCCGCGTGGGAGCCTGGCTGCGGCGACCTGAGAGGCGTGTTGGGCGTGTCTAAATGGCATCATTCGGACACCTCCCCGACTTCGGCGTAGTAGTAGAGGTTTCGGGGTCCGGCGGTGTCGATGGAGCCGTTCTGATCGATGTCGATTCCGAGAGCGATTTCGCCGGGGAAGAGTTCGCTGGTCGAGACGTTTCCGGTCCGAGTGAACAGGCTGACGACTCGCTTGTCGCCTTCGTTACCGGCCACCCAGGGGGCCCGGCCGGCGATGCAATCGACCTGGTCGTTGAGCAGCAGGTGGATGACTCCGGCGGCCGCCGTCGATCCGATCACCGATCCTCGAGGCGAGAACATGATGTCGCGATAGCGGTAGCCTTTTTGCCGCCAGAGGGCATTGGGCAGTTGGCAGTAGTCGAGGTCGAGTACGACTCCGGCCGGGAGTTGCAGCGGCTGCGAGTTGGCCAGCACGCGTGGCTGGAGTGTCATTTCGTAGTCGCCGTCGGCGAAGCGGGCGGCAATCGGTCGCGTGGGGATGGGTGGGTAGGGTTCATTGGTCGGCTGCGGATCGACCAGTGGCGGACTGATTCTCAGCCACTGGTCGTTGACCGACAGCAGTGACGTGGTGGTGATGGTGTACCAGCGGGATCCGAGTAGGATGCGGGCACCGTCGACCAGGGGGCCGAGATCCAGCAGCGAGTTGCCGTTGCGATCTTCTCCGGAATCGAGCGTTCCGTTCTTGTTGAGATCTTCGCCAAAGCGGAGCACGAACCATTCGGTGAACTCGCCCCGGATCAAGTCGGGCAGTTGGCTGTTATTGGGGTTGCGGTGCACGCTGACCGACCCCTGGCTCCAGTTGTGGCTGGCTCCGATGTAGATCATGCTCCGCACGAGTGGTCTGGACTGAGGACTCGACGGGTCGATCTCGAATCTCACTCCCCGAGGCAGCCGTTGGTGGATCGCTCGGTCACGGGCTCCCATCAGCAGGCTTTGCATTTGCCGCGACCCGCTGCGGACTCGTTCGCCGTCCAGCGAGACGTTGATCACCGTCACGGTCACCGACATCAGCACGAGCATGATCACGATCACGACGAGCATTTCGATCAACGTGAAGCCAGCGGCGACGGCCGGCGTGTTGCCGGGTCGGGAGGCCTTTCGTTGGCGAGTGGTCGTCAGGAGAGTCATGTTGGTCAGTTGCTGCCGATGGGGATATTGAGGTTGGTGATGTTGTCGTAGATGGCCAGGTCGGTGCCGTTGGGTTGTGCGAGGTGTCCGAGGTTGGCGGTGTCGTGCGGTTCGTAGAGTCCTACGATTCCGTCGGATCCGGCCGACAGCACCAGTGGAGCGTGCCAGGTGTAGGGAGTGTGATACAGGCTCTCGTTGCCCTGTGCCGTGACCCATGCTCCGAAACGGTCGAGCGGATCGTCGTCGGGGTCGAAACTGAAGCGTGCTTTTGTGCCGGCACCGAGTAACAACTGGCTGCGTTCGTAGTCGGCCGACGAGATGGACTGTCCCGGTCCGGCTGAGCGGACTAGCCGAGTTGGCCATCGATAGAACCTGAGCGGCTGGCCCCATCCGTCGACCAGTTCGATCAAGCCGTCCCCGTCGGTGTCTCCGAGTTCATTGGCGATGAACCGTCCGTCGCTCAGGTTGGGGACTCCAAACGTGTTTCCGTTTTTCAGCAGCCAGTACAGCAGTTCGGAGCTGTCGGCGTTGCTGCTGACATTGGTGCCGATGGTTCGTTCGCCGTGATGCTGCGGCAGGGCGAGTCGGTAAAGCAGCTTGCGGGCGACGACCGGGGCGAGTTGTCGTGAGAATCGTTCGGCCAGACCGCTGGCACGCAGCACTCCAACCGCCGTGGCAATTTCTCCTCGCTTCAACTGGTACATCGAAAACGCGTCGCGACGCTCTTGCAGCATGCCGTGCACCTTGACCAGCGTGGCGCGGGTGGCGGCCGTTCGGGATGTGCCCAGCATGTTGCCGACCAGCATCACCATCATCGCCATCATGGTCATCATCAAGGCGATCACCATCAGGATCTCGATCAGAGTGAAACCTCCGCCGATGCCCCGACCACGACGCGTGGCGGAGTGTTGCGAGGTTCGGTGATGGGGACGGGTGATGATCATTGAGTGGTGCTGAGGTGTACGGATTGAGGCCTGGGTGTGAGTCGTGAATCGGGGCCGGTGAGTGAGTGAGTTCGGAGTTCGAACTGTGGTGATTCGTTTGGGCCCGCGGAAGCTGTCCGTTGCGAGGAACGGTCGAGTGTGTTGTGGGTCAGGGTCTCAGGCGGCCGCCGGCACCGAAGTTGGTGATGTTGTCGCCGTCCTGGTCGGTCAGTGTGCTGGTGTCTTCTGAGTTGTAGATTCCTCCGCTGCCGTAGGGTCGGTAGACGCCGGCGCTGTTTTCGTGAGGCCCGAAGCCGGGTGAGATGATCTGGAAACTCTTGGGCTTCCAGGCCTGGGCCGAGTTCTGAGCGTAGGGGCCGACGGGGTTCATGAGGTTCCCGCTCACGTGAGGCAGGTAGAGCCAGAGGTCAGCGGGTTCGTAACCGCGACCGTTGTTGCTCGAGAGATACATGTAGGGAGCGGTTTGGTTGGCGAGCGAATCGAGGTATTCGGGGAATCGGTCGCCGGATCCGGTGGAGTAGCCGTCGACGTCTACCAATCGATTGGTTTCGAATTCGAAGAACGGGCCCACGCGGGTTTCTCCGACGGCGAGTTGCCGAGCGAATGGGTCGGCCGGGTTGTTGGCGAAACCGGTCATGTAGGGTTTGCCGGAGCTGTCGAAACTGGCCATGCCACCCAAAAAGA
>Ga0114999_10002030_pt1 | contig 27310 bp, 25 predicted proteins | sample ArcticOcean_MG_C_3_FD_89820 | JGI IMG/M metagenome (GOLD analysis project Ga0114999, IMG submission 89820) | Marine microbial communities from western Arctic Ocean - ArcticOcean_MG_CB8_126 | ecosystem: Environmental > Aquatic > Marine > Oceanic | place: Arctic Ocean: Canada Basin | collected...
GCGATGGTGGATATTCAGGGCCGACCCCGCACGGTACGACCTGCCACGGGCATTGAACGTGCTCTCAGAAATACTCTGGCCGGTTGTCGGCGCCGCAGGTGGGATTTCTCCAGGCGATACAGTCATGCTCTGGAGCGACAAGCCAGCCCCGGGTATCTATGGCGTCGCCACCGTAACCGCGCCACCGTCGCCGACGATGGGGCCTGAATTCGATCCGTTTTGGCTCACAGAGCCTGCTGCCTGGGGTGTCTACTGTCCCCTCAGAGTGGATCGGAGCCTTTCTGGTGAACCCGTGCTTGCTGACGAACTTGATCGGGGCGGAGCACTCGACTCTGCTGCCGCTCGCGGACCTATCGTTAGCGTGACTGAGCGCCGCCAAGTCTCATTGACAACGACCCTGGCCACTCGGGGCTGGACCCCAGCACAGCCTGGCAGCGACTAGCGGCGCCCGGCAGGGCCTCGCGAAACGGAAAGAACCCCGATGTCGCCGGGGGTTCTTTCCGTTTCGCTGTTGAAGGCAAAAAGAAGGCAAAAATGTCCAGAGCGACCTAGGCGCCAGCGCGGCTGGGCGGCTCATGTTTACCTAGAGCGAGGCCGCCAACCAGGAGGATCTGGCCAACAGGAGCGGCTAGGCTTTGTGCTGCTTCAGGAGGCGATCGTCTGAGCCATGCCTCGTTGCCTGCGGGAGCCCCGCGTGTAGGTGCCGCTGGCTGAAGAAGACAGGCGATGTTGAGTGGCTTTTGCTGGCTTGGCAAACGAATCAGCCGAGCGTATCATAAGCTTGTCAAGAGGTGTTTAGGTGGCCGTGGCCCGGGAAACGGGCTTTCGAGGCACCGGCGCCAAAGGGCAGGCCGAGGTGGTGGAAATGGCAGACACGCTGTCTTGAGGGGGCAGTGGGGCAACCCGTGGGAGTTCGAATCTCCCCCTCGGCACCACTGAGTGCTACCCACGACAGGGCGACGTAGCCAAGTGGTTAAGGCGGGGGTCTGCAAAACCCCTATTCGGCGGTTCGAATCCGCCCGTCGCCTCCAACACGACCATAAAGAAAGGACTCCCTGCCAGGGAGCCCTTTCTTCTTTGTTGACTTGGGCAGGCCCAGCCCTACCTGCAGGCACTGATGGTGAGTTCCGTCGAATCATGAGCGGAGCCCGCTGGGTGCGACACGCCGGCTACGCGAGCCAGCGGTCGAGCACGTCAATGAGGATAGTGAGGGTGCCAAGGCTGACGATGGTACTGACGATGACGGAACTGCTGACGAACCGAGGCTCGGCGTTGTAGGTAGTGGCGAGCAGCGTGGGGAAGACGGCCGCGGGCATCGCGGCCATGATGATGGCGGTGCGCTGGGAGACGCCGTCGATGCCTAGGAGGAGCGTGACGCCGTATGCGATAGGCGCCGCGAGGGCCAGGCGCACGAACAGCGCTGCCAGCAGGGCGCGCCACCGTTCCATCTCGATGCCGTGTGCCATCTGGAACCCGAGCACGAGGAGCATGGCGGGGATGGCCGCCGCCGCGAGCATCTCGACGGGCAGGTCGATGCTGGTGGGTAGGCTCCAGCCCAGTGCCCTGATGACAATGCCAAGTGCGACGGCGTAGATGGCCGGCAGCTTCAGGGCCTCGACGAGCGGCCCGAGCCCGTGCGCCTGCGATCGCGCCGCGATGAAGATACCGAGGGGCCACGCGATGGCCGCCTGGGTGACGAAAAGGATGACCCCCGCGGCCAGTCCCGCGTCGCCGAAGGCCAGCAGCGAGATGGGCAATCCCATGTTGCCGACGTTCGGGAACGAGGTTGCGAGTAGGAAGCCGGAGCGCATTGACCGGTCCTGCTTCATCGTGACGCTGATGATCGAGGCAGTGAGCACGACGACGACGGTCGTGAGTAAGCCCGACACAGCAAGCTTCACAGACGTGTCGGCGGGCATTTCCGCGTTAAGGATCAGCTGGAAGACGAGAGCGGGCGAAAGGACGTAGACAGTGACTGGGCTCAGGGTGCCGACGGTGAGCCGGCGCCAGCGCTGGAGCATTGCCCCTGCCCCTGCGACGAGGAACACGGGGAGAATGACGGTGAGGAAGACGTCGAGCATGCGAAGGCGCGGGAGAGTGTACCAGGCGTCGCGCCCGCCAGGAGGCTAGTTCTGGCGCGGCATCCAGAATGCGACGATCGACACGCGCTCGGCCATGGCGTCGGCGATCAGCTCCGGGTCGCCGTACTCGTCGCGCACACGCTGGTCGAAGCCGTTGAGCTGGAGCATGCCGCGCAGGAACCCGGCTACGTACTGGTTCGCGCGCCAGGGGTCTGGCGGCGCGTCCTTCCATTCGGGCACGTTCTCGTGGCCGCGCATGAGAAACAGCGAGGCGCCCTCAAGGATGTGGTCCGCGAAGACCTGATGCTCGTAGTCGCGCTGGAGCCGCCGCGGGACGTGCTTCAGCCCCGCCTTCCGCGCGTCGCGCAGCAGATCGAAGAGCGCCTGGCGGCGGGGACTCATCTCGCGGTCGTTGGGCAAAAGCTCTCCTGCCAGGCCGAATCTCCAAGCTTGTAACACATTCGTAACGTGAAAGTAACACCCGCGCAAAAGGTGCAGGCGAACATGGTGTTCGGTCCGGAGCGACTGAACACCATGGGAGGATTGAGATGAACACGGGCGATACCGCATGGGTCCTTGCATCGTCGGCGCTTGTGCTGCTGATGACGCCGGGGCTCGCTTTTTTCTACGCTGGAATGGTCCGACGTAAGAGTGCCGGATCCACCTTGATGCAGGCATTTGTGACTATCGGCCTGGTCGGTATTGTCTGGGTTCTGTGGGGATATAGCCTCGCATTCTCTACCGCCGAGAGCGACACGCTGAACAAGGTCATTGGCGGCTTTAATTTCATCGGACTGAATAACGTGCCGGCTGCGGTGGACAATGTGTTCTCCGATACCATTCCGCACCAGGCGTTCATGATCTTCCAGGCCATGTTTGCCATCATCACTCCTGCGCTCATCCTTGGCGCCTTCGCTGAGCGCATCAAATTCAGTGCGTACCTGGTGTTCGTGGTCCTGTGGGTCACGATCGTGTACGCCCCCGTGGCCCATTGGGTCTGGGGAGGCGGCTGGTTGAACGACCTCGGTGCGCTGGACTACGCCGGCGGCACGGTTGTCCACATCAACGCGGGCGTCGCGGCGCTGGCTGCAGCCTGGCTGGTCTTCGGGAAGCGTGTCGGTCACGGGACCGAGTCGATGCTTCCACACAACGTTCCCTTCGTCGTTCTGGGCGCGGGCCTGCTCTGGTTCGGCTGGTTCGGGTTCAACGCAGGTAGCGCTCTGGCCGCGGATGAATCGGCGGTCAGCGCCTTTGTGGTCACCAACACGGCCGCGGCGGCCGCAATGCTGGCGTGGTTGGCGATTGAGTGGCTGCACCGTGGTAAGCCGACGGTGGTCGGCGGTGCATCCGGCGCGGTTGCCGGACTGGTGGCTATTACTCCGGCGGCCGGTTTCGTTGGGCCTATGCCCTCGATTCTCATCGGCCTGGCGGCGGGCGTCGCCTGCTACTGGGCGGTGGCGGGTGTCGCCAAGCTGAGGGTCGACGACTCGCTGGCGGTCTTTGGAGTCCACGGCGTTGGGGGCATGGTCGGGGCCATTCTCACCGGCCTACTGGTTGGCGTCGGCGTGACCATTCCGGGCTTCGCCAATGAAGTCAGCGTCATGGAGCAAATAGTCAACCAGCTGGTCGCCGTCGGAGCGACCATCGTGTGGTCGTTCGTCCTGACATCCGCGATTCTGTTGGGCCTCAAGCACACTATCGGTGTGCGGGTTTCAGAGGAAGACGAAGAGACGGGCCTGGACATAACGCAGCACGGGGAAGAGGCATACGCTTAGCGCGCGGAGCGCTGCGGCGTACGCAATTCGCACGGGCGAGCGCGGCGAGGCCGTGCTGTAACAGACGTCAATGGAACGGGCGGGTACCTAGAGGTACCTGCCCGTTCTACGTTCACACGCGGGATATAGAACGGGCGGGTATTCCATCGGAGGAAACGCATGGCACTAGGCGTGCGAACAGCTTTGGCGCTCTACGGTGGGTTCTGGAACGTCGACGGCCAAGACTTCTGCTACATGACGAACCACTATTTTCCGCCGGAGGAACCCCTCGAGTCGCTCGCTTTCAATCCCCCAACGCTCGTGGGCTCTTACTCTTCTACCAATCGCCGGGCTTCGACTATGAACGCGCCCTCAAGCCCGTAAACATCTACAAGTTCTCTTACCTGGCCGCGAGCGACGTGCTAATGCCTGCCCTTGGGAGGCTACGTCTCCCGGGGGTTGACCAGCCACTATTACGAGGCGGTAATCTCCCTTGCCAGCGAAGAAGGGACTCTCAGCCTCGATACCTTGTGCACCGGTCCTCGCACGTGGGCGGAGGTCGACACGGAGGACGATCTCCGCGAGGCAGAGCCGATGCCCATGCTGAAGGTCTTGGCCTCGACCAGCGCACCTTGCGCGCTATCGCCATTTCCTTCTAGGGGCGGCAGGCTAGACGGCGATAAGTGAAGTAAAGTTTGTATTTGTAATTGATGGAAACGCTAAAGGCCATAGTGGGCCACGCCGGTGCCGCCATCACCGGGCCAGCGGCCCTAGCCTGCGAGAAGATCGCATTCTTAGTGAGGCCGGCGGTCACATCACTCCCAGCCTCGCGGGGAACGACACCACCGTCCAGCAAATGTTGGCTGGATAGCCTATGAACAAGCCCGCTAGCGGCCGGTTCGCCCTGCTCAGCGGCGTCATCGATAGCCGCACCCTCCCCATATTTGCCATGTTCTTCCTCTGGAGTCTTGGGACCGGGTCGCTGTTCCTCGCGCGGCCGATCTTAGCCTCTTCTTTCGGCGCGTCCGTGGTCCTCATCACGCTCATCATCTCCACCAGCGCTGTTGGCCGCATCGTGGCGAGCCCCATCACTGGGCTTCTGGCGGACCGATGGGGCCGTAAACCCCTCGTCATCATCGGGAACGCCATTCGTGGTGGCACCACCTTCGCCATCTTTTTCTCTGATAGCTACGTCGAACTCCTAGTGCTTGAGTTCATCGGCAACATAGGGGTCACAATCTGGGTCACCAGCTCGCAAGTGTTGGTAGCGGACGTCACCGATCCATCCGTCCGCGGGAAAGTGGTGGCCACCAGAAATATAGCTTCGCGGGCCGGGTTATTAGCCGGCCCCGTAATCGCGGGCGTACTGGCGGCAACCATAGGCGTTCGGTATGCCTTTCTTTTCAACGGCATCACCAAGGTCATAATCTTTTTCCTCACCCTTTATCTCATCAAAGAGAGCAAGCCGGGGACCCAGCCGGCCCAAGCGGACACCAAGCGAGCACCCCGGAAAAGCTTAGGTCCCTCCCCGTTCCGTAACAGGACCTTCGTGGTCTTAGCTTTCGCCGCCTTCAGCAACGCAATAATGAGCCACGGCGTCTACCAGGCAATCCTCCCGGTGTACGCTCAAGAGACCGTTGGACTCACCGCCGCCGGCATCGGCGGCCTCATGGGCATCGCTGGCACCGTCGCACTGGTGGTCTCCTTCCCCAATGGGATCATCATCGACCGTTACGGCAGAAAGAAGATGATGGTGCCCGGTCTTGCCTTGGTGGCTGTCGCGGCCTACCTACTGGGGATTAGCACCGACTACGGCGGGCTCCTCCTCATGATCTTGGTATACGGAATGGCGGAGGGGATGACTATGGGTACTACTCAGGTATTTGCCATGGACCTCGCGCCACCCGAACGACGAGGGGCCTTTTTGGGCGTCTGGTCTCTAGTTGCCAGCACTGGAAACCTGGTGGGGCCCTTGGCGATCGGCTTTGCCGTGGCGTGGTTGGGGTTTGGACCCGCATTCCTCGGGCTGGCTATCTGGATTGGGATAGCGGCGCTCTTAGTGGCTGTATTCGCGACGGACACCCGAGGGCGTGCGGTTGAACAGGCGGAGCGGGTCGCTCCCCCCGCGTGAGATCGGGCTGCCGGATCGTTGCTGCTCGCGGCTTTGCATGCTGCGCGCTTGATCGCCGCGCCCGATCCGCGCTATTGGGGTGGTCGGCGCAGGCGCAGCACGTAGAGGTCGTCGCGCTCGATCTCATCGGCGTGGGCCAGATGGTCCAGGTCGTCGCCCACGCTGATATGGCGTCCCGTCAGCCGATCTGCCGCTCCGGAGGCAAGGAACAGGAAGCGGTCGATGGCACTCTCGATCGGCGTGTCGCGTCCTTCGGCGAAGGATGCGCTGAAGTTGCCACGAAGATTGGGATGGACGTCCGGCGAGGTCGCGGCGTGCTCCGTCATATCAGTGCGCACCATGCCCGGTGAGTAAGCGAACACTGAGACGCCCGTCCCAGTAAGCTCGGCGCTGAGGACGTTGGTCCAATGGCTCAGCGCCGCCTTCGACGCGCTGTAGGCGCCGGTGTTCGCGATCCGCAAGGCACCCGCGGCAGACGAGACACTGATGATGCGGCCCCTGCCTCGGCTGACCATGCCAGGCAACGCCGCGCGCGTGGAGAGGTAAGGGCCGCGCAGGTTGACCTCGATGGTGCGCCACCAGAGGTCGGGGTCCGTGTCGGCGGTGGCGATCAGCGGTCCGATGATGCCCGCGTTGTTGACCAGAAGGTCTACGGGCCCCAGCGTACCCTCGACGGTTGCCAGCGTGCGCTCGGTCGCGGCCCGGTCGGTGACGTCGGCGACAATGGCAATGGCGGCCCTAGATCCTGTCCTGAGCCCGCCTGATGCGAGAGAAGACACGGACTCGATGAGGCGAACGGTCTCGTCTAGCGCGTCCTTCGATTGCCCCGTGACGGCGACCGAGGCGCCGGCCGCCGCTAGGCCGCGGGCGAAGCCGCGGCCTAGCCCTCGACTACCCCCGGTGACAAGCGCGACCTGCCCGGAGAGATTGACGTCGTTCGCCATGTGCTCCTCGCTGGTGGGCTGGCTAGCCCAGGACCCAACTTGTGTTTGCCATTCCTGAGTCCTTCGACTTCACTCGAAGCTGGCCGGGTTTTCCATCCTGGACTGACAATCCTCGCCATCCGTCCCTCCCTCCGGCCAGTCGAGGTGCTTCCCGGGGAGAGCTGCACCCCGTGGGTCCATTCAGGTTCCGGGCAAGCCGGACGGTCGGACTCAGAGTGACATAAATTCAGGCTGACAACGGAATGCTAGGTCACCTTCTGGCCTGTGACGAACTGAGTGACGGCGGTGTTGAACGCTTCAGGGTTCTCCCAGTGAGCCCAGAAGCCGGTCTGCGGCAGCAGCTTGAACTGGGCGCCAATGATGCCCGCGAGACGCTCGCCGGCATCGGGGCCTGCGCCCGCGGATCCGTCGCACCAGACGACCAGCGATGGGATGCCGCTGGTCGCTGCCATGTCATCTTCGCTGGCGTAGTCGCTGCGCCCGATGCCGTTGACGAGGGCGGTGTAGAAGCGAGTTTGCGCGTCGTTGGTGTGCGGCCGACTGTAATGAGCCAGCCGTGTCTCGACCAGCTCGTCAGTGACCTGCTCGGGGTGGTCTCGGTGCATCACCATGATCAGACGCGCGTAAATGCCGTCCCAGTCTGGGTTTTTCAGCAGCTGGAGAGTGCGCTCGGGCATAGAGATGCCCCCGACTGGCGGTGCTGCGGGGGCTACGGAGCCCTCTTTGAAATGCATGCCAACGCCCGACTCGTAGATCACGCCCTTGAGTCGCTCTGGGTGGAAGCGTGCAACCCAAGAGGCAGCCGAGGCGCTGTAGGCCTCACCGTGGAGCCATGCCTTGTCGATCCCCAGCGCGTCCATGACATCAAGGATCTGCTCGGCGACCTGCGCGGCCGGGTTGTTGCTTACCTCCGGTGCGTCGCTCAGTCCATGCCAGAGGATTTCTAGGCCGATAGTGTGTACGTGTTTGCTGATGGGCACGACGTTCCGGGCGAAGGTTTCGAGGTGTCCGCCGCCCCCGTGGGTCATGATCAGCGTGTCGGCGTGCTCCGTGCCCGCCTCCGCGATGCGCGACCGGTACTTCTTGCCCTGGACGAACTTGATTTCTGCGCCCAAATATTCGTTCCAGATTGACATTGGCATAAGTCCATTCCCTCCTTGTTTAGGAGCCCGACCATACATCACTTCCCGACCGGCGATCGTTCCATGTATACTCGTCGCGAAACCAAAGATCAAAGAAGTAGAGAAGACGGGACCTTTCCGCTCCATATGCTGAGTACCGAAGACAAGCAACAGCTGATCAAGGACTTCCAGCTGAAGAAGGACGACACAGGATCGACCGAGGTCCAGGTGGCGATTCTGACTGAGCGGATTCGAGGGTTGACCGACCACCTGCGTCGTCACAACAAGGACCACGCCACACGGCGCGGCCTACTTATGCTAGTGGGCAAGCGACGGCGCCTCCTCCGCTACCTGGCGCGTGAGAACGCTTCCAAGTACCGCGAGGTTATCGGTAAGCTCGGCCTGCGGCGCTAGCCTCGCGCCCGGTCCTTCATCGCCCTGGGCTCCTGCCCTTCTCCTTTTCTTTATAGAGATAAGGAGTATCCCTTTCCATGCAGAAAAAATATGAACTTGAGGTTGCCGGCCGCACGCTGACCATCGAGGCTGGCCTATTTGCACAGCAGGCCAGTGGCGCGGTGGTCGTGACCTACGGTGAAACCGTGGTGCTCGTAACCGCGGTTGTGGGTGCTGTGCGCGAAGGCGTCGACTTCCTGCCGCTGACCGTCGACTTCGAGGAGCGACTGTACGCGGCGGGGCGCATTCCCGGCTCCTTCTTTCGGCGCGAGGGGCGGCCGACGACTGACGCGATCCTGGCTGCGCGAATCACCGACCGCACCATTCGGCCCCGCTTCTCCAAGAGCGTGCGCAATGAGATGCAGGTCATCGCCACCGTCCTGTCCGCCGACATGGAGAACCAGCCGGACATTCTGGCCATCATTGGCGCCTCGGCGGCGCTCTCGATGTCCCAGATCCCGTTCGACGGCCCCATCGCCGGCACACGCATGGGCCGTGTCGACGGCAAGCTCGTCATCAACCCGACGTACTCAGACCTGGCGCGCAGTGACCTCGACCTGACGGTGTCCGGGAGCCGCGATGCCATGATCATGGTGGAGGCGGGAGCCAAAGAGGTTAGTGAGGACGTGATCCTTGAGGCTTTGGCCATGGGCCAAGAGAACAATGTTCGGCTCATTGAACTGCAGGATCGCCTCGTCGCCGAGATGGGCAAGCCGAAGCAGACTGTGGAGGTCCCAACCCCAGAGCCGGACGATGGACTCGAGGCCAGAGTTATCGAACTGGCCAAAGCGAAGCTCGAAGCCGTCATCGACCGTGGCGAAGGTAGGGGCGAACGCTCCCCTGGCATGAAGGCCGTCGAAGAGGAGGTTGCTGCCGCTCTGGCAGACGATTTCGATGCGAAGCGCGTCGCCAAGACCTACGGTGCCGTGGTCAAAAAGACGGTGCGGGCGAAGGTGATTACTGAAGGCAAGCGTCCGGACGGTCGCGGGCTCGAGGAGGTGCGGTCGCTCTCCAGTGCGGTCGGTCTCATCCCTCGTACGCATGGCTCGGCGCTGTTCCAGCGCGGCGAGACACAGATTCTGACGCTGGCCACGCTGGGCTCGATGAGCATGGAGCAGAGGCTGGACAGCTTGACCCCAGGAGACCGCAAGCGCTACATGCACCATTACAACTTCCCGCCCTACTCCGTGGGCGAAGTGCGGCGCATTGGCACGGGCCGGCGTGAGATCGGCCATGGCGCGCTCGCCGAACGGGCGCTGGAGGCCGTGATCCCGGACGAAGCGGAATTCCCTTACGCACTGAGGCTCGTATCGGAGGCGCTTGGCTCCAACGGCAGCACCTCAATGGGGTCGGTGTGCGGGAGCACGATGTCGCTGATGGACGCGGGAGTGCCCATCAAGGCACCGGTGTCAGGTGTGGCCATGGGGCTGATGACGGACGAGGCAGGAAACTACGCGGTGCTCACGGACATCCAGGGCGTCGAAGACTTCATGGGCGACATGGACTTCAAGGTCGCTGGCACCCCAGCCGGGATTACCGCTCTCCAGATGGACATCAAGGTGTCGGGCATCACACCAGAGATCATGCGCAAGGCTCTGTTCCAGGCCAACGACGGCCGCGCCTTCATCTTGAAGCACATGCTTGAGACACTGGCCCAGCCGCGCGCAGAGCTCAACCGCTACGCACCGCGGATGATCCGGATCATGATCCCGGTGGCCAAGATCGGTGCGGTTATCGGCCCAGGCGGCAAGACCATCCGAGCCATCATCGAGGAGACCGGCGTCAGCATCGATGTCGGCGACGACGGCTCGGTGACCATCGGCTCTGCCGACGGCGAGGCCGCCGACAAGGCCATTGGAATTATCGAAGGACTGACAAAGGACGTTGAGGTGGGCCAGATTTACACCGGGAAAGTGGTCCGCCTGATGAACTTCGGCGCCTTCGTCGAGATTCTGCCAGGCAAGGACGGCCTGGTGCATATCGGCGAGCTGTCGGCCGATCACGTCCCGTCCGTCGAGGCGGTGGTCAGCGTGGGTGACGAGCTTACGGTGATGGTCACGGAGATTGACCGCATGGGGCGAGTCAATCTGTCTCGCCGCGCGGTGATCGAAGGCGACCAGTACTCAGCGCCTCCTGGCGGCGAGCGTCGAGAGGGCGGGCGTGAGCGCGACCGAGGCCCCTCGCGCGGCCCGCGCCGCTAATAGAGGCCAAGGTTCGATGGGGCGGGTGATTCGTCGGCTCGGGCTGTGGCTCGTGCTGGCGGGGCCTGTCGGTGTTGTGGTCGGTGCCGCTGTCGCGTTCTTCGATAGCGGCACTGACGACTTCTTCCGTGCGACCACTATCATCGGCGGCGGCGCCGTTGGCGGGACGCTCGCAATCGCCGGTGCCTTCGCCGCGACCGCAACCACGGTGGTCGGCCGGAGCGCGCTCCGGCGAACAGGAGGCTCTGAGTTCCTGTCGGGCGCGATCGTCGCTTACGGGGTCATCGCGACGGGCCTGGTGCTGGCCTGGACGAAGTAGCCGAGGCGCCGTCGTTGTCCGTGAGACCGAGCAGCAGAGCGGCGTGGTCACTGACCGCGTCGCGGCGCTCGTTCGCACCGTCCTTAGCCCATTGGTAGCGGGCGCTCTCGAGTCGCGGAATCAGCGCCTGGTTGACGAAGGCCTCGTCAAGACGGAAGCCGTTGCCCGCGTTCGGCGAGTACCAGGTATAGGCCCTGGTGTCGCCGTGCAGCCGTCGGAAGGCGTCGGCCCACCCCGCGCGCTCCATCCCCACCATCCAGTCGTCGGACTGCTTACTGAACACAGGAGACTCTTCGTCGATGCCGATGCGCCCTGTGTTCGTGTCGCCGGCCACCAGGGCCGGGCCGTCGCGCCAGGACCTGGCGAAACGTAGCACCGCGCGGTGGAACGCGTACTTGGCATGTCCTCGGGAAGCGAAAATGGGAATGTGGACCGCGCCCACCGCGAACGGTTCTTCCGCGAGCACGCGAACAGGCAGCCAGCGTTGGCGCGGGCGTGGTGCGCCGAAGAGCGACAGGTCTTCAAGGGGCCAGCGCGACGCTACCAGCAGGGCGTTGACTGCCGCATTGGCCGGGTCGGCCGTCGTGCGCTGGTGGATCAGCCCTGTGCCCGCGAGAGCCTCCGCGAGCCATTGGCTGGGTGGCGTCCCACGGAACTCGCTGAGTGCGACGACGTCGGCGCCCCATGCGGCGATCTGCTCCGCGATGCGCTCGACGCGGCGACCGCCGCCGGCGCGAATGTTCCATGCAATGAGGTTGGTCATGCGGGCTGGCCGACCCCGCTCCAGTGCGTGGCCTGGCGAGACTTACACACCTGAAGGGCGGGCCCGCGTTCTTTGAATGACTGCATGGAGCAACCCGTCCCTTTGTGACTCAGCCGGCCGTCGCTAGGCGGCGATGCCAAGCGGCAGGTCGACGGTGTACTTGGCTAGCATCGCATCCAACTGCGCGGCGGTCTGGGCGTCCGGCTCGACGAGTGGGAGCCTAGGCAAGCCGACGTTGAACCCGGCTTTGTTCAGACAGTACTTCACCGGGATGGGGTTGGCGACGAGGAAAAGGTCTTTGCTGATCGGTAGCTGGCGGCGGTGCTCCGCGGCGGCGGCGCGAAGGTCACCCTCAAGGATGTCGTGGATCATGCGCTGGATCTGCAGTCCGATGAGGTGGGCGGACACGCTGACAACGCCGTAGCCGCCCATGGAGACGACATGGAACGTGTCGGCGTCATTGCCGCTCCATACGTGGAAGCCGTCAGGCGCATGGTCGATGATCTCGCCGATCTGCGCCATATCGCCGGAAGCTTCTTTGACGCCGCAGACGTTCGGCAGTTCCGCGATGCGCAGGCAGGTTTCCGCCGTCATGTTCACGATCGTCCGGCTCGGCACGTTGTAGGGCACAACGGGAAGGGCGGTGCTGGCCGCGATGGCCTCGACGTGGCGGAAGATGCCCTCTTGCGTGGGTTTGTTGTAATAAGGGACGACGATCAGAAGGCCGTCAGCGCCCGCGCGCTCCGCCTCCTTGGATAGGTGGACCGTTTCGGCGGTGCCGTTGGTGCCGGAGCCCGCGATGACGTGGGCGCTACCGCCGACGGCCTCTTTGACCTCCGACCACAGCCGGTAGTTCTCGTCCGGTGCGAGCGCGGGGTTCTCCCCTGTGGTCCCAGTGACAACGAGCCCCTCGGTGCCGGAGGCGACGAGCGCCTTGGCCAGACGGCGGGCCTGGGTATAATCCACGGCCCCGTTTCCGTCGAAGGGCGTGACCATCGCTGTGAGCAGCCTACCGAAAACAACCATCGCGGGCCTCCTGTCTGAGCGTGCGCGCTTCAAGGTACTGTAGCCTCGGCCGTCGGCGCGCTGCAAGTATCGCCCACTCGCACCTGCCACGCGCAGGCTGAGGTCAGCGCGCCGTGGCGCGTGTATCCTCCCAGCCGTGCGCATCCTCTCCTGGAACGTGAATGGTCTCCGATCGGTCCACAATAAAGGACTGTTTCTGGAATGGCTGCACGAAATGTCTCCAGACGTACTCTGCCTGCAGGAAACGAAGGCGGCGGAGGACCAGTTGCCATTCGACCTCCGCATGGTGGAAGGCTACGAGGCGCACTTCGCTTGGCCGGAGCACCGCAGGGGTTACAGCGGAGTTGCGCTCTATACCAAGGAGGCACCAGCCTCCGTGCAACGCAGGCTTGGCGTGCCGGAGCTAGACATGGAGGGACGCATGCTGGTCGCAGACTACGGCGCCTTCGTGTTGCTGGGCGTGTACTTCCCCAACGGCCGCTCGAAGCCAGAGCGCCTCGACTACAAGATGCGCTTTTATGATGCGTTCCTGCGCTACGTCGACGGGCTCCGCGCGGAGGGGAGGCATGTGGTCTTCTGCGGTGACGTGAATACGGCGCACCACGAAATCGACCTGGCGCGGCCCAAGGAGAATGCCAAGGCCTCCGGCTTTCTGCCCGAGGAGCGAGCCTGGATCGACCAGCTGCTGGCTCACGGCTACGTGGACGCCTTCCGTGCCTTCCACCCGGAGCCGGAGCAGTACACCTTCTGGGATAACATCACCCGCGCCAGAGAGCGGAACGTGGGCTGGCGGATCGACTACTTTTTCGTCGACGAAGGGATGATGCCGTCGGTTGCCGACAGCTTCATAATGGCCGACGTGACGGGCTCGGACCATTGCCCCATCGGGCTCGATATCACCCTGCCGAGCTAGGCACGGGCCGCTGCCGCGAGATGTAGAAGTAGGCCGAGTCAGGGGAGATCCGGCCTTGCTCGCCGGCCTGTTTGACGGCTTCGGTGCGGCCTACTCCGACTCGCTCCACAGGTAGCGTAAGTGCGTCACGAGGGTCTGCCGCTAGCATTCCTCCATCTTCGATGAGCAACCTGGTCTCGGCGCGAGGCTCGTGGAAGAAGGCGGCGACAATGCGAGGCCAGGTATTATCTCACGTTGACCCTTCGGGAACCTCAGCGTGAAAAAGAATCGCGCACCGGCGACCTGCGATCGAGTACGTACGCTCTTATGCACGAGCGCGGAGTAGCGCGTTGCGGCGGACCAACTCCTCTGCGATCTGGACGCCGTTGGTGGCCGCGCCCTTGCGAAGGTTGTCAGAGACGACCCACATGACAAGGCCATTCGGATGTGAGGCGTCCTGCCGGATGCGCCCGACGAAGACTTCGTCGCGGCCGGTGGCCTCAGTGGCCAACGGGTATTCGTTGCGTGCGGGGTCGTCGACGACCGCGACGCCTGGGAACGCTGCAAGGAGCTCACGCGCTTCGCCAACGGGCATGGGGCGCTCGAACTCAATGTGGAGCGCTTCGCTGTGGGAGACCGGCACGGGAACACGCACGCAGGTCGCTGAGAGCGCGATCCCGGGTGCATGCAAAATCTTGCGCGTCTCTTCCACCATCTTTCGCTCCTCCTGGGTGTAGCCGTCTTCAAGGAAAGACTCAACTTGGGGAAGCACGTTGAACGCGATCTGATGTGGGTACTGCTCGGGGTGGATTGGCTCACCGGCCAGCACCTGCGCGGTTTGCTCGGTCAGTTCTGCCACGGCGGCGGCTCCGGTGCCCGACACGGCCTGGTAAGTGTCGACGATGACACGCTGTATGGGATTCACGCGATGTAGTGGATGGAGCGCCATCACCATCTGCGTCGTCGAGCAGTTCGGCACGGCCACGATGCCCCGGTGTCCGTCCACGTCGTCGGCATTGATCTCAGGAACCACTAGAGGGACGCCGGGGTCCATGCGGAAGGCGGAACTCTTGTCGACAACGACACAGCCCTGCGCCACCGCCATCGGTGCATAGATGTGGCTCATAGCCGAGCCGACCGCCATGAGAGCGATGTCGCACTCGGCGAAGAGCTCGGGGGTAGCCAGCTCAATCTTGACCTGCTCTCCGTTGAAAGCGATGCGCTTCCCAACCGACCTTTCTGAGGCGCAGACGCGGAGCGACGACAAGGGAAAGTCGCGCTCGGCGAGGACCTGCAGGGCCACCGTGCCCACCGCGCCGGTCGCACCGACGAGGACTACGCGGGGAGCACTCATAAGTCGAGCAGGCTGTTGAGGCCAACGGTTAGGCCGTCTAGCGTCATGACTTTGCGCACCGCCAACAGCACACCAGGCATGTAGCACTCGCGATTGATGGTGTCATGGCGCAGCGTCAGCGTCTGCCCTGGCGCGCCGAAAGTCACCTGGTGGTGCGCCATGCGGCCGGGCAGGCGCGCACTGTGCAAGGTGATGCCTTCGTACTCTCCACCGCGGGTCCCGCCCAGCGGCTCGCGATCCGGGACATTGCGATGGAAGCGCTCGGGGTGGCCTTCGTGGATGGCGTGGGCGAGGGCGATGGCGGTGCCGGAGGGCGCGTCGATCTTCGTCTCGTGGTGCTCTTCGGCGACGTCCGCATAATCGAAGTAGCGGGCCGCAATCGCGGCCAGCCGGAGGAGCAAGACCGCGCCGATGCTGAAGTTAGGCGCTAGCACGCCGCTTAGGTGGTGCTCGTCGATGATGGCCGCGAGGTAACTGGTTTGCTCTGGCGTGAACCCGGTTGAGCCAATGACAGGGCGGACTCCCGCAGCGAGCGCGACCGGTGCCATGTCCAGGCTGGCTGACGCATTGCTGAAGTCGACGATGACGTCGGCCGGCCGGCCGCTGAGCGCTTCGACCACGCTGATGTAGTGAGGCAAGGAGGCGGGAGACCAAGACGGCTCGTGCGCATCAATGCTCGCGGTCAATTCCAAGTCAGGAGCGGCGTCGATGGCGCGCAGCACCTCTTGGCCGACACGGCCGGAGGCCCCGTGGACTGCTACGCGAATGGTCGGCTTGCTGGCCATGGCCTTGTAATTATAGCGCGGCGACCGACGGTAACGAGAGCTTCGGTTTGGCAGAAGAAAAGAGAAAACCTTGATCTCCCCCTTTCCCTCAGTGGGAAAAAGAAAGTCAGGCTGCGCCAGAGTACTTGGTCAGCAACCCCCTAAATGGTCACGCCGCTCAGCGTGCCACTCCCGCCCAGACTTAAGCGCTAGGGCTGCCCGCCAGAGCGCATGCGCGTGGCCATCGCCTCGTCGCGGCCCCGCGGCCACTCGCGCTGGGCAGGGTCGGAGACACTGACTGTTAGCGTACCGATACCGTCGATGTCCATGCCAAGTATGTCGCCGTCCTGAATGGCCCCGAGGTTCTGATGGTTCGTGCCGGTGCTGATAATGTCACCGACGTTGAGCTCCATCATGGCGCTTGCGAACTCGATGCACTCGGGGATCTTGTGCGCCATATCCTTTGTGTTGTAGCCAGGGAATTGGTAGTCGCCGTTCCAGACGCGGACGTTGATGTTGTTGGGGTCCGGGACCTCGTCTTTGGTGAGGATGAAGGGACCCATGGGCCCGAACGTCGCCCAAGACTTGGACTGGAAGTAACTCTGGCTGCCGCGGACGATGGTGCGTGCAGAGACGTCCATGAATCCGGTGTACCCAAGGACGTGCTCCATGGCTTTGGCCTGGGAGATGGCGCGGCCCTGTTTGCCGATGACGACTGCCACTTCGGGCTCGGCGTGGAAGATTGAAGCCTTGCTCGCAGGGTCCATGAGGACGGTTCCGCCAGGCCCGATGACGCAGTCGGATGCTTTGAGGAAAGCGTCGATCTCTGGCATAGGCGGGTTCTCGCCCTCTAGGTAATTGACCGCCATGCAGATGATTTTGTCCGGCCGAGGGACGGGCGGGCGGATAGTCACGGAAGTGATGGGAACGCCACTCTGCTTGGCGGCGTAGTCTTCGATCGAACTGCGGAGCTCGTCGAAGTTTTCGAGAATGACGGATACCAACTCCATGGGCGAGTGCGCATGCACCTGGCCCAGGGCTCCGCTCACATCCACGATCTTGTCACCCTTGACGATGCCCAAGGCCCATTCGTTGAAGAATCCAAACTTCACGGTTCTCTCCTGGTCCGCCTAGACGATGATCGGCCGTACGGTGATGCTTTCTTCGCGCTGAGGGCCGGTGGAAATGAGGTCGATGGGCGCGCCGATGAGCTGCTCCAACCTACCAACATATGCCTTGGCCTCTGTGGGCAGCTGTTCATAGTTCGTCACTCCGGCGGTCGGCAGCGACCAGCCAGGGATATCTTCCAGTATTGGCTTGCAGCGCTCCAAGTCGCGGGGCGAACTGGGGAACTCCTCGACGCGCTTGCCGTCGAGTTCGTACGCGACGCAGATGCGTGGCGGGATGCCGTCGAGCACGTCCAGTCGCGTGAGCACGCATGCGCTGTAGCCATTGATCAGGGCGCTGTAGCGCGCCGCGACGCCATCGAACCAGCCCACACGGCGCGGCCGGCCGGTCGTCGTCCCGTATTCCCACGCCCGGTCCCGGATGGATTGCCCAACCTCATTGTCCAACTCGGACACCATAGGGCCAGCGCCAACGCGTGTTGAGTAAGCCTTGAACACGCCGATGTTGCCCGCGATATCGCGGGGCGGAATACCGGCGCCGATTAGCGCACCGCCGATCATGGGTGACGACGAAGTGACATATGGGTAAGTGCCATGATCTAGGTCAAGCAGCGCTCCCTGCGCGCCCTCAAGGACCACCCGTTCATCGCGGGAGAGCGCGTTGGCAACGGCTAACTCGGCCGAGCCGACGTAGGGGCGAAGCCGGGCGCCGTGCTCCAGGCACGCGGCGTACAGCTCATCGAACGCGATGGGCTCCGAGTCATAGAGCTTGGTCAGCACGTCATTTTTCTGCTTGAGCACCGGCTCCAGGCGGCGGGCCAGGTAGTCCTCGTCCAGCAGGTCGCCGATACGTATTCCGACGCGCGCGGCCTTGTCCATGTAGGCAGGGCCTATGCCTCTGCCGGTGGTGCCGATGGCGTTGTCGCCGCGCGCAATCTCCTCAAGCTGGTCGAGCCGCACGTGGTACGGCATGACGACATGGGCATGGTCGCTAAGGATCAGGCGGCTGGTGTCGACGTCGCGCGATTCAAGCTCGTCGATCTCTTCGATGAGCTGAGCGGGGTCAACCACGACACCGTTGCCGATCACGGGGATGAGGTGATCCCAGAACACACCGGAGGGTACGAGGTGGAGTTTGAACTCGCCTTTGCTGTTTATGACGGTGTGGCCGGCATTATTCCCACCCGAGAAGCGGACGACCATAGCCGCCCGCTCACACAGGAAATCGACGATCTTGCCTTTTCCCTCGTCGCCCCATTGGGCTCCGAGAACTCCGTACGCTGGCACGCGCGTCCTCCGCTTCCGCGCTATACGCGCGGCCAGCGCGAGAGTATAGCAGCGGTTCCGCCAGTTTGCGCCCACGCGGTGGCGCCGAAGGGTGCGCGCACTCGCGCCATTGACCTTGGGGTTGGCGGGAAGGAGAATGCCGCCGTCTCGAATCTGCTTACCGCACTACCGGCGCAAAGGCACATGCCTTTGCGCCGGGACATCAGTTGGTTGAAGGAGGATCAGCCATGGAAGGAGGCTTCTGGATAGCCATAATTTCCTGGGCCGCCATCGCCGTTGCGCTCACCGGCGCCGGGTTGGTCCTGCACTTTCGTGAACGCGCCCAGCATGGCAAGTAGCGGGCCTGGCCAGTGTTAGCCGCTGCGGCCTAGTACGTATCGGCGGCCAATGCCACGGCGCCAAGCGCGCCGGTCTCGGTCCCTAGCTTAGGCGGTACCACCGGGATGTCCTTGCCCATCCCTGCGAATGCCTGCTCGCGCATGATCTCGACGGCCGGCGCGATGTATGCGTCCCACTCGTTTGACAGCCCACCGCCGATGACGATCATCCCTGGGTCCAGTACGTTGACCATGCTGGTGAGGCCCAAGCCCAGGGAATGGATGCCCTCTGCGACGACGGATGCGGCGACGGCGTCGCCCTCCCGGTAGGCCGCGAACACGTCCTGGGCGGTGATGCCGCCGGGCCCACGCCGGATCCCGGATCGCTCGCCGGCGTCGATGCGTTCGGTGGCGATGCGGCCTAGCGCGGTGCCGGACGCGAGGCTTTCGACGGCACCGGGCGTTTTGCTGCGGCCGTACGGACCGTGCGCATCGACGGTGATGTGGCCGACCTCTCCGGCGTAGCCCTGGGCGCCAGTGTAAAGGTGGTTGCCGATGACGATTCCGCCGCCGATCCCGGTGCTTACGGTGACGTAGAGCAAATTTGGGATCCCCTTGCCCGCGCCGAAGCGCTGCTCGCTAAGCGCCGCTAGGTTCGCGTCGTTGCCGATGACTGCCGGTAGCCCCGTGCTTGCGCGAAAGAGACCAACCAGAGGCACGTCTGCCCAGCCGGGGAACTGCGGCGCGTGGACGACGAGGCCGCGCGCCGCATCGATCGCTCCGGCGGCAGCGATGCCAGCGCCGCGAAGGCCCGCCGCCGTGACGCCCGCTTCTTCCATCGCCTGGCGGGCGGCCTCGGCCATGACGGCGACGACGGCATCGGGGCCCTGGTCGGCAGGGGTGGGCAGCGTGGCCTGTCCTTGTGGCTCACCTGCGGCCGAAGCCACCAATGCCAAAGTCTTGGAGCCGCCGAGGTCTACGCCAAGGTAGTAGATGAGAACATTGGTCTCAGTCGGCATGGACCCCCCTCCCTGCGCTTGCCCTGGGAAGTACGCGCACCGGAGCCGGTGCGCGCGCCGGGCGTGCGGCATGTCGTTCATGACAGGCATGAGTTTAAGGTAACGAGGGAGCAGCCGCGTGGCCAGAAAGCGCTCGCGGCCTCGCTGGCCGATCCCGACCCGCAGCTCAGAGTTACCCAGCAGCTCGCCGACCGCGTCGACGAATTCGGCTGTGGAATTGGCTAGGCAGCTGGTGTCGCCGTTGGCCTCGTCGAATGCGAGCCACTCGGCGTCAGTCTTGGCGTCCCAGCGGCGCGAGATCCTTTTCGATGAGGCTCAGAATCCAAGCACCGCGGCGTATACTCCGCGTCGAAGAAGACTAGGGCACTGACCTTCGGCAGGGCTCCGGCGGGCCTGGAGAGCAAGGATGGCGATTCCGACGCGGACCTTCGACCGGACAATGCAAGACGTTGGGAATGTACTGGCACTGGAGCATCTCAACGTGTGCGTCCCCGACCAGCAGGCGGCGACTGTTTTTTACATCGCTGGCCTCGGCTTCACGCGCGATCCGTACGTCAGCGTAGCGCAGGACAACATTTGGGTGAACATCGGCCGTCAGCAGATACACCTGCCGACGCGCGAGCCCCAGGTGTTTCGAGGGGAAATAGGCCTCGTCGTGCCCGATCTCGATGCTCTGAAGCGCAGGCTTGATGTGGTGGGTGGCGCACTCGGCGAGACCAGCTTCGCTTGGTCAGTGTCAGACGGCGGCGTTGAAGTGACAGGCCCTTGGGGCAACATCTTTCGCTGCGTGGAGGCCAGCGAGGCCTTCGGGGGGATGCGCATCGGCGTCCCCTACGTCAGGCTGTGGGTGCCGCAAGGGACCGCCGAGGGCATCGCCCGCTTCTATCGCGAGGTGATGGGCGCCCCATCGGCGCTTGAAGAAGGGGCGGCGGGCCCGGAGGCCAGCGTGCAGGTTGGGACGGCGCAGACACTGCGATTTGCCGAGAGCGCGGCGCCAACCCCTGCGTACGACGGGCACCACGTTGCGATCTACACGGCCAACTTCTCGGGCCCACACGCCCAACTCCAGGGCCGCGGTCTGGTCACCGAGGAAAGCAACGACCATCAATACCGGTTCGTCACCATCGTCGATCCGGCATCCGGTGAAACATTGTTCGACCTCGAGCACGAGGTTCGTAGCGTGACGCACCCTATGTTCATGCGCCCGCTTGTGAACCGTGATCCAGGGAACACCCTGTTCAATTATGCGAAGGGCTCCGACGCCCTGGGCATCGGGTAGTGCGGGTGCTAGTGGCGGCACTGTGATAGGCCTCAGCCGGATACTCGCTCCCGTGCGCGGGCTGGGCCGGGAGCGCCTGTCTCTCCTGGCTTCCGTGACGGGTGGCCATGCGGTCATCCACTGGTTCCAGCAGATCTTTCCGATCATGATTCCGGCCATCACGGATGAATTCGGACTGTCGGGTATTCAGGTGGGCTATGTCGGCGCGGCGCGGCAGGTCGGCAACACGCTGACGCTGCCATCGGGCATCCTTGCTGATTCATTTGTGCGCCACCGGGCCATCATGCTGGGCTCGGCCATTGCGTTCATGGGCGTGGCCTACCTGCTTATCGGCATCGCGCCGAGCTTCATCTGGATCCTGCCCGGGGCGATGTTCGTGGGCTTGGGAACGGCCACGTGGCACCCTCCAGCGATGGCGTCGCTGTCGAGCCGCTTCCCCGATAGCCGGGCGACGGCGCTGTCCATCCACGGCGTCGGCGCGACCTTCGGCGACACCCTGACGCCACTGGCGGTTGGCGGGCTGCTCGTGATCTTCCACTGGCGTGGCGTCTTGCAGATACAGATCGTCGTCGCGTTGGTCGCCGCACTGCTGGTGTGGCGCAGCCTTGCACACCAGTTCTCGGACACCGGGCCGAAGCCGTCGCGCGCGGAGCGATTCCGCGACGTGAAGCTGCTTGCTCGCAACCCTGTTTTCGTTGGCGTCTCGTCGGCTCAAGGTCTGATGAACATGTCGCGCAACACGGTGTTGCTGTTCCTGCCGTTGTACATCCAACGGGACTTGGGCTTCAACGCGTTCGAGCTGGGACTGTACATCGCACTGCTGCACGGAATGGGCATCGTGTCGCAGCCCATCCTCGGCATCCTGTCGGACCGGTTTGGGCGCAAAGAGGTGTTGCTCCCTTCTTACCTCATTTTGGGAGGGATGTACCTGCTGCTTTCACGGGCTGAGCCTGGCTGGCAGTTGGTCGTGCTGGTGCTGGCCATCGGTATTTTCTTCTATACGCTGACCAATGTGACGACGGCGGCCGTGCTCGACGTGGCGGGCACTGGCATCCAGGCCTCAAGCATGGGAATGACGTCGCTGTTCACTCAGGCCATATCGCTGCCTGCTCCCATTTTTGCAGGATGGCTGGCCGGCCAGGCGGGGTACAGTGCTACATTCGTCCTCGCGGCGTTCTTCATGTTTTTGGGCGCGGCAGTGCTCTTGCCTCTGCGTCTGTACAAAGGCACCCACCGGACCGCTCGCTTCTCTGGCTAGGTGTCTGGTATCACAGCGGTTCGATCAATCCGGCGTTTTTAGAGAAAGGCCTGATCTCGCAGCCCCGCGCGACCGCGACCAAGTCCGCGCTACTTGCTGTAGTGCATGCACCGACCCAGCCTTGCGCCGCTGACTTGCCGTGCCGTTCGCGGGGCGGCGGTGGCATGATGGATCACGAGATGCTGTTGGCGCGCATCGTCAACCTAGCCGAGTGCACGGTGGTTACGCACAACGATGACCGGATCGCGCAGCGGCGATCGCCAGCGCAGCGGGGTTTGGGGTTTCCACCGTTGCTGGCTAGCCTGGTGCGCGGCAGCTTGAATGTGAGTGACATGAAGCTTGCGGCTGCGATAAGGGCATGGACGGGGCTGCGGGTCCTCGCGAGGGATTCCCGAAGAACTTCCCGCAATATTATTTCTGCCACTTCGCCTCGATAGCCAAGAAAACCCTACTTATGTTGCTACTTATTTCGCTTCTTACTTCACTGCCAACACCCCTGTTAGTTTTATTTAGAGTTAAGCCATCGGCGATTGGTCTTTGAATTTGCTGAATTAAACCCAGAGAAGCCGCTACGGTAATTCGAAAGAAGCCTAGGAATTCCCACCCCAGATACCGCGGGGGCCCCATGCACCTCCACCAGCCCGTCTGGCATTCCTCCGAGCAAGAGCTCCAGCCGGCACAGCAAGCCCGCGCGAGGTCTATGCCGTGCTGACCCCGCTGTGATTAACCGGCGCGGTGGGGAGCCTTGCGGATGTGGTCGATTCGACCATCACTGCATTTCTGAGTAGCACACCCTCGCCTTCGGTGTCCGCCTTGCGGCGAACCAGGCGTTCGCTTGCGTCCTGCTGATGACCAACATGGCCCTGGCAGCTGACGGTCTATGAGGGCTTGGTATCAGGGAGACCGACTGGCCAACGTCGCCAAGAACGAGAGTCTGGTTCGGCTGCCGATCAACCCTAACGAGACAACTGGGAATGTTGTACCCGATCAGGTTCAAGGACAAAAACAGGACACCCGCTCCTCGGCGCCCTCCAGCCCGTTTGGAAGCCGGACGGCCTCTGGCTGCGCGTCGTCGCGCGGGCGGCGGGCGGATGGACTACGCTCTCACCTCGACGGCGGAGCTGGTGACGCTCAGTGTCTTTGCGCGATAAAGGCCAGGGCCAAGCCAAGTCACTAGCACGGTGCATTTGACGACGCGGTAGGGGCTTGGCTGAGGCGTGGCCAGGCACGGCCGCATCTGGCAAGATAGGCGAGCCATGTCCTCGAAGCCTCGCAACCTCTTTACGTACGCTTCGGCGGGCGTCGACACCGACGCGCTCGCGACGGGCATGCGTGGCCTGCTGGACTGGATTGGCAAGACTCGCGAGTTTCGCGAGGGCCCCGGCGCGTTTGAGACCGGGAGCGGCTTCTTCGCCAGTGTCCTGCGTTTGACTGATCAGTTGGCGCTGGCCATTTCGACCGACGGCGTCGGCAGCAAGTCGGTTGTTGCGCAGCTCGCCGGCAGCTACGAAGGCATCGGTTACGACGTTGTCGCCGTCAATGTCAACGACGTCGTCTGCGTCGGCGCCGAGCCGGTTGCGCTGGTGGACTACATCAGCATCCAAGAGCCTCGTGCCGACCTGCTGGCTGCCCTAGGGCGCGGCATGCACGACGGCGCCGCACGCGCGGGTGTGGCCATCGTCGGCGGAGAGCTATCGCTGCACCCCGATTCGCTGGCCGGGCCTCGCCCCGGCTATGCGTTCGATGCCACCGGCACTTGCGTCGGCCTGCTGGACCGGCGAGCGCCGATTATGGGCGCCGCGGTCGCGCCGGGCGACGTGGTGCTCGGCATGGCCAGCGAGGGTATCCACGCCAATGGCATGACGCTGGCTAGGCGCGTGCTCCTGGGGGACCCGGAGGCGCTGACACGCGTGGTGCCGGGCCTCGGCCACACCATCGGCGAGGAGTTGCTACGCCCTACGCATATTTACGTGCCGGAGGTGCTGGCGCTCCTGCGTGCCGGAGTAGACGTTCACGGGCTTGCGCACATTAGCGGCGGCGGCCTGCTGAACCTGACGCGGCTGGAGGCTGAGGTCGGTTACCACATCGACGCGCTGCCTGCGGTGCCGCAGGTGTTCGATCTGATACGCGAGGCCGGCGAAGTGGACATCGCGGAGATGTTCCGTGTGTTCAACATGGGCGTTGGCTTCTGCGCCGTGGTGCCGCCGGGCGCCGTGGCCGATGCCCTCGCAGCAGTCCGTGGTGCCGGCGGAGACGCGCAGCCGATCGGCGTGGCCGTAGCTGGAGAGCGCCGTGTCGAGATCGAGCCATACCACCTCATCGGTTCCGACGGCTATTTCCAGGAGCAGGCCATCTAGCTGCAGCGGTCGCGCCGCTCTCTCCCTTCGGCAAGCTTAGCGTGAGCGCCTGCTTGCCCCCGCCTGGCTCGACGGGTAGACGTTGCTGTAGCCGGCGTATCAGTCCGTGCCGCTCTTGTCGGTGCACGCGGCCGGCCCGTTGCTCCGCCCCCGTAAGGGTATGAGCCGTCAACGCAGGGATCGCCGGTGTCGCGTTCCGTGTTGTCCTAGTGCTCGTGCCAAGACCTCAAAACCGGCGCGAGCGCAGAAGAGCCTATGCTAGAATGGCACTGCTGGAGCCTGCGTCCCACCGTTGTGCGTTGGACGCGATTCTAACAGACCTTGCTTGCGGAGCCTTTATGCCGCTCTACGAAGAGCTGAAAGTCTTCTCCGGGAACGCGAACCCGGCTTTTGCTCAGGCTGTTTGCGATTACCTTCGCATCCCTTTGGGTGGGATCGAGGTGTTCAAATTCAGCAACGACAACACCTTCGTCCGGATTCTGGAGAACGTTCGCCAGCGCGACGTCTACCTTATCCAGTCCTTTAGCCACCCGGTGAACGACAACGTGATGGAGTTGCTGATCATGATCGACGCGGCCAAGCGCGCGTCGGCGGGTCGTATCACAGCGGTCCTCCCTTACTTCGGGTACGGGCGCACAGACAAAAAAGACCAACCCCGTGTCCCTATCACTGCGCGCCTGATTGCCGACCTCATCTCCACCGCTGGTGCTGACCGGGTGCTCACAGTTGACCTTCATGCCGGGCAAATACAAGGTTTCTTCAACATCCCGGTGGACGAGCTTTCGGCGCTGCCGATTCACGCCAGCTACTTCCAGGAGAAGAGACTCAAGGACCCCGTGGTCGTCGCTGTCGACATCGGCATCAGCAAGCGGGCCCGCAACCTGGCCGAGCGGCTGGACGCGACGCTGGCCATCGTGGAGAAGCGCCGCATCGGCAACGAGGGCACCACGGAGCAGCTGAACATAATCGGTGCGGTGGAGGGCCGCACGGCCATCCTCATGGACGACGAAGTGGACACCGCAGGGTCGATGACCGGTGCCGCGGAGGCTCTCAGGAAGGCGGGAGTGGAGCACATCTACGCCTCCGCGACGCACGGCCTGTTCTCCCGCGACGCGACCGCGCGCATCGTCGCAAGCCCTATCGAGGAGTTGGTGGTGACCGATACAGTCCCGGTGCCCCCGGAGAAGCGCAACGGCAAAGTCACGGTCCTCTCCGTCGCCGACCTCTTCGGCGAGGCGATCCATCGCATCCACGGCGGCCTCTCGATCGGAGCCATGTTCGATGACTAGCGGCAGGGACGAGACTTACGACCTCGGTGAGGTGAGCCGAGTCGATGCCGAGTCGGTGGGAGAGCCCGGTAGCCGCCACTTTCGCTTGCGGGCGCAAGGCGGGCAGGGCACCGCCCTCCTCTGGCTGGAGAAGGAGCAGCTGTACGAGTTGGCCATCGCCATCAAGCAGCTGCTCGAAAAGGCGGTTCCCGAGGTCACCGACGAACCTCTTTCCGTCCCTGGTGACATCAGTACGGACTACGACTTCCATGTCACACGCATGGCTCTCGGGCAAGAGGAAGGCGGTAACTATCGGTTGGTAGCGAATACCACCGAGGATGGCAGCGCCGTGTCGCTGACGCTTATGGAGGAGCAGCTTGACCAGCTCGCCGACCAGGCTTTCGAGGTCTGCGCGTCCGGGCGTCCGCGATGCCCGCTCTGTGGCGCTCCGCTCGACGGCGGCGAGGCACATGTCTGCTCGCGCAGCAACGGCCACCACAAGCCGGTATGAGCGGCGCGGAGCGGAGGCTGCGCCGGCTGGCCCCTGGCGAGCGCATCACCATGGGCCGCAGCGATGTTCCGCCGACCGACGAGCGCGCCTTCGACTTCGTCTCCCATGCGGCCATGAGGGACGGCTGGCTGCACCCCGCCGCTTCCAACTACACCTTCGTCGTGGAGTTGGCGCACCACGGCGCGTACGGGTACGGCGTGTACAAGCCGGAGCGGGGCGAAAACCCGCTCCGGGACTTCCCGGCGGGCCTGTTCCGAAGGGAGTGCGCGGCATATGAACTCAGCCTGCTTTTGGGCTGGTCAGTCGTGCCCCCGACCGTCGTCCGTGACGATGGCGAGTTCGGCGTCGGATCGCTCCAGTTGTTCGTGCCGCCCATGGCCAATTCGCACTACTTCGCGCTGCGCGACGACTGGCCGGACGACGCGCTCCGGCTGGCGGTCTTCGACCTTGTGGCCAACAACGCGGATCGCAAGGCCGGCCATTGCTTCATCGCCGAAGCGAGTGGCCTTTGGGCCATCGACAATGGCCTGACATTCCACGAGGAGTACAAACTGCGCACCGTCATTTGGGACTTCGCCGACCAGCCGGTGCCCGATCTGCTGCTGGCTGACGTGGATCGACTCCGAGTCCTGCTGGGCGAAAGAGCGCATGAGGGTGTGCGGAGGCTTGCGGAACTGCTCGAGCCGGCGGAGATGGAGGCGCTGGAGCGTCGGGCATGTGCGGTGCTGGAGCACCCGCTCATGCCCGGCCCGACGAACCGCCGAGACCTGCCTTGGCCTTGGATGTAGGAACGCTGGATGAGTTCGCTTGCGTGGCTGCGCAGCGGGACGATGTAGGGCGTGGGCCTAGCCGGCGCTGGCGGCCCGCGTCGGTGTGAGGTCTGGCGCTAAGGTCAGCTGTTCCTCTCGCAACCGCCCCGTGACGTAGTCTCGCTGCCTTCGGAGTTAGGCCTGTGGCCCGGGCGGGGGGTCGGACTCCGCGGCGAGGGCTTGCTTCGTGGGCTGGCGGCGTTGTGCTAGCCACCGCCTGGAACGCCAATACCAGCGCCTGAGCCGGTTGCGCCGTATGCCAAGCCCGTCGGCCA
>Ga0114999_10002032_pt1 | contig 27302 bp, 25 predicted proteins | sample ArcticOcean_MG_C_3_FD_89820 | JGI IMG/M metagenome (GOLD analysis project Ga0114999, IMG submission 89820) | Marine microbial communities from western Arctic Ocean - ArcticOcean_MG_CB8_126 | ecosystem: Environmental > Aquatic > Marine > Oceanic | place: Arctic Ocean: Canada Basin | collected...
ATCGCCGAACCGATGAAGTGGTGGAAGACTGATGGACGGAACCATAGACGTCGTCTTCTGGATCATGTCCGCCGGCGCGATCGGCGCGGCTTTGCTTGTGGTGACCGTCAAGGACGTTTTCCGAGCAGCACTGGCGCTCGCCGGTTCCTTTCTGGCAGTCGCCGGGATCTTCTTCCTACTACAGGCCGAGTTCGTCGCAGTCGCCCAGATCCTTGTATACGTCGGCGCCATCTCCATCATCGTGGCCTTCGCCATCCTGCTCACCCGTGACATGGGGCAGGGCAACCAGATGCAGAGCAGTCGGTTCCTCGTGGTCGGCGGCGGCGTGATGGCGGCTTTATTTGTTCTAGTTGCAGGGTTCGTCGCATACGACACGACATGGTCAGACCGTGACGCAACACTGAACGGCAACACGATGGCCGTCCTTAACGGTCAATATGAAGAAGTGACCGACGCGGCCGGGGACATCACCCTCATCGCATCAACCGACGCCGATACAGCCCTGAGCGGCGTATTTGCCGATTCAACAGGCTGGCTTGGCGGTCTGCTGGTGCGGGATTACGTGCTGGCGCTACAGGTTCTCGGCGTGCTGCTGCTCGCCGCCATCATCGGCTCGATAGCGCTCGTTAGAGAGCAGGCGACGGAATGAACCTGGAGAACGTACTGCTCGTCTCGGCGATCATCTTCGCTATCGGCCTCTACGGGGCGCTGACCCGGCGTAACGCCATCATCCTTCTGATGTCGATCGAGTTGATGTTCAACGCCGTCAATATCGCCGCCGTCGGATTCTCCCGTTATACAGTGCCGACCGCCCTTGCCGGAGACCCAGTGGCGGTCACCGCTGACATGGTCCAGACCGCACTGTCCGGCCACATATTCGCCCTTTTCATCATCGCCTCCGCCGCGGCGGAAGTCGCTCTCGGCCTGGCGCTTGTTATCGCCATATACCGGCAGCGTGAGACCGCAGACGTCAGCGAACTGGATACGCTACGCGGATGATTCTCAAACGTAATTCTGGCCAAACATCAACACCAAACGAGATGTACGCCTAGTGTGGGTTGAGTACAAAAAAACGGCAAATCTGTTGACCGCCGAGATGTGGAAGAACCTTTTAGAAGGTGAGGGCCTACCGGCCATGATCCTTCCGGAAGGCGACATCCTTGATTGGGGTGAGCGGGTCCCGTTCCGGGTGTTCGTTCCGCTGAACCGCGAGCACGTCGCGGACGAAATTCTGAGGAAACTGTAGAGCGTGAATATCTCAGAATTTGGCGTCTGGTTAATCGTACTAGTCCCGTTGGGATCGTTCCTCGTGAACGGCCTCGTCATACGTCCGTTCCTGCCGGGGTACGAGCGTCTTGCCGGCTGGGTGACCATCGCGTCGCTGGCTGTTGCCTTCGGCCTTTCGATCATGGCCTACATGACGGTCAACGACGCCCACGGCATGGTCGATTTCGGCACGCACGACTGGCTCAGCGTGTCTGGGCTCACCCTGAGCATCGGCATCCTGCTCGACCCTCTTACGGCGATCATGTTGATCGTGGTGAGCGGCGTCAGCCTGATGGTGCAGATCTACTCACAGGGCTACATGAAGGGCGACTCGAGCTACATCCGCTACTACGCGTTCATGTCGCTCTTCACGGCATCGATGCTGGGGCTCGTCACCGCACGCAACATCGTCCAGCTCTTCGTGTTCTGGGAACTCGTCGGCGTGTCCTCGTACCTGCTGATAGGCTTCTGGTTCACGAAGCCTTCGGCAGCAGCAGCAGCCAAGAAGGCTTTCCTTGTTACCCGTCTCGGCGATTTCGGTTTCCTGATCGCAATCCTGGCTTTGTTCGCACAGGGCAACGACCTGCTCGACATTCCGAAACTGTACGCAATGGTCGGGACGATAGGCACGACAGCTGTAAGCCTGATAGCGCTCGGGATATTTGCTGGCGCGGTCGGCAAGTCAGCGCAGTTCCCGCTGCACACGTGGTTGCCGGACGCCATGGAAGGCCCAACCCCCGTCAGCGCACTCATCCACTCCGCCACGATGGTGACGGCCGGCGTATTCCTCGTAGCCCGGATGTTCCCTCTATTCGAGGCGTCCGAGTACACGATGGAAGTCGTGGCGTTGATAGGCGCGTTCACGGCGGTGTTTGCCGCCTCAATGGGTCTCGTTGCGCACGACATCAAGCGTGTGCTTGCGTACTCAACCGTCAGCCAGCTCGGCTACATGATGCTGATCCTCGGGCTGGGCGGATACGTGGCGGCGATCTTCCACCTGTTCACCCACGCCTTCTTCAAGGCGCTGCTGTTCCTGGGTTCCGGCTCGGTAAACCACGCCACCGGCACCTTTGACATGCGATACATGGGCGGCCTTCGCAAGGTCATGCCGTGGACATTCACGCTGATGGTGATAGGCGGCCTCTCGCTCGCCGGGATCTTCCCGCTCGCAGGTTTCTGGTCGAAAGACGAGATCCTCGCCCACGCGGCGGAGGTCGATTCCAACATCGGCTGGATCGCTCTCGGGGCCGGGGTTATCGCTGCCTTCATGACGGCGTTCTATATGTTCCGCGTTATCTGGATGACCTTCGGAGGGACATACCGTGGCGGAGCAGAGGCTGAGGCCGCTGCGATTGTGGCTGAAGGCGGAGAAGCGCCGGAGGTCCACGGACATCCGCACCTCGGCGAGTCCCCGTGGGTGATGCTGGCTCCAATGTTGATCCTGGCCGTACTTGCGATAGGCGCTGGCTTCTTTGCGAACCCGCCAGTTGATATCGGAATCAGTGACAAGCACGAGTTCGGACACTTCGCCACCGGCAACGAGAGCGTCTTTATCGACGATCTTGCGGACGAGCACGCCGTGGAAGAAGCGATCGAGCACGCGGGTGCGTCGCCGAAGTTCAACTGGAACGTGGCGATCCTTTCATCTGCGGTGGCGCTGCTGGGGATCTACCTCGCATATCTGATGTATGGCAGCAAGAAAGTGTCCCCGGAATCGATGGCGAACCGAACCCGCCCTGTCTACACCCTGTTGTATCGCAAATACTTCATGGACGAGCTTTATGAGCAATGGATCGTCAAGCGGTTCTTCTACGGCGGAGTCGTCCGGGCAGCCGACTGGTTTGACCGGAGCGTTATCGACGCTACCAACGTGCAGCTTGGGATCTGGACCAACCGTATCGGCAGAGGGCTCGGGCAGGTTCAGAACGGGCAGACACAGGTCGCCGGACTGGCGATCTCGGTCGGGGTCGTTGCCTCTATCGCAGCATTCCTGGTCTGGGGGAGTTAACCGATGAACTTCCAGATCGTATCCAACAAGACGAACACGAAGGAGGGCGCCCTTGTTTGAGGGTTGGCTTTCTATAGTCGTGTTCCTGCCCGCTGCGGCAGCGCTTGTCATAGCGCTGTTCCTGCGCAAGGACTCTCATATCCGATGGTTCGCCATCGGCGCCACGGTCCTGAACCTGGTGCTCATCGTCATCACCTACGTCGACTACGATCGTAGCCTCGGCGGGGTTCAGATGGTGGACCGGTACGCGGACTGGATACCAGTAGAGGGTCTCCGCGCCGAGTATCTCCTTGGAATCGACGGCCTGAGCGCACCGCTGGTGTTACTGACGGGACTGCTGACCGCGGTCGCAGCGTTCGCCTCATGGCGAATCACCCTGAGGGTGCGCGAGTACTTCATCTGGCTGCTCGTTCTTTCGACATCGGTGCTTGGGGTATTCCTGGCGCTCGACTTCCTGCTGTTCTTCATCTTCTGGGAGATCGAGCTGATCCCGATGTTCATGCTCATCTCTATCTGGGGCAGCGGACGCAACCGCTACTCCGCTATGAAGTTCGTGATCTTCACGCTCGGCGGAAGCGCGTTCATGCTGATCGGCATACTTGCGCTGTTCCTGTCTTCCGGTGTCGACACGTTCGCCATGGTGTCTATCCCATCTGAGGATATCCTAGGCATACCGGATCTGATCGCCGGGAAAGACCTGTTAATTCCGGCGGGCGTGATCTGGTTCTTCCTGTTCACTGCATTCGCCGTCAAGATGCCGCTGTGGCCGTTCCACAGCTGGCTGCCAGACGCCCACACCGACGCGCCTACCGCCGTCAGCATCATGCTGGCCGGTGTCCTCCTGAAGATGGGTGGATACGGGCTGCTCAGGATATCGGTCGGAATGTTCCAGGAGACCAAAGGCTTCCAGGTTCAGGACGTCGCGTGGTTACTCGCGACATTGGCCGTCATCAGCATCATCTACGGGGCGATAGTCACGCTCCGACAGAAGGATCTGAAGCGGCTCGTCGCGTTCAGCAGCGTTAGCCATATGGGCTTCGTCGTGCTTGGCGTCTCGTCCATCGTTGGCGTCGGCGGCACCGTCACAGACGCGGGTCTTAACGGCGCTGCGTTGCAGATGGTCACCCACGGCACCATCACCGGACTCATGTTCTTAACCGTCGGTCTTGTATACGACCGTGCCCACACCCGTTACATCCCGGACCTTGGCGGATTAGCCCTTCGTTGGCCGCTGATCACCGCCTCCATGGTGATCGCCGGTTTGGCGTCGCTAGGATTGCCGGGACTGTCCGGATTCGTGGCCGAGATCACCGTGTTCCTCGGGACGTACGAGGTCTGGCCGTGGTTAACCGCTATCGGAGCGTTTGGTGTTGTTCTCGCCGCGGGATACGTCCTGTGGATGATGCAGCGGACGTTCTTCGGGCCCCGTAACGAACGATTTCAGGATATTGAGGACGCCAGTTTTGTGGACATGATTCCGGTGGTGGCGCTCGTCATCAGCATCGTCGCCATCGGCGTGTTCCCCAAGTTAGTGACCGAGGTGTTTAAGGTCGGAATCAGTGAGCTGGTGCGCATATGACCGCCCACGATCTCTGGCTGCTATCTCCCGAGCTGTCCGTAGCTGGACTCGGCGTACTGGTGATCATCGTCGACCTGATCATCGACAAAAAGACGCCATTGATCTGGCTGGCGGCGGTCGGGCTACTTGTTCCGTTGGGCTTGACCCTGGGGCTGTGGTTCAACACGCCGGAGACAGAGATAGGCGTGTTCGGAACCGTCACGGCTGACCGATTTGCGCTCTTCTTCCACTTCCTCTTGATCGGCACAACAGGCGCAGTGATCATCGCCGGCGCTACCTATTCCAAGAAATTCGTCGGCTTCCAGGGCGAGTTCCTGGCGTTAGTGCTGCTATCGGTCAGCGGCATGATGCTCCTCGTGGCCTCACAGGACGTCATCACTGCGTACGTGGCACTTGAACTCTCCGCGTTGCCCGCGGCCGCCCTCGCTGCGTTCCTAAGGACAGACCGATCACTAGAGGCGGGACTGAAGTTCCTGCTGCTTAGCGCCCTTAGTTCCGCAGTTCTTCTCTACGGACTCGTGTACCTGTACGGCGCAACTGGAACGACCGATATCGCCGGGATGCTTGAGGGCATCAACAGCATGACAGCGGATGGGGACAGGGCATTCGGGTCCAGCGCGATCATACTGGGCGTTGTGATGGTTGTCGCCGGATTCGGCTTCAAGATGGCAATGGCGCCGTTCCAGATGTGGGTGCCGGACGTTTACGAAGGTGCGCCGACTCCGGTCGTTGCGTTCCTGTCCATCGCCTCAAAATCGGCCGCGTTTGCGATCGTTCTTCGCGTTCTTTATACGGCGCTCGGGACGGAAGGACTGGCTTCAGACTGGTCCACCTTGATAGCAATACTGGCCGCTATCACGATGACCGCGGGTAACCTGCTCGCCCTTTCACAACGAAACATCAAGCGGATGCTGGGCTACAGCACGGTGGCGCATGCCGGGTATCTGCTCGTCGGGTTGGCCGCGGTGGCGGGTAACAGCGATAGCGCCGGCTTCATAGCCGGGCCGCAGGGCGTCCTGTTCTACCTTGTGGCGTACGCCGTCACAAACCTGGCCGTGTTCTTTGCGATCATCGCCATCACCAACAAGACCGGCAGCGACATGATCAGCGGGTTTGCGGGTATGGCTCGCCGTGCGCCGCTCCTGTCGGTACTGCTAGCGCTTGGACTGCTGTCCCTGCTCGGCATCCCGCCGACCGCCGGGTTCCTCGGCAAGATATTTGTGTTCAGCGCAGCCGTAGACTCCGGCCTCGCGTGGCTGGCGATCGTCGGCGTCATCAACTCCGTGATCTCTGCGTTCTACTACCTACGGGTGGTACGTACGATGTTCCTCGACGAACCGGAATCAGAAGAGCGAGTGACGGCGGACGTTCCCGTGTGGGCAGCTACGCTGGTCGCGTCCGCCGGGCTGCTCGTATTCGGTATCGCACCGTCATCGCTGCTAGAGTTCGCACGTCACGCCGTGTTCGGCGTCATCACCTAGCGCCCATCGGCCGTACGAAATGTCTCAAGTTCAGAACGTGGTCGTTGTCTACCATGGGCTCCTCACGGAAGCCGGGGACCTCGCTCGCGAACTATCGGAACGCTACGGCAACGGAAACTGGACGCTTCTCCCGGCTGAACCTATCGCCACTCTTGAGACCGGCGTCGAGGGGTGTGACCTCGTCGTCACCATCGGCGGCGACGGCACGATTCTGCGAGGCGCACACGCAGCAGCTCCCTTTGCGATCCCCGTACTCGGGATCAACATGGGCCGCGTGGGGTTCATGGCGGAGCTGGACGCTTCGGACGCTCTGAAGGACGCCGGCTGGTATCTGGATAACTGGGACGTGGAGGGCAGAGGACCGCGTATCGAAGAGCGGGCGATGATACGCGCCAGCGTGATCGATTCCATCGAAGCACCGTTCCACGCCCTGAACGATGTTGTAGTGGGCAGGGGAGCGTCCATCCGTGTGGTTGACCTTGGAACCATCGTGGACGGCCAGCGCATCGTCACCTATCGCGGCGACGGCCTCGTGATATCCACCGCCACCGGGTCCACCGGTTATGGACTCGCTCTTGGCGGGCCGGTCATGAACCCCACCAGCGGCGCTTTCCTCTTGAAGCCGATCGCCGCGCACATGAGTCTCCAGGGCGGTCTGCTGCTAAGGCCCGCGGCCGTCTTAAGCATCACGGTGGAGAACGAGGCCGGAGGAATGCTTAGTGTCGATGGTTTTGTCGATCGAGCGATCACCGTTGGCACCACCGTTCAAGTTGAGACGAGCGAGTACCGGGCACGATTTCTCCGCAAGCACCCGCCGGCCGCTTTCTACCAGTCATTGACCAGGAGATTGGGGATGCGCCAGGGAGCGATGACGCGGGAGGGCGGCGATGATGAAGAACGTTCCGATAACGCAGGTCTCTGAGTTAATATTTACTCGATGCTGACTACTACAACCGTCGCCTCCCGAGACGTGTACGACGACCATCGCGTAAAAATGCGTGTGGACACTATCCAACTTGGGGACCGTCCGACGCTCGAACGGGGTGTGATTGAACAGTCGAACTCGGTCGTCGTGATACCGGTGACGGACGACGGACACGTTTTACTGGTCAAACAGTGGCGTCATGCAGTGCAGTCCGTACTGCTTGAAGCACCCGCAGGACACATCGATCCCGGAGAAGAGCCGAGAGACGCCGCTTTTCGTGAACTCCAGGAAGAGGCGGGCCACACGGCCGCCCATCTGGAATCATTGCCCGGTTTCTGGGCTGCGCCAAGTATCTCTACCGAATTCATGCACGGATTCTTGGCAACCGGACTCACGCCTTCTTCACTCCCGCAGGACGATGATGAAGACGTTGAACTCTCCAGGACTCCGATTTCCGAAATTCCTGATCTGATACGCAATGGCACGATAGTCGACTCGAAAAGCATCGCTGCACTGCTGTCGGCGCTTTATCTTTGCCCGGAATCGATGCCCTCAGCTTGATCACGCAAATTAAACTATCTGTCTTGTCTGACAGACCGCTTAACAAACACGCGCTCTGGCGGGCGCTTACGGATCCCATTTCTGCCGCGAGTAAGAGGTAACGGATGTACGAACACGACGTTCTGATAATCGGCGCCGGCCTTGCCGGGCTCAGGGCCTCTGTAGAGGCTGCCCGGATGGGTGTAGATGCTGCGGTGATCACCAAGGTGCATCCGATCCGCAGCCACTCAAACGCTGCGCAGGGCGGAATCAACGCGCCGATGACGGACCGCGGGGATGATTGGGAAGGCCACGCCCTGGACACCATCAAGGGCAGCGACTACCTCGCAGACCAGGACGCCGTCGAGTTGATGTCCCGTGAAGCCGGTGACGCCATCATTGAGCTGGAGCACATGGGTGTGATCTTCAGCAGAAACGAAGATGGTCAGCTCGGAACCCGTCGTTTCGGAGGCCAGAAGGTCGCACGAACCTTTTACGTTGGCGCCATTACCGGCTCGGCGATGTTGCAGGTCCTGTACGAGCAGGCCGTCAAATTGGACGTCAACGTCTATGAAGAGTGGTTCGTCTCCAACCTCATCATCGAGGACGGAGTCTGCCACGGCGTGATGGCGATGGACATCCACACCGGTGAGTTGCACATGATCAGGGCGAAGGCCGTGATTATGGCAACCGGTGGGGCAGGGCGAGTGTTTGAGCCGTCCACCAACGCACTGATCTGCACGGGCGAGGGACTGGGACTGGCCTACAGGGCCGGCGCCCCCCTGATGGACATGGAGATGATCCAGTACCACCCGACGACGCTTGCGGGATCAGGAATTCTCCTGTCCGAAGCCGCCCGAGGTGAAGGGGCATACCTTCTCAATGCAGAAGGCGAGCGCTTCATGAAGACCTACGCCCCTGACTACCTGGAACTCGCTTCTCGGGACGTTGTCTCACGGTCCGAGCAGACCGAAATAAATGAGGGTCGTGGGATCGACGGCAACATACATCTCGATCTGCGACACCTGGGCCGAACCTTCATCGAAGAGCGGCTCGGCTACCTGCAGGAAGTTGCACTTGAGTTCGCCGGGATAGACCTTGCCGAGGCTTCGATTCCGATCCGGCCGGGCATGCACTACATCATGGGCGGGATCAAGACCGACATTAACGGAGCGACCGAGGTTCCCGGCCTCTACGCAGCGGGCGAAACCGCAAACGTATCAGTACATGGCGGAAACCGGCTCGGCGCGAACTCCCTCCTAGACACGGTCGTGTTCGGACGTAGAGCTGCTATCGCCGCCGCGGAATACGCCAAGAGCGCGGAACGGCACTCTTCAGACGAATCAATGTTGGCGTCCGAAAAGGAACGCTACCAGGCCCTGCTGGACCGACCGGCCGATCTCCGGGCTGCCGCATTACGGCGTGAGATGGGGGAGAGCATGGTTGCCGGAATCGGAGTCTTTAGAGACCAGAAGACCATCGACGCCGCTATAGCGACGGTCGAAAATTTGCGATCGCTTTACCCGCGAGTGGCCGTGGACAACAAGGGCAAGGTGTTCAATACAGACATCATGGCCGCCATCGAGCTCGATTACATGCTCGATGTCGCCCATACAATTTGCGCCGGGGCCAATGCACGCAAGGAAAGCCGGGGCGCTCACTACCGCACCGATATGCCAGACAGGGACGACGAAAACTGGCTGAAGCACACCCTCGTTTACAAAGACGGCGAAGGTTCCCGGGTCGAGACACTCGATGTCACGATCACGAACTGGACGCCGGTTGAAAGGGTCTACTAGATGGAGCAGACGCTGCGCGTAAAGCGCTACGATCCCGAGAATCCCGGGGATGCCGGGTATCAGGAATACAACGTCGAGGTGACCGATACCACGACGATCCTTGACGCACTTCTCACCATCCGTGAGGAGATGGACGGAACATTGTCGATGCGCTGTTCCTGCCGCGCCTCGATCTGCGGGTCATGCGCAATGCGCGTGGACGGACAGGCGAAGCTGGTCTGCAAGACACGGCTCAACTCAGTAGCTCCGGATGGCGAGACCATCACCATAGATCCGTTAGGCAACATGCCGGTAATCAAAGACCTGGTGGTGGAGTTCAAATCCTTCTGGGACAAGACGCGAGCCGTTGAGCCCTTCCTCAAACCAGAGGGAATCGTTCCTGAAGCGGAGTACATCGCCTCGGACGACGACATGGTCCACCTGGTTGGCGTCGTGAACTGCATCCAGTGCGGCGCTTGCGTATCAGACTGCACCGTGCTGGAAGTGGACGACAGTTTTCTTGGCCCGGCCGCGTTGGCAAAGGCCTACAGGTTTGTGAAGGACCCACGAGACGGCCATCAGAAAGACCGGCTTGAGGACCTCAACAAACCCTCAGGAGTCTGGGACTGTACACGCTGCATGCAGTGCGTGGAGGTCTGCCCGAAGGATGTCGACCCGATGGGACGGATCATGGTGTTGCGGGACATGGCTATGGAAGCCGGGTTCAACAACACATCCGGATCACGTCACACGGAGTCGTTCGCCAAGTCGGTCAAGAAGAACGGCCGGTTGGATGAGATGAAACTGGCCGTGGACAGCATGGGCAAGTTCAACTTCCCGGCATTAATAGCTGAAGCACCGGTCGGACTCCGGGCGATACGCAAAGGTAAATTCCCATGGAAGGCGCACAAGTCGTCTGAGCCGGACAAGGTGAAGCAGGTTTTTGAAAAGATCGAGGGTAATAAGTAGATGAAGTACGCCTTCTACCCGGGATGTGTCGCAAGGGGTGGCACGCCGGAACTATTGGTGTCAGCGAACGCCGTGATGGATCGCCTCGGTATCGAACGCGAGGAGATCGTGTCTGCGGCCTGCACCGGCGCCGGCGTTCTTCAGGAGCGAAACCAGAAACTGGGCGACGCTCTAAACGTTCGCACCTTCGCACTCGCCGAGAAGATGGGCTTGCCGATCATGACGATCTGCAGCACCTGCCAGGGCGTAATGTCACAGGCCAACCGAAGGGTTCTCCGGGATCCCGAGTACCTGGCCGAGATCAACGAGGTCCTCGCAGAAGAGGGCCTGGAGTACAAGGGAACGACCGTCATCAAGCACTTCTTGTGGGTGCTTGTGGAAGAGATCGGTATAGAGGAACTCCAGAAGACATTCACCAAAGAGCTCTCCGGTTTGAAGTTCGCCCCGTTCTACGGCTGCTACATCGTCCGACCCAGCGACGCCCTAGGATTCGATGAGCACCCGGAGCGCCAGACCTCGCTCGAGACGGTGATCGAATCTACCGGCGCGGTTGCCGTGGAGAACGACGGCAAAACAAAGTGCTGCGGGCTGCCGATCCTGTTGATCAACCAGAGCAACGCCATCCAGATGGTTTCCAACCACACAGGAGAGGCGAAGGACCTGGGGGCGGACGCAATGGTCACGCCGTGCCCGCTCTGCCACCTGAACCTTGACGGTTATCAGCCCAAAGCGGCAAAGCGCAGGCCGAGCGGCAAGATCGACCTTCCGATCCTTCACCTGCCTCAGATGCTGGGACTGGCGATGGGAATGCAGCCAAAGGAGCTGGGACTACAGCGCCACATCATCTCCACCAAAGAGGTGATCGGTAAGGCCGCAGCGGCCCCGGCAGCGGTGAGCTAACAAGCTGTTCTGCGCCTGCGCTTCTGATCAAGACGAGGCGCCGGAAGAAGACAAATAAAAGAGAGCGGACACTGAAAAGTGTCCGCTCTCTTTTATTATCAGTGGCTGTGGGTATGGCCATCCCCGTGGCCATGGTCGTGCCCATCGCCGCCGGAGTGAGTCTCCTCGTAGAGTCCGCCGTCGGGCACTACGTCTACCGGCATTATCTCTTCGGTGAATATGATTTCTCCGTCGAAGATACGGCTGATGTCCCCGATGCCTTTCTCCATTGCGCCGTGTTGAGAAAGGTGCGGGCCGATATGCGCGAGAAGTAGTTTCTTGACGCCCGCAGCGGCCGCCATCTCGGCAGCGCCAACGGTTCCACACTGGCCTCCGCCTTCACCGACCGCGTTCATGGCGTCCTGGTCATCCCAGCACATACACACGAGCGCATCAGCGCCCTTCGCCAGGTCGATGACCGATTGACACGGCTGTGTGTCGCCCGTGAACACAACAGACCCGCTGGTAGTGTCCATACGGTATGCGAGCGAATCCAGGTACGGCTGCACATGCTCTGCGGGCGCCGAAGTGACCTCCCATTTCTTGGTCGTCAACACAGTGCCCACGCCTACATCCCGGGCATCGACACTCGGGGGCTTCCTCGGCAGCTTTCCGCCACGGTTTACGTACACATTCTGGCTCAGCGGGTGGTTTATACGAGCCTTCCAGTCATGTGTGAACGCCCCGTCCGGGCCGATCAGTTTGTCTGTTATGGACTCCGTTAACGTCGGGCCGAACACCTTCAGATCGTTCTCTTTACCGATGCTCTGATCCCATCGAGTGAGCAAGAAACACGGGTAGTCCACATCATGGTCGAAGTGATGATGCGTAAAAAAGAGGTTGTCGATCTGCGTCGGAAACATGCCCGCCTGGACCAGTTTGTGCGTCGCCGCCGGTCCGCAGTCAAACATGATGAACTCGCCATCAACCTCCACCACGTACGCGGTTCCAAAACGGGTAGGAGTAGGTGTCGGCGTGCCCGCTCCCAGGACGTGAATTCGGGGCATCTGGGCTCCTTGTACAGGTAGTTATTTACCCCCGTCGTATTTCCAGATCGGCGCCGGGGTTACGTGTCGCTAGTCTGCCGTACTTGGGGTCTTCGCGGTATCCCCGAAATCAGTCCATGTAATAGGCCTGTGCATCTCCGCACTGTCATGTGTGACCTCGCTCCCATCGTAAACGTGGGTGGCTACCCTCAGGCGTTCGATGGGTTGACACTTGGCACGCGCTCGACGGCAACAAGACATGAGGCACTGGAGTTGACCCCGATTCAGTCGCGCTCTCCTTTATTTACGGTGATTTCAATGTAGTTGCAGTTGTTCCGGCTCTGGTCGTAGTTCCTGCCTCTCTAAAGACGCGGACACAGTCCGTAAAACTCCGGTAGCCGGGTGGGCGACCTGGCTACCGATATACAGGGGTGTAATAGATGTTCAAGACATCGCGAGGCCAGGACAACGGCCAGCGAGGTATCACGGGTCGCGAAACGGCGATCATTCTGATCGCATTCGTCGTGGTCGCCTCGGTGTTTGCGTTCACGGTTCTCTCAACAGGTATCTTCTCCTCCGAGGCCTGCAAAGAGACCGTATTTGCAGGCCTCGACGAAGTCCGTAGCTCTCTCGAGCCACACGGCAGCGTCATCGCTTACAAGGGTCAATTTACGGACGGCGCTACCGACAGCATTTACAAAGTCGTCTTTATCGTCTCCAACGCAGTCAAGGGTGAGGCAATCAACCTGACACCGCCGTACACGGCAGGTGGCACCGGTGACGACCCGGACTACGACTCTGCGGCACAGTACAGGATGATCGTCTCCTATTCAGACGATAGCCAGTACCTGAACGACCCTCCGTGGAGTGTCTCATTCCCCGGATATGACAACAGTGACACCCTCATTGATGCCGGCGAGAAGGCCGAGATCAAGGTGTGGCTGTTTGACCGCAACTTCGCAGTCACAAACGCTACAGACAACAGCGGTATCGTCCTGATGGACGGTGGTGGCGCTGGTGGAGATGGCGGTTTCGCCACGACGGCAAACATCGTCGGCGTTAACGACAGGTGGACGATCGAACTCAAAGCGGAATCAGGCGCAACGCTCAACATCGAGCGAAACATGCCTGGCCGACTCGACACGATCATGGACCTCCGTTAGTCGCTAGTACGACAAGCTAAGGAACAAGAACATTCGGGTGGTTCCGTGCGGATCGCTCTGGACCACCCGAATGTTCTCCATGGTTACTGAGGGTCTTAGATTACCAAACCGGTGGGTGCTGGTAGCCAATAGGTGCGGGCCCACAACTCTGTCTCCATGTTTTCGCTAGGACGGCGACCTGCAATTGGCGGCCTTGCTTCTTTGAGTCATCCCGGTGTCTCACGATCACCGGTACGAATATCGTAAACGGAAGAATTTATCACCTGCCGTGCCGAAGATCTGGTGCGGAAGACGGGTCAAATGAGTATGGCTCCGGCAGGCAATAATACTTACCGCTTTAGGCGACCAGGAATTTACCCGGTTACTGCAAATAGGACGGAATGGATGTTTCAGCCTGGACGGGGCATAGGACAGACCCAGCGTGGGATAACTGGCCTGGAAACGGCCATAATCCTGATAGCGTTTGTCGTTGTAGCTTCCGTGTTCGCTTTCACGGTCTTGTCTACCGGCATCTTCTCTTCGGAGAGGAGCAAGGAGACGGTCCACGCCGGACTCGATGAAGTCCGTAGCTCTCTTGAGCCGCGTGGCAGCGTGACAGCATTTAAAGGCAGGTACGGCACGGGTTCCAGTACCGAGACGATTTATAAAGTCAGCATGGTTGTCGCTCAGGCAGTAGCCGGAGAGCCGATCGACCTGACACCGCCGTACTCCGCCGACGGAGCATCGACAGACCCGGACATTGTTTCCGGCGCCCAGAACAAGACAATTGTGACCTACTCAGACGCCAACGAGCACCTTTCAGATGTGCCTTGGTCTATCGAGTGGTTGGGCTACTCCAATGGGGACAACGTTCTGGACCCGGGCGAGAAAGCCGAGATGACCATGTGGTTGTATGACAGGCTATTTGGAGTATCCGATCCGGACGCCGACAATTCAATCGGCCTGATGGACGGCGCCAGTCCCGGCGGCTCCGGAGGTCTGACGGCAACGTCAACTGCTCCAGGTGTGAACGACAGGTTCACCTTCGAGATCCAGCCACCAACGGGAGCGATCCTCACAATTGAGAGGACATTGCCAGCCCGAATGAATACGGTTATGGACCTCCGGTAGACCGGGAGCTTGACTCCCAGTAATTGCAAATTGAGAAGGCGGCGTGATGCTCAGATAATGAGCACCGCCGCCTTCTCGCGTGTGCCGGCTCAGACGCATCTCCGACATGTGCCTAGAAGGCCAGCCAGGCAAGTGGCCGACGGGCACCCTCTTCAGGTCGAATCCAAACCCACGGCCCATCGATCAGACGCGAGAACGGGGCGGAAGTTACTCCGCCCCGTTCGTTTGTTTCTACAGTTGCTGACGGCTACGAGTTAGCGGCCATCACGTCGATAAGTTCCTGGACCGAATCAGCAGATGCCTTCAGAGCTGTGGATTCCGCATCTGTGAGGTCTATCTCGATGATCTCCTCAACGCCGCCCGCACCCAGCTTCACCGGAACCCCGGCGTAAAGCCCAGATATCCCGTACTCGCCTTCGAGGTACGCGGCGCACGGAAGGATCTCTTTCCGGTCTCCCAGAATCGCCTCAACCATCTGCGTGGCCGCGGCGGAAGGTGCGTAGTAGGCAGAACCTGTCTTCAGGTAGTTGACGATCTCTGCGCCGCCGTCACGGGTCCGCTGAACGATCTCTTCAAGCCGTCCGGCTTCGATCATATCGGTGACCGGCTTGCCGCCGATCGTCGTGGTACCGAGCAGCGGAACCATCGAGTCACCGTGGCCGCCAAGCACGTATGCCGAGACGTTGGTCACGGAGACGTCAAGCTCCTGCGCCAGGAAGGTCCGGAACCTCGATGTGTCCAGAATTCCGGCCATGCCGACTACACGTTCTTTCGGGAAGCCGCTGACCTCGTAGGCCTTCTGGACCATTGCGTCCAGCGGGTTTGAAACGATGACAAGTATGGTGTTCGGGGAGTGTTTCACCACCTCGGTGACGACCGACGTCATGATCTTCATATTGGTGAGCAGCAGGTCATCTCGGCTCATGCCGGGGCGTCTTGCGATGCCCGCCGTGATCACCACGACGTCGGAACCCGCAGATTCCTCGTAATCGTTTGAACCGGTCACGCTTACGTCTGCGCCGGATACGGGTGTGCTCTCGGCCATATCGAGCGCCTTGCCCTGCGGCAAGCCCTCAACGACATCAACCAGCACTACGTCTGCAAGCGCCTTGTCTACGATCCTCTGTGCCGTCGTCGCGCCGACATTTCCTGCGCCTACGACCGTTACTTTTCTCCGCAACTCTCGTAATTCCTCTCGATATTTCGTTATTCGTTTCGGTAGTGTTTATCTGTGCCCGCGGGGCGTCAAAACGCCTTTAGGGGATGTTTTAAAGAGGTATATTGCCGTGCTTTTTGGCAGGCATTGAATCCGTCTTGTTACGCAGCATTTTGAGCGCCGCAATGATCTTCGGCCGGGTATCGACCGGATCGATCACGTCGTCCAGATAGCCACGATTTGCAGCGACATAAGGGTTAGAGAACCGCTCTTCGTAATCTGCGACTAGTTCTTTTCGTTTGGCCTCAGGGTCGTCAGCGCCCGAGATATCTCTTCGTCCGATTACAGTGACCGCACCCTCCGCACCCATCACGGCGATCTCCGCCGATGGCCATGCGTAGTTGATATCACCTCGCAGGTGCTTGCTGCTCATCACGATGTAGGCCCCGCCATACGCCTTCCGGGTTACGACCGTCACCTTCGGCACTGTCGCCTCAACGTATGCGTACAGCAGCTTGGCTCCACGCCGGATGATTCCGCCGTGTTCCTGCGCCGTACCGGGCATGAAGCCGGGCGTGTCCACGAGCGTCACGATCGGGATGTTGAATGCGTCGCAGAATCGGATGAACCGGGCCGCTTTCTCAGAAGCGTTGATGTCCAGAACTCCGGCGTTAGCCGCCGGTTGCTGGGCGACGATGCCGATAGATTCGCCGTTCATACGGGCGAGCCCTATGAGGATGTTCGGCGCGTACAACGCCTGGACCTCAAAGAACTCGCCGTCGTCGACGATCGGGCCGATCACGTCCAGCATGCTGTACGGCTGGTTGGGGTTGTCCGGCACGACCGTGGCGAGTGATTCATCTCTACGGCCGGGGTCGTCCGAGGTTTCGGAGGACGGCGCACTGTCGACGTTATTGGAGGGCAGATAGGACAGGAGCTTGCGTACCGACTGGAAACAGTCCTGTTCGTCCGGGCTGACGAAGTGTGCGACACCGCTGATAGCCGCATGGGTCTGCGCGCCGCCAAGGTCCTCGAGGGACACGTCCTCCCCGGTCACGGCCTTAACTACACCGGGTCCGGTGATGTACATCTGGCCGATCCCATCAATCATGAAGATGAAATCGGTAATGGCAGGGGAGTAGACCGCGCCACCGGCCGTTGGCCCGGCGATGACACTGATCTGGGGTATCACGCCGGAGGAAAGCACGTTCCGAGTGAAAATCTCGCCATAGCCGGCGAGCGACGTCACACCCTCCTGGATGCGGGCGCCTCCGGAATCATTGACGCCGACAATCGGCGCGCCGATTCGCATGGCGTGGTCCATAATTTTTGAGATCTTCATCCCGGCGACTTCCGACAACGAACCGCCGAGGACGGTGAAGTCCTGTGCGTAGGCGCAGACGGTGCGGCCTTCAACTTCGCCGTACCCGGTAACCACCGAGTCGCTATCAAATCTCTGCTTCTCCAACCCGAGGTCGGACGCACGATGGGTCACGAAGGTGTCGATCTCGTTGAAAGTTCCCGGGTCAAACAACAGTTGCAGGCGCTCGCGGGCTGTTAGCTTGCCGCGCTTTCGCTGTGCATCAATCCGTCCCTGGCCACCACCAAGATGGGCTTTCTCGCGGCGATCCGCCAGAACAGCAAGCGGGTCGCGGGGCTGCTCGGACTCGGACGATTCCGTGTTTGTCGTTTCCGTAGAGATTGCTCTGATCCCCGGTGATTCAGCGTGTCGTCACTTCAATTTAAAGCGTAAAAAAAACCGACCCTTTTACCGGGGTCGCATTGATGACCGCTTTCAAGCGGCAATCGTAGCGCACGGCCAGAGTCGTCGCAATCGAAATCACGATGGTTCGCAGGGATGTCTCTCTTCGCCCGGTGATAGCATCATTTATAGCTATTTGTGGTTGGTTCTTGTATCAGCAAGCTGCCTGAATTGTCCCCGAAAGCACCAGATACGTCCGATGCGCCAGGAATCTCACCAGGAATGTCCCTGAAATGTCTTAGAGGATTTCAATCAGAGTGACCAGCAACGATGTCAACAACGCCGATCCCCGGGAGCTGCTGATCGGCAACCGCAGGTTCATCTGGGGGGCTCGGACTTACGTCATGGGCGTCCTGAACGTAACCCCGGATTCGTTTTCTGGCGATGGGACCGGCGACGATTTTCAACGGGCCGTGGATCTGGCGCTCCGGTTCGAGGATGACGGCGCCGACATCATCGACATAGGGGGCGAATCAAGTCGCCCACGATCGGTCTACAAGGACGCCCGCCCGGTGCCGTCGGAAGAAGAGGCACAGAGAGTCATCCCCGTGATACAGGCCCTGTCCGGGCGACTTGGCATCCCGATCAGCATCGATACCCAGAAGTCGACCGTCGCAAGTCTGGCCATCGCGGCTGGAGCGTCGATGGTGAACGACGTGTCTATGCTGGGCGCTGATGCCGGGATGGCTGAGGCCGTGGCCGTGCTCGATGTGCCGTTGATCATCAATCACACCCGGGCGCGGGCGGTGTATCCGTCCGGCGTTGTGCCTGATGTGATCGAAGACCTGCGCCGAGCGGCGGCGCTGGCTGAAGATGCCGGGCTCCCGTCATCAAAGGTGATCCTTGATCCGGGAATCGGGTTCAGCAAAACCGTGCAGCAGAGCATCGACATGCAGCGCGGCCTGTCGCAACTGGTCGATCTCGGATATCCGGTCCTGATTGGCACGTCCCGCAAATCCTCAATAGGGGAGGTCCTTGGCCTCCCCCCGGATCAACGAATCGAAGGGACCGCTGCGACCGTGGCTCTGGCCATCGAGCGCGGTGCGGACATCGTGCGCGTGCATGACGTCAAAGAGATGGTGCGCGTGGCCCGGATGAGCGATGCGATCGTCCGTGGCTGGAGTCCAGGGGCGTGACCGCCGGACTCGTCGCGGCTTACATCGGACTCGGCTCCAATCTTGGGTCGCAGCACGGGGACCGCGCCCTGCACCTTGAGCTGGCTCTCGAAGCGTTGGGGTCGGCGGGAGTTGTAGGCCTGATTTCGTCGGTATACGAAACCGAAGCGTGGGGCGTTCCCGGCGAGCAGACCGACTACCTGAATCAAGTCGCCGCGCTTGCGACAGAACTCGGCCCCCGAGCGCTTGTCGAGGCGATGCTAAAGATCGAGGCCGATATCGGGCGTGTGAGGACCGAGCGATACGGCGCAAGGATCATCGACCTGGACGTCTTGTTACTCGGAGATGTCGTTATCGATGAGCCGGGAGTCCAGATCCCACACCCGAGACTGCACGAGCGAGCGTTCGTCCTCGTCCCGCTGGCCGAGATTGCCCCGGACATCGTGCATCCCGGCTCTGGCGTCAGCATAGCGGAGCTTCTTCGCCGGGTTGGCAGCGCAGGTGTCAGGCTGACACAGATTGGCCGCTAAAGGCTTTCCGGCCCCTACCCCGCAACGGCGGTTTCGAAGATCGCCCTCAGCACACCGGCCAACAGGAACACGATCACGCCGCCAAGGAGCAGGGCGTTGTATCCGAATAACCAGGACAGCCGTTGCGTGATCCCGGACCGCGCCTCGGGCACGAAACCGGCCCTTCGCAGGCTCCACACCATGTAGAACATCCAGCCGGCGATCACGATCTTGGCGCTCAGCACGATGAAATAGGCCACCGTGGCGTCGTCGCCGGTGAGTCGCTCAAACATCAGGATCAGGCCGGTGACGACGATCGTGATGATCGATGCGTCCACAAGTTCACGGTACGGGCCAACCAGGCGTCCGATTACCGCCCCGACGCCTTCCGGGTCCACGCGTTGCGCCGGCCGGACGATCAGCGCAAAGAAGACGCTCCCGCCGATCCACGCGACGGCGCCGAGCGCGTGCAGCCATTGCACGAGCACGATCAGCCCATCGCCAAAATCACCGACCTCGCCGAGCGCGGCGGCAAGAGGAAGCGCCGAGATTATCCCGGTCACCATTTCCCGGGCAACCGTTTCAAGATATCCATTCCGGGATTATCTCAGGCCGCAGACCCGGTGCGCCGTCTCAAATATTCTGCGATTTGGAGACATTGGCTGATTTCAGGCTTTCCTAGGAGCCAGAAACATTCACCTGGGAGGATCCAGACACGACGGTAGAGTTGATAAGCGATTCCAGCGACTCAGCGCTCAGGATGCCGGCGTGCTTCTTGACGACGTTGTGGTCGCTATCGATAAAGATCGTGGTCGGGAACCCGACGATCTTGAAGTCACGGACCATCTGGCTCTCGGCATCGGCGCCTGACGGGTAGGCGATTCCCAGCTTGTCCAGGAACTCTTGGCCTTCTTCTGCTGAGTCCAGGCCCAGGAGTTGGACCCCCAGGAACTGGATCTCATCGCCATGGACTTCGTATGCGGCCTGCAGATCAGGTAGCTCCGCACGGCAGGGCGGGCACGACGGGAACCAGAAGTTCAGCACCACCGGCTTGCCTTCAAGTCTGGCCAGGTTGAATATGCCGTGGTTGGGTGTCGAGACCTCAAAATCCGATGCGTCACCGACAGGCATAAGTGCTGCCGCTCCGGTCGCCGTGGAGTACTGGACTGGCGCCGAATCCAACTCAGATCCAGCGCCGTCTGAGGTTCCGCAGGCGACTGCCAGTAGCGTCACAGCGGCGAAAGCTACCAGGAGTAGCTGGCGCACGTTGGCCCCGGGATGCGTTGAGATCGCATCCCACCGGGTCGTGGCATATTTATCCGCAGAAGATTGTGCCGATTGGTACATTTTCCGATGGCCTCCGTGATCGTTCCCAGCTCAAATGAAGGAATGACACTCGATTCAAGGGCTGACATCTGCGCATGAGTGTTATCCCTTTGATGACTGATACGCCTGTTCGGGTCCACGCGGTTTCGCGTAATACCCCGATCAGCGAGTATTAACCTCGACACGCCTCTCGAAGTTTGTCCAACTGGTCTTCCAACGCAGCCTTCAAACCGTCGATCGGTACCCGAACCTGAACCATCGTGTCACGATCACGGATCGTCACCGCGTTATCCTCTTCGATCGTCTGGAAGTCGACCGTCACGCAAAGTGGAGTTCCGATCTCGTCCTGCCGACGATAGCGACGTCCGATGCTCTGCGTATCGTCGAACTGTGCGTTGAAGCTGGCCCGCACCAGGTCGTACACCTCACGTGCCTTCGGGGCCAGTTTCTCGTTGCGGGAGAGCGGAAGCACCGCCACGGCCACCGGTGCGATGTCCGGGTGGAAATGCAGCACCGTGCGCTTCTCCTTGCCCTCACCCTCTTCGTCGTATGCATCCGCCATGAACGCCAGGACGGACCGGTCTGCGCCCATCGCCGGTTCAACCACGTAAGGGACGAAGCGTTCCTTTGCGGCGTCGTCAAAGAACGACAGGTCGCGTCCGCTGCGTTCGATGTGTGCCTTCAGGTCAAAGTCGGTCCGGTTTGAGATCGTCTCGAGCTCGCCCCAGCCCCACGGAAACTCGTACTCGATATCGGCGGAACCCTTCGAGTAGTGCGGCAACTCGTCCGCCTCGTGCTCCCTGATCCGGAGCTTTTCGCCCCGGATACCGAATTTCTTGAACCAGTCGTCCGAGAAATCGATCCAGTAGCGGTGCCACACCTCGTCGGACCCGGGTTTGCAGAAGTACTCCATCTCCATCTGCTCAAACTCACGCGTTCGGAAGATGAAGTTACCGGGCGTGACCTCATTCCGGAACGATTTGCCGATCTGGGCGATACCAAACGGGATGCGTTTGCGAGTGGTGGTCTGGACGTTGTCGAAGTTGATGAAGATGCCCTGTGCCGTCTCCGGGCGCAGGTACACGACCGCAGCCTCGTCCTCTACCGGACCCATGAAGGTCTTGAACAGCAGGTTGAACTGGCGCGGCTCGGAGAACTTGGACTCGCCACAGTGCGGGCATTTTTCGCCGACGTGGTCCGCACGGAACCTGCGATGGCAGCCGCCGCATTCCACGAGCGGATCGGAGAAGTTCTCCACGTGGCCGCTCGCCATCCACACTTCGGGACTCTGGAGGATCGCCGAGTCCAACCCGACGATGTCGTCCCTGTCGCGGACCATAGACTTCCACCACATGTCCTTGACGTTGCGCTTCAACTCCACGCCCAGCGGGCCGTAGTCCCAGGTGCTGCCAAGTCCGCCGTAGATTTCCGAGGCCTGGAAGACGAATCCGCGCCGCTTGGCGAGACCGACGATTGTTTCTAGATCGGTATTTTCGATAGTTCGAGAGATCGGTGACATCTTTTTCCCGGGCGCGCCACTAGGTAGTGAGTAACGATGTTTGGGCGCGAATAAAGGGTGACGGCCCCGCTGGCTGCCAGGCCGAACGATAAGTTTAGGCTATACATGGCCTGTAAATTCAGGGCCAGGTGTGTATTTTTCGGGCGGAACAGACATTCAGCTTCGGTTGGACAACATCGCGGTCCGCGGCCTGCGTAGGTTCACGGTTCATTGCATTGTCCCGCTTATCGTGCCGCAGGCGCGGGCGTTGTCGATGCCTGAGAGTCCGAGTCATGCGGTGGCCGCGTGAGGTAGCGGATGGCTGCGTAAAGGGGTTCATAGTGGAGGATTTGTCCCTCTGCTATGTATTTCATCCCAGTCAATGAAAACCGGAATGCGATGGGTGGCTCTCGGTAAGCCAGTGATGAGCACGAGTTCGAGCAGCCAATGGGGTTCTGCACTCGCGTCTCTGTCAGCAACATAGTCAAAGTCTGCGTGGCCTACGTTAGGCTGACGATCAGATGCCCCGTACCGCATTCGATAGGTGGTGGTTTCCCCGTTAGGTGGAATGCCCTCCATCGGCACTTTTCCCGATTCCCAAAATCGCCACCAGCGCCTGCCGTAGTCGTAGATTATGTTCAGGGCTAAGCGATCAACCGAAACATCCTCTAGGGACCATACTTCCCAAATCACGCTTGCGCGAAGACTGACTTTGTCAGGGCCGGGATCAGGACAGTTCGTTGACAGATTTGAAAGTTTGGCGGTTACAGAAACCTTGCTATCTCGATCAACACTTGTACTCCGCACATGACGATATGCACTTTCGAGAGAGATGACTAATGCCAGCCCAAGAGCGATAAGCGCCCACCATTCCCACGTCCAGTCCGCCAATATTGCTCGAAGGTTGTAATCATCCTGTGTCTCGACATCGAGAAATTCATCTCTGCCCCAAGTGGCTACGGAAATAATTCCGAATAGCACTACCACGAACCACCACCAAGCGGGCCGGGCGAGGATGTTCCACCAAAGCATGAATCTACCTTTGATATCCATGCGGCGCACTCTACTTGGCGTCTAACTAAAAGCATTTCTCAACAAGCTCAGCGTTGACACCGGGTTCATCGCTGCCTACATTCCCGGCATCACGACACACCGGGCGAATCCAGCGGTTCGCCGTTTCTGGAGAGCATCATGACCGACGCTACGAATCTCGATGGCGCAATCACCCTGATTACCGGCGCCGGCCAAGGGATAGGGTTCGGTATCGCCGAAGTATTGTCTGAACGCGGCGCTGTAATCGCCATATCGGATCTTGATGGGGACGCCGCCGGTACCGCCTCGGAAGCAATTAACGCAGGTGGCGTAAAGGCGGCCGCGTTCCAGGGCGACACGACATCCCAGGACTCGATGGACGCTCTTGCTGCTGCGGTGCTCCAGGAGTTCGGACGTATCGACATCCTGGTCTGTAACGCAGGGGTGATCGGGGCGCCGGGCTATCAAGATCGCACGGAGCACACGGAGGCCGACTGGGACGCCACGTTCGGCGTGAACGTCAAGGGCTTTGTCCACACGACCAACTCGGTCACTCCCCACATGCGCGACCGAAACGCAGGACGGGTCGTCAACATCGCTTCGCACGGAGGCCGCAAGCCCCGCGGCGCCAGAATCGCGCTCGGCAGCGTGCAATCACCTTATACGGTGTCCAAGGCTGCGGTGATCCAGTGGACACACCTGTTGGCGATCGAACTCGCTCCTCACAACATCACCGTCAACGCGGTATGTCCGGGAGTGCTCTGGACGCCGATGTGGGAGACGATCGCCGAGAACCAGAAGGCCAACAACCCGGAACTTGCTGAACTCACGTCCCGGGAGATTTTCGATCTGAGCATCAAAGAACGAATGCCGATGGGCCGAGAACAGACACCCCGGGACATCGGAAAAGCGGTCGCATTCCTGGCCTCAGACGACGCGTCAGAGATCACAGGGCAGGCGCTGAACGTCAACGGCGGGGCGGTGATGAACTAGTGGGAATACAGGAGTGAGCATTGGCAAATCGCCCTGACTATCGACTTTGGACCGCTATTACTGTCGGCTTTTTTGTCGCGGTTCTGGTCGTGGTCCTTCTTTTACTGGACCATTGGCAGTTGCTAGATCGTCCTCGCCTTGATCAACGGGGCGAAGCTCTCGTAGCCCTGTTCGCTCTTTTGGGGATCGTGTTCACAGGCTCGATCACACTAATCGGGGTACTGCTGCGCTTGTCCTTCCAAGAGCGGAGTTTGATCAATGAAGAGCGGGAGTCAACGCGACTACGTGCGGAGATATCACTGAAGGCTTTGGAGTATCTCGACCATAAGTATTGAAAAGAGCAACGTGGTGGAGCTTTGGTGGCACTCTGCACGATCGGACAAGTCGAGTTGGCAGTCTCTTTGCTGACGGATCTTTGGCCGGATGACGATGTGACACCGCCATCTGCAATTCGAATTGTCGAGTTCACGTTAGAGCATGATATCGATGACGTGTCGCTTGAAGCAGCAAGTGCACTTGAAAGAAACGCCGCTCGGTTATTCGATGGCACGGGATTTATCTCATGGCCTAGGCAATTCGATGCCAAATGGGACGTGTCCGCTCATCGCGAAGTCAAAGCCTCGATAACTCGCGCTCTCATCAAGTCGTGGATTTCCAACCCCCTTTCATCACGGGACCAAATCAACGCCAATCCCGACATCGTCATGTTATATGCCGCGTTCAATGACCAGTCCATGAGCCATCCGTTCAAGGTCTCATTCGCACTCGCCCTAGATTCAGCAATACGAGCCGTGCATCCGAAACCAGACGCGGGAATATGGTTCCCGATTGACGAGGAAACCGTTCAACTGGACGACATGAGGACCGAGATCACAGATTTTCTCAAAACAGCAAGAAGGAAGGACGAGCCAGATTTCATCCGATCTATCGGAGTGTTGCTGAACCACGTTGACACCGACTGGCTGAACCGTTTGATCAAAATAGAGGGTGGTGAAACGCAGAGTGATTAACAAGTACGACGTGATTGTGATCGGTGGTGGCGTGATGGGCTGCGCCACGCTGCACTATCTCGCGAAGATGGGCGTTACGAACACGCTGCTGCTTGAGCGGGACACGCTCGCCGCCGGGTCTACAGGTCGATCGATGACGATTCTGCGGAATCACTACTCCAACGCCATCACTACCCGTATGGCGGAGGAAAGCCGGAACGTAATCGCCGATTTCGAGTCGGAAACCGGGCATCCTGGCGGGTTCGTAAACACCGGATACGTGTTCCTTGTTATACCCGGGCAGGAAGAAGCGCTTCGGACCAACGTTGCGCTTCAAAATGAACATGGCGTCAATTCCCGGGCCATGACGCCGGAAGAGGCTGCGGTGCGGTGGCCGGAGATGAATTTTGAAGGCGTTGCAGCGGTCGCCTACGAACCTGATTCGGGATATGCAGACAGCTCAGCCGTCACAAACGGTTTCGCACTGAGCGCCCGTGAGGCCGGAGCCGAAGTCCGCCTCGGCGTCAACGTGACGGGGATCGTCGTGGACGGCGGCCGTGCGGTCGGAGTCGAGACCGATCAGGGACGCATCAACGCAGGGGCGGTCGTACTCACTGCAGGTCCGTGGATCCCGGAGTTTCTGCACTCGGTAGGAGCCCCGTTGCCGCTCTCGTGGGTTCGTCACCAGGTCGTGAAGCTCCACCGACCGCTGAACAAGATTCCGACACACCCGATCATCGCCGACACCTCAAACGGAATCTCGTTCCGACCTGACGCGGGCGACCTGACGCTCATCGGCATCAGGGAAGATCCGACCGACCGTGACACGTACAACCAGTCAGTCGACCCGTCGTGCGCTGCGGATTCGCTTGAATACCTCGTGAATCGGTACCCGGCGTTCGACGAGGCCGGGTGGGATGGAGGCTGGTCCGGCCTGTTCACCGTCACGCCAGACCATCACCCGATAATCGACCGCGTCCCCGGCATCGAGAACCTCATTGTCGGAGCGGGATTCTCCGGCCACGGGTTCAAGCTGTCGCCAACGATAGGACGGGCGCTTGCCGAGTTGGCAATGCACGGGAAGTCGACCAGTATCGATATGTCGGCGTTGCGCTTCACCCGATTCGCTGAGGACGATCTGCTGAGCTCCGCATACGGGGCAAGTGTGTTTGCGTGAAACGGCGTTTTGCCAGCGCGTTGTAAGGGCGGATTGGTATCCGCCCACGGTCGTCTTGCGAGAGCGTTGGATATCGCGTTTAGATTGGAAGGTGTGTAGGGTCGATTTACATCGACCCAAGGGCGGGTAGTCAGCCGCCCCTACGATGTTTTGGAGAACTGACGAGGTCACGATCGTCCTCTCCCCGGCGGGAGAGGACTGAGGTGAGGGGTTGTCGCTTGGAAAGCGGCAAAGGACGAGCGCGTTTTATAGTGTTTCCGATCCTTAGAGAGCCTCAATCCGTAAGGGCGGCGCTTGCCCCGCCCTTACGGATTGAGGCGTTCGGTTGTCCCCGTCGATGACTTCGCTCTTGTCCCCGCCGATTTGGTGATCGCGCCAGAGCCGGACGCCCGGTCTTCGAGTCGGGAATTGGCGTTCATTTTGGATTACCCGGGAGATTCTTCTCCTTCCCCGGAAGGATCAGAATGACAGTGTTGGGGGTGATCGATGGATGGATCGCTACAGAGGGCGGAACAAGCGCCGCTCCTACGATGTTTTGGAAGTCCGGCAGGTGCTCCGAGCCGACAACGCCGAGCCATGAGGTTCCCGAGGGGCCGGATAGAACCCAAACACCGTGACGCACGGAAACCCAGAATGGCAGGTTGCGCGACTATTCCATCGCTCAGTTGAGGTTCTGTACGTAAACTAGGGCAATGAGCAACTCCAAACCAATATATTCCGGGCAGACGGCTTGACCCTCAAGACACTGTTCATCCCCGGCCCTTACGACAACATCGCGCTGCCTCTTAGAGCCGCGCTCGGGCTGGACGCCGATCTGTCGTCGCTTGACTACTGGACCCCGTCTGACAACGCTTCCCAGCTGGCGGCTCGGTCGGAGGCGCTGGTGTTGGGTCCGGGTGCCGAAGCGGCCTGTGAGCTGGCGGCAGAAGAGGGCGACATTCGATTCGTCCAGTTCACCGGATGCCGGCAGTCATCACTCGCCGCTAGTGCCCTGCAGGCGA
>Ga0114999_10002035_pt1 | contig 27293 bp, 21 predicted proteins | sample ArcticOcean_MG_C_3_FD_89820 | JGI IMG/M metagenome (GOLD analysis project Ga0114999, IMG submission 89820) | Marine microbial communities from western Arctic Ocean - ArcticOcean_MG_CB8_126 | ecosystem: Environmental > Aquatic > Marine > Oceanic | place: Arctic Ocean: Canada Basin | collected...
GCGGCTGCAGACAGCGGTGGTGCTCATCACGCACGACCTCGGAGTCGTTGCAGAGACGGCCGACCGGGTCATCGTGATGTATGCAGGTCGCAAGATCGAGGAGGCGAGTGTGGATGTGTTGTTTGCCGACCCGCAGCATCCCTATACACAGGGTCTCCTCGCTTCCGTGCCGCGTCTGGCCGGCGACGAGGCCCGCACGCGGTTGACCGAAATCCCCGGCATGGTCCCGCCACTAACCGCGTTGCCCCGGGGCTGCGCGTTTGCGCCCCGGTGTGCAAGGGCGAGCGCACAATGCCGCGAGGCACCACCGGAACTTGGCGATGTCGAAGCGCAGCATCGGGTAGCGTGTTGGCACCCAGGGCAGGAGCCATGACAGACGAAATCCCCGTGCTGCAGGTGCAGGGGCTCACCAAGTATTTTCCAGTGGCCAAGAAGCTATTCGGTGGCCCCACGCGCTACGTACATGCCGTCGACGGTGTTGATCTCCATGTTGGCGAGGGCGAGACGTTGGGTCTCGTTGGCGAGAGTGGTTGCGGAAAATCGACAGTTGGGCGCACCATCCTGCGCCTGCTGACGCCAACAACCGGCACGATCCGTCTGCTGGGCGACGACATCACGACGTTGCGCAATCGCGAACTCAGGCCACATCGGGCTCGAATGCAGATCATCTTTCAGGATCCGTTCTCGTCACTCGACCCGCGCATGAAGGCGGGAACGATTGTTGGCGAACTGCTGAATGTCCACGAGCGGCTTAGCCGCGCTGAGCGGGACGAACGGGTTGCCTCGCTATTCGACCGGGTAGGTTTGCGGGTCAGTCAAATGCAGAACTATCCGCACGAATTCTCGGGCGGACAGCGGCAGAGGCTGGGGATTGCCCGCGCACTCTCGCTTAATCCCAAGCTCATTGTGTGCGATGAGCCGGTATCTGCGCTTGATGTATCCATTCAGGCGCAGGTGATCAACCTGCTGGCAGATCTGCAACAGGAGTTCGGCATCGCGTATCTCTTTATTGCGCACGATCTGGCCGTCGTTGAGCACATCAGCGACCGGGTCGCAGTGATGTATCTGGGGCGTATCGTCGAAACGGCAGAACGACGGGAACTGTTTGCCAATCCGCAACATCCTTACACCGAGAGTCTCCTCGCGGCGGTGCCGGTGCCGGACCCCACGCGGCGCAGTGACCGGCAGATCCTGTCGGGCGACGTACCGAGTCCGATTGATCGACCAAGCGGTTGCCACTTTCACACGCGATGCCCCTACGCCACCGAGCAATGCAAGGTAGAGACGCCGGTGCCGCGTGAAGTTGGCGACGGGCACGTCGTGACCTGTCACCTGCGATGAAACGTTCTGCGATGAAGAAGGCTGCGATGACGGTGACGGCTGCGATGACTCGGATGAAAAAAGCGCTTGGCATGTTCGCATTGACAGCATTGGCCATTTTGGCCCTGGCGGGTTGTAGCGGCGAGCCGTCGACTACCGATTCAGCGGCTGCACAGCCAGCGCTGCCGCGGCCGTCAGCCCGCCATGGTGGCCATTTGCGGGTTGGCTACGCCATTGAACCGACATCGCTTGATGCCGTGCTTGGCCGGTCGGGTGGGGACGCGTACTACTGGCGGCAGATTTACGATCAGTTGGTGGATGCAAACCGGGATCTCACGCCACGTCCGGAAACATCGCTTGCGGTCTCCTGGGAAGTTGGTACCCATCCGGATTCCATCACCTTCAACCTGCGCCAGGGCGTGCGGTATCACGATGGCAGGCCATTCGATGCGGCGTCGGTGAAGTTCAACGTGGAGCGCATCCTGGACCCGGCAACGCGGGCAACTCCGCGTGCCTCCATGACGGTGATTGAATCGGTCGATGTGCTGGACACCCATCGGGTGCGCTTCAATCTCTCTGGGCCGTGGGGCGCCGGGCTTAGCATGCTCGCGGACCGGGGCGGAGTGATGAACTCGCCGTCGATGGTCGAGGCGTTGGGGGCTGATTATGGCTGGAAGCCAGCGGGGACCGGGCCGTTCAAGGTCAACAAGGTGGTCAGCGGCACGATGGTGCATTTGGTGCGAAACGAGGACTACTGGGGCAGGGACGCATCGGGTCATCCGCTGCCGTATCTCGATGAAGTAACCATCCGTGTCATCCGCGATCAGACCGTCCTCGCGTCGGCATTGCGAACCGGCGAGATCGATGTCGCCTATCTTCCCTACAAGGACGTTGCCGCGTTTCAGCGGGATGATCGGTTTAACATCGAAACGATGGAAGGCGGCAGCATCGCGCTGCTCCTGACCTTCAATGTCGGTGCGTCGCCCGCAGACAATGTGGACTTGCGTCGCGCGATTGCGCACGCGCTCGATCCCCGGGTCATCAACCGAGCGATCTTTTTTGACCGTGTCGTCGAGGCGGACTCGGGTATGTGGCCGGTCGGTGCGTGGGCGCACGATCCTGATGTTGCCCGGCCACATTATGATCCCGAGAAGGCGAAGGCGTTGCTCGCCAGGGCAGGCTTCTCTGACGGCGTCGAGTTCACGGCAGTGACCAACAACTCGCCGGTGCTCGTACCAACGGCGGAGGTCATCCGCGCGATGCTGAAGCGGGTTGGTATCACGATGAACATCGAAGTGCTGAACACGGGAGCGGCGACCGAAGGGTTCTTCCATGGCCGCAAGTTCCCGCTCTACATCACCTCCTGGAGTCGGTATCCGGAGCCGGACTGGCTGGCGTCGCTTGCGTACAAGAGTGACGGCTATTACAACGCGGGTAACGTGACGCGTCCTGACATCGATGCGCTGGTGACGAAAGGTGCGTCGCTCTATGGCATCGATGCACGACGGCCGGTCTATCAGGCGCTAAATGCAATTGTGCTGGACGAGGCGTGGTTTGTGCCGCTCTTGTATGGGGTCAACTACGCGGCCGCGCCTCGCAAGGTCAGGAATCTCGATCGGCTGATGGGATGGGACGGAAAAATGAATCTCCGACACATCTGGATGGAACAGAACGATCAAACCCTGAACGACAGCAAATAGTCGCTGAGCCGAGATACAAAAAGACCCATGAGCGCCGTGAATAACCACTTTCAAACCCTGTACCGGGGGCTTTAGACCATGTGGCGCTACGTCGCTCGACGGCTGCTGCAGATGGTGCCCGTGCTCCTGATGGTCACGATGATGGTGTACAGCCTGATGCTGGCTATTCCGGGCGACCCCGCGCGCGCCCTCGTTGGCCCGGGGGAATCGTTGGACGAGGAGCAACTCGCACTCATTCGCAAAGAGCATCATCTCGACGAGCCGATGATCGTCCAGTACGGCATCTGGTTGTCCCGTGCCCTCTCGGGTGATCTGGGACGATCGACGCAGAACCAGCGACCGGTTGCCGAAGAACTTCGTACGCGAGCCGCGGTGACGCTGCAGTTCGGCATCGTCGCCTGGATCTTTGCGGTGCTGATCGCGGTGCCGGCAGGCATTGTCTCGGCGGTGTATCGAGGCAAGGCGGTCGATTACGTCGCGACTATCCTCTCGATTGGCGGGGTCGCCATTCCCAACTTCTGGCTTGGGGTCATGTCGATATTGCTCTTTGGCGTAAAGCTCGGTTGGCTACCTGCGCAGGGCTATGTCGATATCACGGAAGATCCGATCGAGGGATTGCGCCACATGGCGCTGCCGGCGTTTGCGCTCGGCATCACGAGTTGTGCGCTCATCATGCGGCAGTCGCGGTCAGCCATGCTGGAGGTGCTGGCGCAGGACTATGTACGCACCGCGAGGGCCAAGGGCCTGCGGGCATTCCAGGTGATATGGATCCACGCATTACGCAATGCGCTGCTGCCAGTCGTCACGGTTTTCGGCCTGCAAACCGGCCGGATTTTCGCGGGTGCTGTAGTCATCGAAACGCTTTTTGGCATACCCGGCATGGGCCAGTTTATGGTGCAGGCGATCTTTGCGCGGGACTTCATGGCGGTGCAGGGTGCGGTGCTCGTGATGGCACTTGCGGTTCTTATTGCAAACCTGGCGACCGACCTCGTCTATGCGTGGCTCGACCCAAGGATCCGCTACGATGAGTGACCTTGCGGCGGACGCCACGATGCAAAAGCCTCGCCATCCGGCGATGCAAGTGCTTGTCAAAGTGCTTGCGATTCCGCAGGCGGCGTTCGGTGTAGTGATCATCGCGCTGACGCTGTTGGCAGCGGTGTCAGCACCGCTGATCGTTCCCTACGATGCCGAGGCGATGGACTTTGACAATCTTCTGACCGGCTTCACGTCCAGCCATTGGTTGGGCACGGACCAGATGGGTCGAGATACGCTGGCGCGACTGATCGTGGGTGCACAGGTGGCGCTGATGGTCAGTCTCGGTGCGGTTGGCATCGGCGTGGTATTGGGCGTTCCTCTCGGGCTCGCGGCTGTTTACTTCCGCGGCTTCGTTGACGACATCATCATGCGCATGATGGACGCGCTGGTCGTCTTTCCCAGCCTCTTGATTGCGGTGGGTCTTGCGGCTGCCATGGGCGGCTCGCTCGGCACGGTGATCCTCGCGATTGGCATTGCGAATGTGCCGTGGATGGCGCGCGTCATCCGCAGCCAGGGTTTGACGATTCGCGAGCTTGACTACGTCGCTGCGGCAGAAGCCGGTGGCATGTCTCACCTACGCATCATCTTTGCCCACATCCTGCCGAACAGCGTTGCCCCCGTTATCGTTCAGAGCACGTTGTCCATGGGCTATGCGGTGTTAACTGAAGCCGCGCTGGGCTTCATTGGCGTTGGCATACAGCCGCCGACGCCCACCTGGGGCAACATGCTGCAACAGGCATTCCCGATGCTGGACCAGCAACCCATGCTATCGGTTGTCCCGGGCCTCGCCATATTCGTGTTGGTGCTAGCGTTCAATTTCGTCGGCGATGGGCTGCGCGATGTGCTGGACCCGCGACTGAAGGGCGTTATCCACTAGGTTCTCTGCCGACAAGCAACCCTGCTGACAAGCAACGTGCTCTATGCAGTCATTCAGTGGCGGTCTGGCTGGCGCCGACCTGGATGCCCCGGCGCTCGATCCGCTCTCGAATGCGGCGTTGGCGCTCTTCTGTCAGCGGATAGCGCCAGATAAAGGGCAGGGCCGGGAATTTGATAAACGCGGGAATGATGGAGTATGCCAGCGTCAACACGAGCAGTGAGGTCTCGGAGTTGCCCCCCGTCGTGCGCGCCAGCGCCGGGTCTGCGGTCGCGTCGAAGCCGAAGAGTCCAACCAGCGCCAGGGCCAGCGCGCCACCGGCGGCGACGCCGCCCTTCAGCAACATGCCCCACACGGAAAAGTAGAGTCCGGCGCGTTGCTCGCCCACGCGCGCAGAATCGATGTCGACGGCGTCGGCGGCCATCGCCGCGGGCAGCGCAAGCATAGCGCCCTCGGTGCAACCCTTCATCACCATGATAAAGAGAAAGAGGCCGAACTCGCCCTGGGGGATGAAGGGAATGAATGACGCCCAAATGCTGTACCAGATGACGACGACGATGAAGCCGCGATGCTTGCCGATTCGATTGGCGAGAGCGGTCCATCCGAAGAGGCCGATGACGGCTGCGCCGTAGTAAACAAGCAGGTACACGGAGTACCACTCGCCGGCGTTGATGACGTGCTTGACGAAGAAAAATGAGAGGCCACCGGTCATGGCACCGCCGAAGGCGCTGACCGTGTAGCAGACGATCAGGCGCATGAACGGACCGTTTCGGCGGATCACCTTGAAGCTGGCGAGGAGTGTCGGCTTGCGATGCGGGATGACCACCTGGGGTGGTTCTTTGACGAGTGTGGTCGCAATCAGTGCGGCGACCGGCAGTGCGACCATGATGAAGATGGCGAGCCAGACGAGAATGGTGCCTGGGTTGCCGGCGCTCGCTGCCATCACCCCCCCGAGTTCGTTGGTGAAATCTGCGAGCAGGCCGCCGGTCGTGTTAACGGTGCTTGAGAGATAGATCAGGATGCCGGCGACGAGCGGCAATGCCGTCGCAATGACAACCCCGATGTAGTGAAACTGTTCCCGTCTGCTCGTGATCTTGGTGCGCTCTTTGTAGTCGGTCGACAGTTCCGCCCCCCAGGCGAAATAAGGTAGCTGCACGATCGTGAAGGCGAGATAAATCATCACGACCCAGAACCCGAAGTACCAGATTGACGGGTTCTCAGGCGGTATGAACAGCATGTATACCGACAGCATGAGAAAAGGTGTGCCGGCAATGATCCAGGGTTTTCTGCGCCCGATGGGCGTACGCAGCTTGTCCGATAGCGTGCCAATCAACGGGTCTGTAACGACATCAGACAGACGTGCAACAAAGATGATTGCCGCCATCGTAATGAGACTGATCCCGAGTTCAGCGTAGTGCGGCTGAACGTAGACGCCGACCGGTAGCAGCGCGACCGATACGGGCAGGTAGAGGCACGAGTAGCTCGCGATTCGCCACTCCGGCAACTTGGCGGTACTCACAGGTTCGCGCTCATACGGTCGTCTTCCAAGGTGACTGCCAGTCGTTTCCGACGGTCCGCGACACGGCCGCGGATTGTCGAGCGTCGCCCCTCAACGGCAGTCGCGCCGGCAACATAACACAGCCTCTGCTCAGCACGGGGTTGGGCGCGTCGACCAGAGCGCGGGTGCGCCGTGCCCTGGTGGGCGCCCCCTCAGGTATTCTGTAATTGCAGAAAAGAGGGCGCCGCAAGGTATGCCGTGCAAAATGCGATGACTCGTCGATGCGCTTGACGGTCGTTTAACTTGATTGTGGTCTGAGAGGGTCAGAAAGTGGAAGACGTCCTGTTGGTGTTGGGTTTCGCGGCTGATGGTGATGATCCCGTCGTGCGAGCGAGGGTTGATAAGGCAGCCGAACTGCACGCGGCGGGTGCGGTGCCTCAGCTCATCGTTAGCGGCTGTTGCAGCATGAAGCTGGAGCGGCAGCCTGAGATCACAGAAGCGGTTGTTATGCGGGATGAACTCATTGACCGCGGCGTGCCGCCAGCGTCCATCTTGCTCGAGGAAGAGTCGGTCGACACGTTGGGAAACCTGTATTTCTGCAAGAAATCGCTATTGTTGCCCTGTAGTTGGTACCACGTGGGCATCGTCACGACGCCGTGGCATTGGCACCGGACGGAGTGGCTGGCCCAGAAGATTCTTGGTCCGGACTTCGAAGTCACCGGCTATCCGAGCGAACACCCGCAAGGGTGGGATGAGCGGGAAATCAAGAAGAGCGAACTACGTAATCGTACGCTTCTGAACGAGGCCCAGGCCCAGCTTGGTGGCATCACCGACGGGGACCACGAATCGATCGTGCCACATCTGGGCAAGATGCCGCCGAAGTAGCGGTCGTAGAACACAATTGCGGGCCGCGACGGAATGGGCGGGCGTCTGCGTATAGTACGCAGTGTTCTCGACCGGTGAGGTCAAAATGACGATTCCCGGACATGGTGGTATTTAGCGTTGGATATACTAGTTGGTCCGGATCTCGGACCCGGGCGATGGGTCAAAACGAGAAGACAGATGTGGGTGCAGATTTGCGTGCAGACAGTTTGAGGCCGATACGTTGAGCCAGCTTGTGAGAGGCGTCTGGAGCGTGATTTTTGTGGTCATGCTTGCCGGTTGCGGTGACGACGGCGGAGAAGCGCCGGAGGCCGGCACTGCGGCCGATAGCACGGCTGCGGCTGATGGAGCGCCGGGAGCCGGCCGCCGCGGCGACGGCCGTGGACTGACCGAAGAGCAGCGAGCCGCACGCCGTGCCGGGCGGGCCGAACGTGGTGGCGGGCCTGACCCGGGTCAACTGACAGACGAACAGCGGGCCGCGCGTCGCGCGGCATGGGCCGAGCGCGGTGGGCGGCCCGGCATGAGTGACGATGAGCGCGCTGCACGGATCGCGCGACGGGGTGAGGGCGGCACAGAAGGTGGCTCCGCTCCAAGCGATCGTCCTCACGGTGAATATGGTGGCCCCGGTGGAGCTACAAAAGGTGGAGCTGCAAAAGGTGAAGGCGCCAAAGAAGGTGACAAGCGTCAAAGCGAGAGTGGCAAAAAATCCGCCTCGGCGGAGCGCGGGGGCAGACAGGCGGGTGGTCGTGGCCGGGGCAGTCAGCGTGACAGCCGTTTTCAAAACCGGCCGGTCCCGGTCGCCGTCGCGCTGGTAGAACGCGGGCGGATCGATGCGTTCTACGCGACCACGACATCGCTCGAAGCCGAACAAGAAGCCAGTGTTGTTGCCCGCACTCAGGGTATCGTCGAGGAAATCTTTGTCGAAGAAGGCGATCAGGTGAAGGCAAAGGACGCGCTCGCGCAGCTTGATACCCGCCGACTGGCACTTGAGGTTGCGCGTACCCGTACCAACATCGCAAGCCTGACGCGCGCGTTTGACCGCGCCAAGAGCCTGATCAAAACGAAGATGATCTCTCCGGAGTTGTACGACAAGGCGCAGTTTGATTTTGAGCGTGAGCAGGCGACGCTCGCGTTGCAGTTGCACGATCTCGAAGAGGCCACAATTCGTGCCCCGATTAACGGCAGAATTACGAAGCGTCACATCAAGATCGGCAATACGTTGTCGCCCAATGCGAGCGCGTTTGAGATCAAGCGCGCTCGCATCATCGAAGCCGTGCTGAATGTGCCGGAAAAGGAACTGCCGAAGATGCAGGTCGGCCAGTACGCGAGGCTCCGGGTCGATGCGCTCGGCAATCGCACGTTCGAGGGTATCGTCGAGCGAATTGCACCGGAGGTGGACGCGCAGTCGGGCACCTTCCGGGTCACCGTTTCAATCGACAATGCGCAAGACAACCTAAAACCAGGGATGTTCGCCCGGGTCAGCGTGCGATACGACTCCAACGAGAACACCCTCCTGATTGCGCGGGACGCGGTGGTGGTCCAGCGAAACGAAAGTACCGTGTTCGTGGTCAGTGGCGGGAAGGCTAAAAAACAGCAGGTGATCACCGGTTACACGATGGAGGGCCGGATCGAAATCCTCGAGGGCCTGACCGAAGGGGACGAGATTGTCATCACGGGCCAGGGCGGTCTCCGTGAGGGTTCACCGGTCAGGGTTGTTGCAAACTAGCACTTTAGTCGTCATTGACCGCCTGACGCCGGCCGGGATTCCGGCGGTCCGGCACGATGGCCCGTGTCAGGAACCATCCAGAGCACTGGACGTGCGTGCTGATGAGGCGCAAGTGCCGCACGGCTCGGGTTGCCTGGGGCGCGCGTGAATCTCGTCGCCGGTTCGATTGCGCGACCCGTCACGGTCTTGATGGGAACCCTGGCGATCGTCCTCTTCGGGGGCATCGGACTCGACCGCCTGGGGCTCAACCTGCTGCCAGAGCTAACTTACCCCACGCTCACGATTCGCACGGAGTATGAGGGCGCGGCGCCGGCCGAAATTGAAGAGCAGATCACCCGTCAGATCGAGCAGCGGGTGGGTGTCGTCAGTGGTGTGCGCAAGATGCACTCGATTTCGGCGGCCGGGCGGTCAGACGTCGTGCTCGAGTTTCTCTGGGGCACGGGAATGGACCTTGCCGCGATCGAGGTGCGCGAGAAAATCGATCTCGTGCGCTTGCCGCTCGAGGTTGAGCGGCCAACGCTCCTGCGACTCAATCCCAATCTGGACCCGGTCTTTCGGTTGGCACTGACTCGCAGGGAGAGCCTTTCCGATCCGGTGTATGACCTGCAAACGCTCAGGCGGTATGGCGATGATTTCCTGAAACGGCGGATGGACCCTATCCCGGGCGTGGCGGCGGTCATTGTCTCGGGCGGGTACGAAGACGAGGTGTCGGTACACGTTGATCAGGATCGACTGGGCCAGCTGAACATGACGGTGCAGGCTCTGGGCGCCCGACTTGCGAGCACCAACGTCAATCTGTCGGGTGGACGGTTGTCGGACGGAAATCAGGAATACCTCGTTCGCACGCTCAATCAATTCGAGACGATCGACGACATTGCCAACACGATCATCTTTCAGGAGGGTGCGCGCATTCTGCGCCTGAAGGATGTCGCGACGGTCCTTGAGAGTCAGAAAGAGCGCGACTCGATCATGCGCGTCAATGGCACGGAAGCGATCGAAATCGCACTCTATAAAGAGGGAGATGCCAACACCGTTGCTGTCGCTACCGAAATCAAGGCGAAACTCGATGATCTGCAAGAGGAGTTGCCGCCGAATTTCGAACTCGTAACGATCTACGATCAGTCGCAGTTCATCAGTGCCGCCATCCGAGAAGTGCAGACGGCCGCCGTGCAGGGCGCGTTTCTGGCGGTTCTCGTTCTGTTCCTGTTTCTTCGGGACATGCGCAGCACGCTGATCGTGACGGCAACGATTCCGGCGTCGGTGATGGTGACGTTTGCGGCTATGGATGTGGCAGGCATAACGCTCAATGTGATGAGCCTGGGTGGCATCGCGCTGGCGATCGGCATGTTGATGGACAACGCCATTGTCGTCCTTGAGAACGTGTCCCGACATCGAGCCGGTGGCAAGAGTCGCATCGATGCCGCACGTCTGGGGGCATCAGAGGTGGGCGGCGCGGTCGTTGCGTCCACGCTGACGACGATCGCCGTGTTTCTGCCACTCGCGTTTGTCGAAGGCATTGCGGGCCAACTCTTCAAAGATCAGGCACTGACGGTCACCTTTGCGTTGCTGGCATCGTTGGTCCTTGCCTTTACGCTCATTCCGATGCTTTCAGCGATCGGCACCTCGGCAGGTGAACCGGATGCGCAGGGCGAATCGGCGCCACGGCCGCAGTGGCTGCGGCTGGGTCCCACGCCGTTGCAGTGGTTACTGGTTGACGGTCCCCGGTGGTTGCTCGTCGGCGGCATGAAGGCTTTCGTCGCCATAAGATGGGGCGCCACGTGGGCGACCGCGCCGATCCTCTCGGGTTTTGACCGAGGCTATGAATCGCTCGCACGGTGGTACGACCGGCTCTTGCGCCGTGCGCTTGAGGCGCGTGCGGTGACCCTTACGATTGCGCTGGCGTCGTTCGGCGCCAGCCTCGTGCTGCTGCCAACACTGTCGGTTGAACTGATTCCGCCGCTCGCACAAGGCGAGTTCAAGGTCGATTTTCAACTGTCGCCGGGCACGCGCCTGGAACTCACCGACCGAACGTTGGGTGACGTGCAGAACAATCTGGTGGGCCGGCAGTCGATCGAAAAGACCTACTCCGTTGCGGGCACGGGGGGGAAACTCGATGCGAGTTCTGCGAGTGGCGGTGAGAACGCGGGTGAGATTGCGGTGGTCATGCAGCGTGGGGCGTCGACGCTTGACGAGGCGGAAGCCATGGACATCGTCCGCAGGCAGCTTGAAGACGTGCCGGATGCACAATACACGCTTGAACGTCCGCAGCTATTCACCTTTTCGACACCGCTTGAGATCGAGGTGTCCAGCATTAGTCTGGATGACATCAGCGCAGTGGCGGACCCACTGGTGGCGATGATGTACCAATCGGACGCGTTCCGGGATGTCGAATCGTCCCTTCGCGCCGGCTACCCGGAGATCCAGATCCGGTTTGATCAGGAGCGAACAGCCGCGTTGGGGCTGACGGTGCCGGAGGTCGCGGAACGGGTTGTCCAAAAGGTGCGGGGTGATGTCCCGACCGAATTTACCTGGCGGGACAAGAAGGTCGACATTCGCGTTCGCGTGGAGGAAGACGACCGCAATTCTGAAGAAGACATTCGCAACATCGTCATCAATCCGGAGCGGGAGTTCCAGGTGCGCCTGTCAACGGTTGCCGATGTCTCGGTGGGTATTGGACCTGCGGACATTCAACGTATCGGACAGCAGCGCGTCGCGATCATAAGCGCCAACGTGCCGGATGGCGATCTTGGCAAAGCGGCTGATGTGGTCGAGTCTATGCTGGCGCAGATCGATCACCCGGTTGGCACGAAGAGCCGGGTTGGCGGGCAGAACGAGGAGATGGAGGCGTCCTTCGCATCGCTTCAGTTCGCGCTGACGCTTGCGCTCATCATGGTCTACCTTGTCATGGCGTCTCTGTTCGAATCCTTGCTACATCCGTTCGTCATCATGTTCACGATTCCGCTCGCCGGCGTGGGCGCTGTGTTTGCGCTCGCAGCCACCGGCACGGGGATCTCCGTCGTCGTTTTCATTGGCCTCATCCTGCTGGTCGGCATCGTGGTCAACAACGCGATCGTTTTGATAGATCGGGTGAATTCACTGCGCGAAGAAGGCGCAGCCAAGCGCGACGCCCTGATTGCGGGTGCAAACCAACGGCTTCGGCCCATCCTGATGACAACGGCGACCACTGTGCTGGGTTTACTGCCAATGGCGGTCGGTTTGGGCGAAGCATCCGAGCTACGCACGCCGATGGCCGTGACCGTGATCGGCGGGCTATTATTCTCAACGCTGCTCACCCTCGTCGTGATACCTGTGGTGTATGACCTTGTCGACCGAAAACGACTTGCGGGGGATTTACGCCCCATCCTTGTAAAGGCAGAGTCATGACCCTATCCCAACTCTCGATCCGCCGACCCGTCACAGTCGTGATGGTATTTCTCGGTCTGGCGCTCATCGGCGTGTTTGCTGCGTTTCGGCTACCGATCGAAGAGTTTCCCGAGATTGAAGTCCCCTACGTCGGACTCAGCGTGCCCTACGGCAACGCGACTGCGCAGGAGATGGAGCGCAACATCACGCGTCCGGTGGAAGAGGTACTGTCCACGATGAGCGGCGTCGAACGCATGTTCAGCTTCTCTCGGCCCGGGATGGTCTTTTTCAACATCTCGCTCCGCAAGGACGGTGATGTCACGGGCAAAGGGATTGAGGCCAAGGAACTGGTCGAAGGGATCAGGCACCGGCTTCCGGGCGATGTGCGGTACATCAACCTAAGGCAGCGCGATCCGAACGATAAGCCCATCACCAATGTGTTGATCACGGCGCCAAATCTCGATCCTGACAATGCCTTCCACGTGCTTGAGACGCAGGTGCGCGCCGAACTCGAGCGATTGCCCGGCGTCAACTCGGTCGACCTTTACGGCATTGTCGAAAATGAGGTCAAAGTGCAACTCGACCCGGACCGGGTGGCGGCGTACGGCCTCGATTACGTCGACGTTCGCCGGCGATTGCAGCGAGCTAACTTCTTTGCGTCGGCGGGACACTTCGACTCCTCCCGAACAGAATTCCAGGTGCGACCACTCGGACGGTTTGAGGATCTGAGCTCCATTCGTTCGCTGCCGCTCAATGACGCGGGGCTGACGCTGGCGGACGTTGCGAGCGTGACGCTCAAGCCGAACAAGGAGACCGACCGCCGTCTCGTCAACGGTGTGCGGTCGGTCGGCGTGTCTGTCTTCAAACGCCCGGAAGCAAACCTCGTCGCAGTGTGGCGCACCGTGCAGTCCCGCCTGGACAAGATTCAGCAAGAGGAGGTTTTTTCACAAGCGGAGTTCCACTCGCTTAACAGCGTGGCCGAGACCGTGGTCGATTCGCTCAATGCCTTGCGTGACAGCGGCTTGCTCGGTGGCTTTCTATCAGTCGTCGTGCTGTTTCTGTTTCTGCGTCAGGCGCAGACGTCCATCTTGATCGCGGCTACCGTGCCGCTGGCGTTGTCCGCGACGCTCGGGTTGATGTACTTCCTGGATATGACGCTCAACCTTTTATCGCTAGTTGGCCTGATGTTGGCGGTGGGGTTGCTGGTTGACAACAGCGTGGTTGTCGCCGAAGCGATCGCGCTGCGACGGCGGGACAAGGGTACAGATCCGATGAATGCCGCCAGCGAGGGGGTATCGGAAGTAGCGCTCGCGATCACAGCGGGAACCCTGACGACCGTGGTGGTGTTCGTGCCCGCGTTCATGACCGACATTCAGCAGGTCGCGATGATACAGCAGAATATCGCAGTGCCGCTCTGCACGTCGCTACTCGGGTCCCTCCTTGTCGCGCAAACGATGGTCCCCACCGTGATGGCGCGATTGCCACTCCCGCGGACCGAGCCCAAACATCGGGCCATCGACTGGCTGGCGCTGCACTATGAAACGGCTATCCGCGCGACGCTTCGATACCGATTTATCAGCCTCGTGGTTGTCGCTGGCGTCGGTGCGAGCGGCTATTACGCTTACAAGCAGCTAAGTGTTGATATGAATCCGGCGCAGGAGTCCGAGCAGCTTGAGCTCTCGTATTACGTGCGGGGATCGCTGGATATCGAGTACATCGAAGAATTCGTGCGCGACGTTGACGGCTATCTCCTCGATAACAAGGCGCGTTTTCAGATTGAGGATATTTTTACGCGTTATGACACGGATCGTGGCTCGACCACGATCACCTTGATCGATGACGCGACGCTTGGCAGCCAGGTTCTGCAGGCAATGATCATGGATGGTATACCCGAGAAGCCGAATATTCGGTTGCGATTTCGCTCGCGCAATCGCGGCTTTGGTGGTCGCGGCAGTTGGGACAGCGGGGGCCTTGGCTTGCGGCTTGTGGGTGACTCGACAACTGAACTGCTGACGATTGCCGATGACCTCGTGGCGCTTCTGGAACAGCATGAGAATCTCACCAATGTGCAACACGATGGTGAATCAAGCAGCAGCGAACTGCGCATCGAGTTCAAGCCCGAGCAGGCGGGGCAGTTGGGTATCACTGCGCAGCAGATCTCGCAGTCCGTCTCTATTGCCCTTGGCGGGCAGGCGATGCAGCGCGGGATTGTTCAGGAGGGTCGGGAAACGAACATCTATCTCGAACTCGAGGACACGGAAGAAGCGGGTCTGGATACCGTCCGTGAACTTGCCATCTTTAAACCAGATGGTGGCACTGTGCCACTTGAGACAGTCGCCAGCATCACTTTTGATTCGTCGTTACGCGTGATACGGCGCGAGAATCGCGAGACCTCGCTGAACGTCAACTTCTCGGTGAAAGAGGGCGGGCCAGTGGTGGGTCAGACAATCGTTGAGGACGTGATGAAGCGCTACGAACTGCCGCCCGGGTACCGGTGGGAACTGGGTCGTGATTTTGAAAGCGACAATGAAATGTTCCGTGAACTGGCGATTAATGTTGCGTTGGCGGTTGCCCTCGTTTACATGTTGATGGCGGCACTCTTTGAGTCGGTGCTGTTTCCGACAACCGTCGTGGTCGCGATTGGCTACTCCATGGTCGGCGTCTTCTGGTTCCTGTGGGCGACGGACACGACGCTCACGTCGATGGCGTTGACCGGAATGTTGTTGCTGTCGGGCATTGTAGTGAACAACGGCATCGTGCTTCTGAACCGCGTGCAACAACTACGTCGCGGCGGTATGGATCGCCTGGAGGCGATCGTGGCAAGCGGCCGTCACCGCTTACGTCCGATACTCATGACCGTTTGCACGACGATTGCCGGCATGATCCCGCTCGCCGTTGGTGATGTGCGCGTTGGTGGCATGGGACCATCCTATTTTCCGATGGCAAGGGCGTTGATCGGAGGACTGGCATTCTCCACCGTGATCACGCTCCTCTTCCTGCCCCTCATCTATGTGCTGCTTGACGACATCAGGCATGGGCTTTGGAATTTCTGGCGTGGTGCGCGAGCGAAGGCGGCTGCCATCTGAGGGCAAACCATCGCCGCAGGGTGCTTGCCGCTAGCGGGTGATCGCTGCACAATCGGTGTCCCCAAGCGCCACCTGTGCGGTCCGATTGATGAAGATCACGAACGTCAAGGTTGACACCTTTAACTGGAAGAGCGAACCCTGGAAAACAGGCGTTGGCGTCAAGTTTGGTGATGTGCGGCAACTCGGGGTCGTTACAGTAGAGACGGACGCAGGCATCAGCGGCAATGCGTTTCTTGGCTCGTCGCGAATGGGTGCAGAGCATTTTATTCCTGGCTTGATCGAGTTCATAAAGCCGATCGTGGTCGGTGCCAATCCCCAGGATATCGGCAAGATCTGGTCACAGCTCTGGAAGATGAACCGCTCGGTCTCGACTTATGTCATTGGTGCCATCGACATCTGTCTGTGGGACATCAACGGCAAGATCGCGGGACAGCCAATTCATCGGCTCCTTGGCACGTGTAGAGAGTCGGTGCCTGCCTATTCCAGCACCGCCTGGCATGAGACCTATGAAGCGTACGCCGAGGAAGCGGTGCACTTTCGCGATCTGGGCTGGCGTGCCCATAAGATTCATCCGCATGGGGAGCCCGGCGCCGATGTGCGGATCTGTCAGGTAGTCCGTGATGCGGTCGGTGACGATATGGAATTGATGTTGGACTCCATGTGGGCCTATCAATATGAGGATGCGCTGCGCGTTGGTCGGGCGATTGAAGAGCTGGACTACTACTGGTACGAAGACCCGCTCGTCGAGGAAGATATCTACAACTACGTGAAACTGCACCAGAAGCTCGATATTCCGATCATGTCCACGGAGTACGCGCCGGGCCGGTACTACGGCATGACCTCGTGGATTACCCAGTACGCCACCGATCTCCTGCGCGGCGACGTCGCGATAACGGGAGGTATCACGCCACTCATTCGGCTTTGTCACCTGGCGGAAGGCTTCAACATGAAGTGTGAGATTCACCACGGCGGCAATAGTCTGAATAATGTGGCGAATCTGCACGTGACGATGGCGGTGACCAACTGCGAGTTCTACGAGGTGTTTCCTTGCACGGGCGCCAACCAGTATGGTCTGGTCAATGATATTGAAGTGGATGGCAACGGTCTCGTCCATGCACCCACCCGGCCCGGGTTGGGCTACGACATTGATTGGGATCTTGTGAAGTCAGAACACACGCACACCTACGAATAACCAAAAGTGGCGAAAGGAGAAGACGATGAAATTGAGTGTTGGCATGGGTCCGCTCGGACCACCTGGCGGAGAGAGCATCATTGCCCATGCGCAGGAAGCCGAAAACCTTGGCTATAGCTGCGTCTGGGCGCCGGAGATCTACGGGCATGACTGCTTTACTCCGCTCGCCTGGATCGCGGCGAATACGACGAAGATTCAGCTTGGCACCTCGATCATGCAGATCTCGGCGCGCACACCGGCGAGTTCGGCGATGCATGCCGTGACACTAGACTACCTGAGCGAGGGGCGCTTCAACCTCGGTATCGGTGTGTCGGGTCCGCAGGTGGTTGAAGGTTGGTATGGTCAGCCCTATCCAAAGCCGCTCGCAAGAACCCGCGAGTGGATTTCTATTTTCCGCAAGATCGTCGCACGTGACGAGCCTGTGTCGCATGATGGCAAGCACTACCAGTTGCCCCTCCAGGGTGGCATGGGGCTTGGCAAACCGCTGAAACTGATCCTGCACCCGGTCCGGGAAGAGATCCCGCTCTACCTGGGCGCTGAAGGTCCGAAGAACGTAGCGCTGGGTGCCGAGTTGTGTGATGGTTGGATTCCAATGCTCATCTCGCCATATCGGATGATGGACGTGTATAAGGACTCGCTCGCTCACCGACCTCCCGACTTTGATATCGTTGCAGGCGTCAGCGTGATCATTGATGACGATGTGAAGCGGGGTCTCGAATCGATTCGTCAGCACATCGGTTTCTACGTTGGTGGCATGGGCGCCAAGAGCTTCAACGTGCACAAGGATCACGTCGCGCGACAGGGCTTCGCCGAGGTCGCCGACAAGATTCAGGACCTGTTCCTTGCTGGCAAGAAAGATCAGGCTATCGCCGCGGTCCCCGATGAACTCTGTGATGAGATGGCGCTGGTTGGCCCGAGGGAGCGGATACGTGATCGGCTTGCCGCGTGGAAGGAAAGTCCGGTGACCACGATCAACGTGGGTGGCAACAAAGAAGCGCTGCAGTTTATGGCGGAGGAATTGCTCTAGCGGCTCGCAGTTGGGGGAGCTGAAAGGGTACAGGAGAGTACTTTTTCAGCGATCCGCTTGAGATTGATCGACCCCAACGGTGGTAGGCGGCTCCGGGCCGTTGCTGCAGTTTGAGGTAGAGCCGACGCAGTCCGCCCTTACGCCGCGTACCATCATAGAGTACGCCGCATGCCATCATAAAGAGTACGCCCCCCTCGCCGCGTTGCCCGCTGCATCCTTGAGGTCCTGTCTTCGAGGAGGTGGCATAGGTCCCGTTGTTGCAGTCGCCCGCTTGAATCTATCGGCGTACTAACGGATCCAGCCGAGGTCGGTAAAGATCGTGCGCAGGCCAGTGTCGAGATCCTGCCCGCCCAGATCGTGTCCTTTTGCAGCAAAGCGCTCGACGAGGGTTGGCGTGAGCGGTTGGTTCCAGATTGAAGCGTCTGGCAGTTGGTCGCTGCGTTCGCGCAATCGCAGTACCGCGGCCTGGGTTGCCATCCGATCGCCGTCCGCGAAAAGGGCGGTTATCTCCACAAGGTCCGCTTCTTTGTTCTCGCCATCACGTGCGACGGCATGTCTGGCAGTCTCGATGGCTGCGGCGAATTCACCTGTGTTCAACTGTATGCCCGCTTCAAACAATAACAGGGTGCTGGAGTCTGCCCCGAGATGCCTTGCGCGTTCGATCGCCTCGCGCGCCGCGCCCAGATCGCCGTGCAATTGCAGCAACTTCGCGAGGGCAATATGCGTGCTTGCGTCGCCTGGCAGTGCTTGCGCTGCGGCGCGCTGAAATGCGAGTCCGGCTGGCAGGGCACCCGTCAAGGCGAGGATGAGACCCTGATAACGGCAGAGATTTCCCTGATGCGAATCGGCGGTCATTGCTCGCTCACCGAGGTCGATCGCACGCCTGGCTGCGTTTCGATTACCTGTTGCGACGAACACGCGGCCCGCGTGTTCGTGCGCCAGCCGGAGTGCGAGGGCGTCCTGACCTTGTAGTTGCGTGATGTGGGGGTTGTCGTTTGGGGAGGTATGTCGATACCCGAGCAGGGCGTTGTCTGCGGAGCCGGCCGCTGCGAGATGGGTATTGGTCAGTGTGCCGCCGACACCAGTACTACCACGAGGACCGGCCACTGCCCCGGGACCCGGCAGCGAGGCGAGCCCGAGTGCGGACGCGACCTGCGCAACCGCAGCCTGTGCGCTCGCTGGCAATTGGTCATTCAGAAGCACGGCAACGATCGTGTTCTCGACGCCTGCATTTGACAACGTTAGTGACAACTTCGGTGTGTCCCCTGACTCTCCAGGCAGACTGGCGTTCACCATAAGCCTGCGATTGACGCCGTCGTCAGGGGTGGGCGTCGCGCTTCTGTCGACGATCGGGAGGGTTCCGGACTTTAAGAGTTCGTCGTGCATGAACCGGGCGAATCCACGCGCGACCGGCGCCATCACTTCGGTCACATCCGCGGCGACTGTAATGGTCAGTGTGGGTTGTGGGAGGCCAGCGACGGTCCGCTGATGCGCGGTTGGTGCTGGCTTTTTCGCGGCACCGGCCCTCTCGGATTCCGGGACGTTCGCGGTCGGCTCCACGCTTGCGATGATGATGTAGATGGTGGAGACCATCAGGATCAGGAAGCCAGCGACGGCGATTTTGCCAGCGACTAGCGATCCGCGAGTTTGATCTTGAGTATCGGTCATTGCTAAGTGGCCGCAACGGGCATGGACTGGCGGTGAACGACGGGCAAACCGTCGTCAGGTGTTTTGTTGCTCTGGTTGGGCCAACCCAGAATCGCAACGAGCAGCAAACGGCAGGATTGGCGTCAGCCAGACCTTCAGGCGCTGGAAATGTGCGCGACCGAAAGCGGGCTTCAGCGCTACCGCTGTGTTGAAGTCCTTGACGGCCAGATGATCTTTGCCGGCCTGGTCGTGCGCGAGTCCGCGACTGTAGATCGCCTCGGCGTGGTCAGGTTCAAGTTCTAGGGTTTTGGAAAAGTCTGCTATCGCTGCCGTCTTGTCGTTCTTGGCCTGGTATGCCTGGCCGCGAGCAAAGTATGCATCCGTGTAGTCGGGATTCAATTCCAGTGCGGCATCGTAATCGGCAAGCGCGCTGTCGACCTGTGACAGTTCCCGATGGGCGATTCCGCGCTCATGATGGATTTGCGCCTTCAGTTCCCGGTCGTCGGTCAACTCGAGTGCGCGGGCATAGTCGGCGACTGCTGCACTGAATCTGCCATTACCGCTCCGCAATGAGCCCCTGTAGAAGTACGCCTGCATGGCGCTGTCGTCGAGTTCAATGGCCTTGTTCAGATCGGCCTGAGCTTCTGCCTGCTTTCCCATCTCGGCGAGACTACGGCCTCGGTTTGCGTAAGCCGGAGCGGTTTCGATCGCCTGGGTGTACTGTTCAACTGCTTGTTTATGTAGGCCTTTTTCGAAGCTGGTAACGCCGATTTGAGAGTACGTGTCTGCGACCTTGCGAAGCTGCTCGTCTACGCAGTCACTCATGATCTGAATGGCACGGTCGTGATCACCGGTGGCCCGTGCCGAGGCAGCGTCGTCGTCACAGTCGGCCCTGGCGAGCGTTGCAGAGGACGCAAAAACGACGATAGCGACCATCCAGATTGCTCCGGGCCGGGCGATGCGCTGGCGCGATCGTCTTGTCGTGATGCGCGTCATGACAACCGTGAGATTCATGAAGGTGCCAGGATGTTCTTTGGGGACGCTATCTTACTGAAAAAGAACGACTGGGGCGATGTCACGACCTGGCACTGCGTTTGGCGGCCGCGGGCAAAAAGCCTGCGGCGTTGAAATGAGAAAATCCGTTGTGAGCCCCGCTGCTACCACGCTGACGTCAACTGCGTGAACTCGTCGTAGCCACTGACGACTGCGGTCGCGGCACTCAGATCCGACGCCTGAACAAAGGGGCTCATGATCGCAATGACTGCCATCCCGGCCGAACGCGCGGCCGCGATACCCGAGGGTGAGTCTTCGACGACAAGACACCGCTCGGGTGCAGTGTTCAGGCGTTCCGCGGCGACGAGGAATATGTCGGGTGCCGGTTTTGCAGATGCGACATCGTCGTCGTCGCCGCACACGAGTACGGACAGCGCGTCGCGCCAGGGTCTGCCGCGCAGTTTCAGGTCGGCGAGTTGTGCGTAGGAGCTTGTGCCAAGGGCCATCGGAATGGACTTGCGTTGCATGGCTGTTACGAATGATCCCGCCCCCGCGATCTCCGGGGCATCGGCGAAGAGTTCGATCAGGTGGATCTTGCGCTCGGCGAGGTAGGCATCGACATCCATGGGCAGGTCGAACGTATCGATAACGGTCTGGGCGCTGACCCGTGAATCTCCTCCCATCGTTCGCCGCTTGAGTGCGTCGTCGAAGATTGCATTGAACCGGTCAAGAATCCGTTGGGATGCCACCGTGTATAGCGGTTCGGTGTCGAGCAGTGTGCCGTCGAGGTCGAAAATCAATGCCGACGGGCGTCTCAGGGCCGAGTCTTCCGGGCTCATTCGTTGCCTGCTCTCATGGGTAGCGCCTTGCGTGCGTGGTGCTGCCGCGCGTGATGGGTTGCGGGCAGGCGGGTGTGCCTGGCACGATCTCAGAATTCGAAGCCATCGGCTATCTCCTCAATGACTTCATGGGGAATGACGCCTTGCTCCTGTTGCACCCGGTTCTCCGCCTCCGCGGCGAGGTGCATGAGATGAAACAGGGTGAGCGGGTTCATCTCGAAGGTTTCGCCCCGTTCGACGACAAGATGTGTCAACAGAAACGAAAGTGCTTCTTCCTTGTTGAGTCGTGCCATGGCTTGCGCTCCGTTGGCGCGAATATACTGAAGACGCCGTGCCGGGAGCAAGATGCCCAGGCGTCGTGGCTGATTGTGGATGCTTTGGACACGGGAACTAAACGCGCAGACCGCCATCAAAGACCTGCGGCCGGGAATTCCTGGGGTCGGCCCTTGAGTCCTTGTCGGGGAGTTGCTCGCGCCGGTTAGCGAGTTCCTTCCAGAACCGGCGGCATTTGCCTACGTCGCACGCAGTCGTGCATTGGTTCGCCCGCAGAAACCCTCTGGTTTAGAATACGCGCCTCGTTTGGATGCTGCTTAGTGAAGAAAAATGATTGAAGTACAACACCTGAAGAAACGCTTCGGCCGAATCAAGGCCATTGACGATCTCAGTTTCTCCGTTGCTGCGGGCGAGATCCTCGGTTTTCTCGGCCCCAATGGAGCTGGGAAATCAACGACCATGAAGGTCATTACCGGGTTCCTTGCGCCCACCGAAGGGTCTGTCTCGGTCGCGGGGCATGACATCACGACCGATACGCTCGCCGCCCAGCGATGCATCGGTTACTTGCCGGAGGGTGCCCCCTGCTATGAGGAGATGACGCCCCTCTCGTTCCTGCGGTTTATCGGTCGTGTCCGCGGTTACACGGGCGCAGAACTGCAGGCACGGGTCGCCAAAGCGATAGCCGACATGTCGCTCGCGAACGTGGTCGAACAACGGATCGAGACATTGTCCAAAGGTTTCAAGCGTCGCGTGGGTCTCGCCCAGGCGATCTTGCATGACCCCCAGGTGCTGATACTTGACGAGCCAACGGACGGCCTTGATCCCAATCAGAAACATCAGGTGCGCTCGATCATCCAGGGCTTGTCGCGCGACAAGATCGTCATCATCTCAACGCACATTCTCGAGGAAGTGACGGCGGTCTGCACACGCGCGATCATCATTGACGAGGGTCGCATCGTCGCCGATGGCACGCCGCAGGAACTGGAGTCGAGGTCGCGATATCAGGGAGCTGTGACTTTGCACTTTGCCGAGATGCCCGGGGATGCTGAGCAGCGGTTGCGCGCGTACGACTTTGTGAGCGATGTTGAAGTGCACGCGGGCGGCGAACGCGTGACCGTATTTCCGGTGGACGCGGCGTCTGGGTTGGGCACGAAGCTGCGCAGCGAGACCGCAGATTGGTCGCTCGCAGGGATGTACGAGGAACAGGGCCGGCTCGACGATGTATTTCGACAGGTAACAGGAGGTGGCGCATGACTCAGGCCGTGATCATCTTGCAACGCGAGCTTGCAAGTTATTTTGCGACGCCGCTCGCGTACGTCTTTATTGTCATTTTCCTCGTGATGAGTGGGGTCTTCACCTTCTATCTCGGCAACTTTTATGAGCGCGAGCAAGCCGACCTTGCCGCGTTCTTTAATTTCCATCCGTGGCTGTATCTGTTCCTGGTGCCGGCTATTTCAATGCGACTGTGGTCTGAGGAGCGCAAGTCAGGGTCGATCGAGTTGCTGATGACATTGCCGGTCACGCGATTCGACGCGGTCCTTGGCAAGTTCCTGGCCGCGTGGCTGTTCTGTGGGCTTGCGCTGATTCTGACGTTTCCGATCTGGCTGACAGTCGCCTATCTGGGAGAACCGGACCACGGTGTCATTCTGACCAGTTACCTCGGCAGTTGGCTCATGGCCGGAGGCTTCATCGCCATTGGTTCGTGTGTTTCCGCAGTCACGCGCAGCCAGGTGATTGCCTTCATCATCTGTGCCGCCGTGTGTTTCCTGTTCATCCTCGCTGGCTTTCCACTCGTCCTCAGCATGTTCCAGGGCTGGGCGCCGTCGATGTTGCTTGACACGATTGCGTCACTCAGCTTTCTGACCCATTTCACCTCGATATCGAAGGGTGTGCTCAGCTTGCTGGACATCTTTTACTTCGCTTCGGTCATCGGGTTTTGGCTCGCGGCGACCGCTGTCGTCGTCGAACTGAAGCAGGGAGGTTAAGGCCATGCCGAGATTACTTTATTCAGGAACTGGACTGGGTCTGCTCGCCGTCGCGTTCCTCGTCTTCACTTTGTTTAACAATCTGCTGTTCAGCGGCGTCCGGCTCGATTTGACCGAAAACGGGCTCTTCACGCTATCCGATGGCAGTAAGGAGATTGTCGGACAGCTCGACGAGCCGATTGACCTTTATTTCTTCTTCTCGGACAAATCCTCGGAAAACCTCGCGGCGCTGCGGGTCTACGCTAAACGTGTCGAGCAGTTGCTAAATGAGTATGAGTCTCACAGTGATGGCAAGATTCGCCTGTCTGTGATTGACCCTGAGCCTTTTTCGGAGGACGAAGACCGTGCGGCCGAGTTTGGTTTGCAGAGTGTCCCGATTGATACCGCCGGGCTGGAGCTTTACTTCGGCCTGGCCGCCACCAATGCGCTCGATGACAAGGAGATCATCGCCTTCTTCCAGCCGGACAAGGAGGAGTTTCTGGAGTATGAGATCAGCAAGCTGATCCACAGCCTGAGCGAAACCGCGAAGCCTGCGGTGGGTTTCATGTCGACCCTCAAGATGCAGGGCGACGTCAACATGCAGACGTTCCAGCAGACTCCTGGGTGGATCGTCTACACCCAACTCGAGCAACTGTTTGACCTGCGGACGGTGCCGGTCACCGCTGAGACGATTGACGGCGATCTCGCTGCGCTCGTGATTGTTCACCCCAAGGGAATGAGTGAGACAACCGAATATGCGATCGACCAGTTCGCGCTCGGCGGCGGCCGGGTCATGCTGTTTGTCGATCCGCTTGCTGAGATGGACCAGCCCCCGCAACCGCAGAACCCTATGATGCCGTCGGCGCCCCAGGCGCGCTCCTCTGACGCGAAGCGTCTGCTCAATGCCTGGGGACTCAATCTGCGGGAGAACGAGATTCTGGGCGACTCACAAACGGCGCTGACGGTCGGTGGGCCTAACGGACAGCCCATTCGGCACTTCGCCATCCTTGGTATGGAGGCCGACAACCTCGCTGATGGTGACGTGGTGACGGATTCGCTGGAAACGGTGAACCTCGCATCCTCGGGCATCCTCGAGCGAACCGACGGCCATACCACCACGATCACCCCGCTCGTGTCCTCAAGCCCCTATTCGATGCCGCTCGACGCTCTGCAATTTCAGTTTCTGACTGACCCCAAAACGTTGCAGACGAATTTCAAACCGGATGGCACCGAGTACATGGTTGCTGCCCGGGTTGCCGGCAAGGCGACATCAGCCTTTGCCGACAGCAAGACAGACGAAGCGGGACACATTGGTGACACCGACTCGCTGAACGTGATCGTATTTGCCGACACGGACTTGCTTGCCGACCGACTGTGGGTGCGGGTTCAGAGCTTCTTCGGTCAGTCGATTGCATCGCCGTTTGCCAACAACGGTGACCTTGTCGTCAACGCGCTCGACAATCTGGTCGGCAGTTCATCACTGATCAGCATTCGCAGCCGGGGACGGTTCACGCGGCCGTTTGATGTTGTTCAGGATTTGCGCCGCGAAGCAGAAGCGAGTTACCTCGCCAAGGCCAACGAGTTGCAGGCGAGGCTCGCCGACACAGAGCGGCAGTTGAGCGAACTGCAGAGTAGCCGCAAGGAGCAGAACGTGCTCCGGCTAACCCGGGAACAGGAGACTGCGCTCGCGAGGTTTCAGGACGAAAAGATGCTCATCCGTAAAGAACTGCGCGAGGTTCGACACCAGCTTGACGTCGATATCGAGCGCCTTGGCAGCACGCTCAAGTTCCTGAATGTTGCCTTCATCCCGATAGTTTTGACATTGCTCCTGGTCGCCTGGTCCTACCTGCGTCTGGCCGGCAAGAAGGAGGCTGTGTGATGTCTGCGAAGGTTATCGGATCTCTCTTAATTGCCATCGTTGTGATGGGCGCAGTCATCGCCTTCAATACAGGGCCGGGCAACACGACGGGGGGTGATGTGGGCGGCGTCCTCATGGTGGGGCTCAAGGATCAACTGGCCGATGTCACCGAGGTCAGCGTTCGCAACTCGGCCGGGACAGTAACCTTGAAAAAGCAGCAAGGCGATGGCTGGGGTGTCGTGGAACGCGGCGGATACCCGGCTGAGTTTGATAAGTTGCTGGACCTGCTGACGGCATTGGCGGGCGCTGAATTCCGTGAGAAAAAGACCAGCAAGCCGGAAAACCATCATCGCTTGGGGCTACTGTCGCCGGGCGAATCGGCAGCCGCCGGGACGGAGGTCGATAGTGAGGATGGTGGCACGGCCACCGAGGTCTGGGTCAAAACCAGTGCCGGTGACCACGCCATCCTGATCGGCGACTCGCCGTCCGGGCGCAAGGGCCAGTACGTCAGAAGGCCCGGTGAAGACCAGGCATGGCTCGTTAGTTTGGACATCGATGTGTCGGCCGAGGCGGGGGACTGGATTCCGGATGTCGCTTTCGATGTCGATTCGGAGCAAGTGAATCGAGTCAGCCTGGCCCACGCCGATGGCAAGACCCTGACGGTGACCCGGCAGGAAGACGAGATCGACTTCGCGGTGCTCGGCATTCCCGAGGGCAAAGAGCTACGCTACCCATCGATTGGAAATCAACTGGCACGCGCCTTGACGAAAGTGCGGGTGCAGGACGTCCGCGTTGGCGCGGCGTCTGATGACGCCTTCGCGACGGCCAGTCGCGCTGATTTCATGCTGAAGGACTCATCCACGGTCACGGTGCGTGCAGCGCGGGAGGGCGATGAGTATCTGCTGCGGTTTGAAGTTGCGGGCGAGAATGTCGCCACCGATTTGGTGGCGGCAACGAAGTGGACCTTTGTCGTCACCGAGTACACCCATGCAGACTTCGCCAAGACAATGGAAGACATGGTGAAAGCGCCACCCGAGCCGGACGACGAAACCTAGCGGGCCGAGCGATCTGGTCGCCACGCTTGATCCTGGCGTCGCGCTGATCCCGACGGTGCCCTGATTCCGGCATTGCCCTGCCCTGACCCCGCGATGCCCTGAAAGTGATTGTGACCAGAAGTCGATTGACCTCAGAGCGATCATGAGATTGACGTTAGAGCGATTATGCAGTGGGCGGGAGAGCACGTTTTCAGAGTAATCCGCTTCAGCACTCCGGTTCAGTAACCAGGGAGGAGAGAGTGCCATGATGTTCAAGCAGCGCTTTCACGCTGGCATCAAGGACGGCTCCGTCACGGTGACCTACAGACTGTGGAAACGAGCCTAGACGGTCGCAGGCCACACCTACAAGATTAATCCCATCGGGCGAATCGAGGTGACCGGGGTCGACGCGCTGGGCGCAGAGGTGCCCGCCAACATTGACCTTGTGGGCACGGGGATTGCGAGCCTGGACGAGTTTCAGGCATTGCTTGCCATCGCGGGCGCACGCGATGGCAAGCAGTTCTATCGGGTCCGATTTCGGTATGTTGGTCACGACGAGGGTCCACAACCGCGCGACGCGCAAGTCACAGTGGACGACGTTGCTGCGATCGACAAGGCACTCGCAGTGCGTGATCGAAACAGCAAGGTGGGGCCATAGACCGTCGCAACCCTGACCGCGATCCGCGATAATCCCGGCTTGTCTTCCGCACATCTCGCGCGAGACCTTGGTAAAGAGCGCATGAAATTCAAGCAGGATGTCAGAAAACTGAAAAGCCTCGGGCTGACCATTTCGCTGGAGGTCGGTTACAAGCTGTCCGTGCGCGGCGCTTCCTATCTTGCAGCGCTTCCTGACTCGCGGAGTGGGGCGGCCAGGCAATGAAGCCGATGCGGCCTCTGTTGCAGCTCACCGGCTACTATCTGGTTCTGGCTGCGGTCGTTGCGATTGTCGCAACACGCCCGGAACTTGCGGCCTACCTCCCCC
>Ga0114999_10002039_pt1 | contig 27258 bp, 19 predicted proteins | sample ArcticOcean_MG_C_3_FD_89820 | JGI IMG/M metagenome (GOLD analysis project Ga0114999, IMG submission 89820) | Marine microbial communities from western Arctic Ocean - ArcticOcean_MG_CB8_126 | ecosystem: Environmental > Aquatic > Marine > Oceanic | place: Arctic Ocean: Canada Basin | collected...
CTCGATTCGTCTGTTCAGCTGTTTGTTTTCTGGTGTGTTATTGGGCACCAGAGGTTGATCTTCGCCATAGCCACGAGCTTCCACCATGCCGGCGCTGATGAAATCAAACTCGGCGATGAGGTAATCGACGACCCTATTTGCTCGCACCTCAGATAGCATCTGGTTCGCCTCCGCCTCGCCATCCGAGTCTGTATGCCCCTCGATGACCAGCTTTGAAGGGGTGAAGAGTTCGATGAAGCGGGCAACTTTGTCGAATTCTTCCGTCGCACCTTCCTTGAGTGCCGCGTCTCCGGGGTCAAAGAGCACGCCGGAGTCGATGACCAGTCGCGGCACGACCAGATCGGACACCATCGCCGTCTTGTGGCGAATCATAGGATGCGCCATCGCTGCTTCGCTGGGAATAAACTTGCCAACGGAAGATCCAGGTTTGGCATGGGTGATGTCCATAGTGCCGATGAACATGCGGATAGAAGGCACCAGCGGGCTCAACCGCTTCTCGCGATAAACATTGAGAATGTTTCCCTTATTGATGCTCAGTTCGACACCGCGGTCGATATAGTAGCGCCGATCACCGAGTGTCCCCTTCGGTCTAACACCCGTGTCGGGTGGATTCAGGACGTAGAGGATTCGTGGCGGCTCAAACTGAGCCACCACCGGTTCCGCCCAGGTGAGGGACATGGCAATAACAAATCCCAGGCAAGAAGCCCGGAGGAAATACCTATACATATAGTCGACCGTTCTCAGGGTTCGGATCCCATGTGGGTTGTTCTATTGTAACAAGGTGACGGGCCATGGACAAAGACGGTTGACCTGGAGACGGTTGACCTGAAGACGGTTGACCGGTTGGCCCGCGCGGATCTATCGTACAATCTCCTGCACATGCATAGACTGGATCCCATGGAACAACGACTCGAGCGTGGTGATGTCCGGCTAATCCTTATCTGCCTGGCGATCACCATTGTCAGCCTGGCTGTTGGTACTCACTACTTCTATCAGGCCTTCCCTGAAGCGACCATCGATTTCCGCCTGACGCGGGAGGAAGCACGCGCTGAGGCGGCTTCGTTCCTTGATCATCGCGGTTTTGATCTGGATGGCTATCACCATGCCGCCATTTTCAACTTCGACAACAGTACTAAGACATTCCTTGAATTTGAGCTGGGACTCCAGGGTGCCAGCGAACTGATCGATCGTCCGGTGCGCTTATGGCGTTGGTCTCATCGCTGGTTTCAGGAGCTCGAGAAGGAGGAATTTCGCGTCGAGATCACGACGGCCGGCGATTTGGTCGGATTTCGCCACGAGCTTCCGGAAGAAGCTCCAGGGCCTCAGCTCGAACAGGACGAGGCACGGGCGCAGGCTGAACAGTTCCTCATCCACGCCATGGGCCACGATCTGGCCGATCTCGAATTCGTCGAAGCAGGAACAACCCAGCGCCCCGAACGAAGCGATCACACCTTCACCTGGAAACTGGCTGGATTTGAGGTTGGCACCCAAGACGCCGGCGACGCCACCTATCGCTATCGCGTCATCGTTCAGGGTGACCGGGTCGGTGGTTATGACGAGTTCCTGAAACTGCCGGAGGCCTGGCAGGACGACTACGAGGAGCTGCGATCCCACAATCAGGCGACGGGCATCATCGCCGCCCTCTTCCTCGTGTTTACGTGGGCGGCGATGGCCATCCTCGTCGTGAAACGGATCCGTCTGCAAGACGTTCGCTGGCAATTGGTGCTGGTCTTCGGCGCAGTGACCTTCGTTCTGGCCTTTCTCGCCGAACTCAACAATCTCCCCGTCGCAACGTTTGGCTTCGACACGACGGGCACCCTGTCGAGTTTCTTCACAGAGCATGTCATGCTGGCCTTGGCCGGAGCCCTGGCGCAGGCCCTGTTCATCGCCTTTCTCACAGCCAGCGCTGAACCTGTCTACCGGCAGCATTTCAAGGATCAGATCAGCCTTTCAGAGCAATTCCTACCCGATGGTATTCGTACAAAGAGATTTCTGATCGGTACAGTGATCGGCTTGACCATGACCGCAGGTTTCGTCGCGTATCAGGTCATCTTCTACCTCGTCGCGGAGCGCTTCGGCGCCTGGGGACCGGCGGATATCCCCTATGGGGAGATGGTCAACACCCATGTCCCATGGGTCGTGGTCCTGCTCATTGGATGGCTGCCAGCCGTCTCGGAGGAATTTACGTCGAGGGCCTTCTCCATCCCCTTCCTTCAGGGGCTGGTCAAACATCGTTGGATCGCCGTTGTCCTGTCTGCGGTGATCTGGGGCTTTGCTCACGCTGGCTATCCACAGCAGCCATTTTGGATTCGCGGACTCGAGGTTAGCCTTGCGGGCATCGTCGTTGGCTACGTCGTGATTCGCTGGGGACTGCTTCCCGCGCTGGTCTGGCACTATACGATCGATGCGCTGTATACGGCGCTGATTCTGCTGCGCTCAAGTAATGCATACTACGTGACCTCAGCGGCCCTATCGGTTGGTCTCATGCTGTTGCCACTTCTCGTGGCCATCGCGCTGTATGCGAGACGCCACTACTTCATTGATCCAGGCCCTCTGCTCAACAGTGAGGACGCCGCACCGGCGGCAAAGCCGATTCCATCCAGCCTTGCGGCGCCGGTGAGTTCTGAAGCGCAGATTTCGGCAGTCAACGCTCCTACGCCGATCTATCATCCTCTGACTCGACAGCGCTGGATGTGGGCAACGGCGGCTGTCGCCATTGGCTGTATCGTCTTTTTTACCGATCGCCATCCAGCGTTGCCCGAATTGGACATCACGTTTACGGCAGATGAAGCAGAGTCTGTCGCCATCGACTGGATGCAGGATCAGGGGGTGGATGTCGAGCGCTACTCCACCGTCGCCTATGCAAAAGCTCAATGGGACATGCAAGCCGTCGACTATCGGGCGGAGCGGGCCGATCTGACCGACGCCCTGGCTCCCTTTGGCGCGGAGCTGGCCACCGCTATTTGGTCCGTTCGCTTCTTTGAGCCCGGAGAGAAAGAGGAATGGACCCTCTCCTGGTTGCCACAGGACACGTCACTGTATCGAGTACAGCACGTACTTCCGGCGGACGCTGCCGGCGCCGATCTCACAGAACAAGAGGCCCAGGCCATTGCGCATCATGCGCTCATCGATCTCGGCATCGATACGTCAGTTCTGGAACGTAAGGATGTCTCGACCGAGAAGCTGGAGAATCGACGAGACCACTGGTTTGCGTGGGAGACGCCGGAAGGCAACCGGTTGAGAATCGAGGAATCGCGACTACGTTACGACGTGCATATCGCCGGGGACGCCGTGGCGGATGTTCATCGCTCTATCAAACTTCCTGAGCAGTGGCTGCGCGAACGCCGAGAAAGCACCTTGTGGCGCACCTTCTTGAGTTGGATGCCCAGAGCCGGTATTGCCGCCGTCGTCCTGCACATGCTGTGGCTCCTGATCGGCACGATCCGCACCGGAACCATCCGTTGGCAACGGCCGATCTGGTTCGCTGCCGTTGGTGCAGGCTGTTTCCTCATGGTATTCCTCAACGGACTTCCTGCCTTTCTTGTCTTCTATCCGACGCAGATCCCGATGGGGGTTTTTTCCATCATTCAGGGCGTCGTGACGATCATCGCCACCCTCTTCATGGGATTGATGCTTGCCGCCGCATCGGGGTTATTCGCCTCCCTCTTCCAGGGCACCCTCGACTCGCTGAGTCGGGGCTGTCTGCGTGCCTGGTTACCGGACGCCCTGGGGCTGTCCCTATTGGCCGCTGTGGCTGGTTTCAGCGCAGATCGCTGGGCTACGTGGCTCGTGGGTGTCCTGCCCGCTAGTGTCCCTATTCATGGCCCGACCATCCCGGGGCACCTGAGTGACTTTGTGCCGGTTCTATCGGGTGCGATCGGCGCATTCAGCAGCGGCTTGCAAGCACCATTGGCGATTGCCGTCATCGTGTTTTACGCCTGCCGCGTGATACGGAGGCCATCACTGATTGTGGTGGCACTACTCATGTTCTTTGGCGCCAGCGCGGGAGCAGACGCGTATACAGCAGTAGAATTCTTCATCGCCCTTGGACGCTCGGCGCTGTTGGCCGCGGTGTATGCTATCGCTCTTGCCTGCTTCTTCCGTGACAATCTGTTGGCCTATTGCCTGGCAGCCTTCGTCACAGCAACAGCCAAGGGGGCAGTCCAATTGCTACAGCAGAGCAATGAGTCGCTGCAATGGCAGGGCGGTGGTTGGATATTCATTACCTTGCTCATCATCGGCGCATTGTGGCTCTGGGCCAAGGCACCCGAAAAACATCATCCCTCTTGATCCAAAGGACCTTCTTTCATGCATGTGCTCGTAACCGGCGCAGCCGGTAAGGTTGGTCGATTTGTCGCCGCAGGCCTTCAAAGCCAAGGCCACCGCGTCCGCGGCAGTGATATCGTCGAGATGCCCGACCTGCAGGAAACGGTGGTTGGAGATCTTGGCGATTTCGATCTCGTACGTCGCGCCGCCGAAGGGGTCGACGCCATCGTCCATCTTGGTGGCAATCCAGGAACCAAGCCCTGGCCGGAGATTCGCAATAACAACTATGTCGGTTGCTACAATGTCTTTGAAGCTGCCCGCGAATTGGGTATTCGTCGAATCGCCTTTTCCAGTCGTGCCGGCCTGTTGAGCAGCTACCCGGGCGGCCTGCAGCGGACGATCGATATGCTGCCCCGCCCAAAAAGCCTCTACGACATCAGCAAGACCTTCGGCGAAGCTCTCGGATACATGTATTCATCGAGATTCGACATGGAGGTAGTGTCCGTTCGCATTGGAAATTTCAATCCCGATCGAGACCATCCTGAACATCCTCACCAATTAAGCCATGGTGATTGCGTGCGTGTCTTCACAGCAGCGATCACGCATCCAGGTGTGAAGTATGAGGTGATCTTTGGTGTTTCTGACTCGGATTGGGCCATGTACGATCTGGACCACGGACGGCGCGTGATCGGCTATGATCCTCAGGACGTCTCCCACGTAGCGGTCGCCGATCGCAAGACGGATGTAGATGACGACCTGCCTGCACTACCGTGGAGGGTTCCTAAGCGCATCTTGATCACGGGCGCCGGTGGCAACATCGGACGTGTCGTGGCGGCGGGGCTGTCACAGCGCTTTCAGATTCGCGGTGTCGATCAGGTCGCGATGCCTGACCTACCTGATCACATCGTCGGTGACGTTGCCGACCCGGGTCTGTGTGCCAAAGCGATGGAGGGAGTGGATGCCGTCATTCACCTGGCTGGCGTGCCGTCGGGCGGATCTCCCTTTGAGGAGGTGATGGCCTGCAACTTCGATGGCACCTTTCAGATGATGGATGCCGCAAGCAATGCCGGCGTCTGCCGCTTCGTCTTTGCCAGTCGTGCCGGACTCCTGGGGCCCTACGGCCGCAAGAATCAGCGCACGAATGCGATGTATCCTCTGCCGGACAGTTACTACTCGATCAGTAAAGTCTTCGGTGAAGGGCTTGGCCACATGTATGCGAACGGCCACGACATGTCCTTCGTCTCTGTTCGCATTGGCAACTTCAAGCCTGACCGGCCCGCCCCCGAACACCCGCATCAATTGGGTCATGTAGATGCCGTGCACCTTTTCGAGCGCGCGATACTGCAACCCGATCTGCGCTACGAAGTCGTCTTCGGCGTCTCTGCGAGCGATTGGCCACTGTACGATATGGACCAGGCGCGGCAGGCGATTGGCTACGAGCCACAGCAGGTCTCGCATGTTGCCGAAGCCGACCGAGCATAGACCTCAGTTCTCGTAAGGCACTTCCACCACGGTCTGTTGAATCGCCTCGTGCAAAGCTGCGAGGGTTGCACTGATCTGTTCGACCGCCTGATCTACGAGTACTTCCTCAGGATCTTCCGCATCTCGCCGCTTCACTTCAACGATTCCCTTCTTCAGCCCGCGATCCCCCACGGTCACCCGGACGGGGCATCCGATCAGATCCGCATCTTTGAATTTCACGCCTGGATTTTCGCGTCGGTCATCCAGTAATACATCGACATCGCGTCCCACCAACTCATCATAGAGCTTCTGAGCCACGGTCGACGCGTCGGAATCACCTTTGGCGAGGGACACGATATGTACTTCGAATGGCGCAATCGTGATCGGCCAGCGCAGTCCTGCTTCATCGTTGTGCTCTTCCGCGACACAGGCCAACAGACGGCCAACGCCAATTCCGTAAGAGCCCATGACCACTGACTGTGCCTTGCCATTATCATCGAGAAATGTCGCACCCATAGCATCAGTAAATCGCGTGCCAAGTTGGAAAATGTTGCCGACCTCCACGCCTCGGGACAGGGTCAGCGATTGACCACACTGGTTGCAGTCATTCGCCTCGCCAGCTGCAGCGATATCTGCCACGACCGTCGCCTCCCAGTCGCGCCCATAGTTCACATTCAGCAGATGGACTCCCTCTTCATTAGCACCTGCCACAAGATTCGGCGTTGCAGGAATCGAATCATCGGCCAAGACCAGTGCCCCTGTGATGCCGACGGGAGAAGCATAACCTGCGACACAACCCACTGCGGTGATCTGGGCATCCGTCGCCGGTCGCAGTCGCGACGCCTTCACAGCATTGGCAACCTTGGTTTCGTTCACTTCCAGATCGCCGCGAATGACCGCGAAAATGAGTTTCTCCTCGCTGGTCACATCGGCCTGCTCACTCTCGAAGGTCCCCATGAAGAAGACGGCCTTTGCGGTCTGGCTCTCTTCGATCGAGAGCAACTGAGCGAGTGCTTCGATCGTCTTTGTGTCGGGTGTTTGCACTCTCTCAATCGCCGCCGGCTCGCTTTCAACAGCTGCAGGTTTCGCGAAAGCAGCGACCTGCCGGTTCGCTGAATAACCACATCCGGCACAGGTCACGATCGTGTCCTCGCCAATGGGCGTCAGATACATGTATTCATGCGAGACCTTGCCACCCATCATGCCAGAATCAGCAGCCACAGCGACGGTCGGGATGCCGCAGCGATTGAAAATGTTGAAGTATGCCTGATAGTGCGCCCTGTATTGGGCCTCCAATCCCTCTTCCGTTGCATCGAGGGAGTAGGAGTCCTTCATAACGAATTCACGCACTCGAATCAGACCGGAACGCGGACGCGGGTCATCTCGCCACTTGGTCTGCAACTGGTAGACGAGTTGTGGCAATTGTCGGTACGACTTGATCTCCTTGAGCACCAGATCAGCGACCACTTCCTCGTGCGTCATGGCCAGGACCATTTCTCGATCGGATCGGTCCGCAAAGCGACTCAACTCGTCGATCCCATAGCGCCCTGTCTTCTTCCACAGGTCAGCCGGATGCACAACGGGCATGGTGATCTCCTGCGCACCGAGGGCATCCATCTCCTCCCGGATGATCTGTTCGATCTTGCGGGCCGTACGCTGAGCTAGTGGCAGATAGCTGAAGATCCCGCTCGCCAACTGCCGCAGAAAACCTGCCCGCAGGAGGAAAATGTGACTGGCTACCTCGGCATCGGCCGGGGCTTCGCGCAGAGTCTGGCTGAAGAGCCTACTCATCCGCATGGTGGACATTTCTCCTGTTGTAGTAGTCGCCAGCTGTACATCAACTGGTCGCCTCGTGTCGCACGAGGGCCGACATGGCTCGCACCATCACCCAGATCGACACAACAGACCAGGTGAAGGCAATCGGATACGCCAACCAGGGGATACCCCAGTGGCGGGCGAGAATTCCTGCATCCGTGAATTCTGCATAGGACAACAGATCGGTAAGAAAATCGAACAGACTATAGATACAAAACATCACACCAAGCCAGACAGCACCTGCCTCACCCGTGCGCCGCGAATGCATGGCCAGGGCCATCAGCGCCAACCCGCCAAAAATCCCCAGATAGAAGTCCCCCGCACCAGCCGGCGTATAGGACATGGTCATTCCCATCGTCGTGGCACCGACGATCAACAGTGAGACTCGCTGCAATTGTGGCAATGCCCCGGACCAGATCAACAACGCCCCAAGCAAGGCGGAACCCAGATAACCGGCGGAACAGATGATGGGCACAATCCCACCTGAACTGATCGTATGCCCGGACTCATTCCAGGCAGTTCGCATCTCGATGACCTGCCCACCCGTGAGCAACGCCGCAGCAGCATGGCACACCTCGTGGACCATAACGACGAACACACGGAATGGCTTAATCAGGGCAGAGTCCCACAAACCCAGGGCCACGGCTGCACACAGCAGGTGATAGCGAAACCGCCAGACCACCCTGGTACCATGGCACAGTCGAGCCCACCACCCATCGCGACTGCGCCCCTTCCCCACTGAGATCTGCTCTGATGCTCTGAATTCAGCTCAAGCCAACTACTGCAACTGGCCGCTGCGTGAATTGATCTTGCTGGTCAGCAGCTCCAGCATCGCATCCAGGGACATGGGATCGAGATTCTCGCCGCTGCGCTCGCGAATCGAGATCTGCTCCTCCTCGACCTCACGATCACCGAGGATCATCATGTACGGGACCTTCTGTTTCTGTGCCGCACGGATCCGATAGTTCAACGTCTGATCTGCGTGTAGATGTGCTCGCACGCCGCGGGCCTTGAGTGCTGCAAGGATCTCGGCGCCATACTCAGCGTGTCGTTCGGCGATGGGTAGCACAACAGCCTGTACGGGTGCCAACCACAGGGGAAAAGCACCGGCATAGTGCTCGATGAGAAAACCGACGGTGCGTTCATGTGTGCCCAGTGGAGCGCGATGAATGCACAGCGGCACTTCATCATTTCCTTCGCTGTTCACATAAGACAGACCGAATCGTTCAGGCACGACAAAATCGACCTGATTTGTAGCCATTGAGAATTCACGGCCGATGGCACTCCAGACCTCAACATCGATCTTCGGTCCGTAGAAGGCAGCCTCTCCAGACACCTCTTCGAAATTGATGCCGCCATTGACCAGCGTGCGACGCACCATGTCCTCCGTCTTCTTCCACATTTGGGGTGCATCGACGTACTTCTTTCCCAGCCCTTCTTTGTCGTGCGTGCTGAATCGCATGACGTATTTCTCGATGCCGAACAATTCGAAATAATTCAGATACATCTGGCACACGGCGAGGAATTCTTCCTCGAATTGATCGAGACGACAATAGATATGGGCATCATTCATCTGCATGGATCGAACCCGCATCAGACCGAAGAGTTCGCCCGACTGCTCGTATCGATAACACGTACCATACTCAGCCAGACGCAGCGGCATGTCCCGATATGATCTCGGCAGTGAGCCAAAAATCTTGTGGTGATGAGGGCAATTCATCGGTTTCAGATAGTACGTCGTGCCATCCAACTCCATCGGTGGAAACATGGACTCTTTGTAGTATGGAAGATGACCACTCTTGTGATACATCGACTCCTTGCAAATGTGCGGCGTCCGCACACGATCATAGCCTGCGGCAGTTTCGGTCTCCTTCGCCAGAGACTCTAGTTCTTCGATCAGTACCGCCCCCTTGGGCTGCCACATGGGCAGTCCAGGGCCGACCTCATCGTCAAAGAAGAACAAGTCGAGTTCCTGCCCGAGTCGTCGATGATCTCGCTTCTTGGCCTCTTCCAGCATCTTCGTGTGTTGATCGAGAGCCTCACGAGTGGCGAAGGCTGTGCCGTAGATCCGCTGCAACATCTTGCGGTTCTCGTCACCACGCCAATAGGCTCCAGCAACACTGAGAAGCTTGTAATGCTTCACCTGACCGGTGCTGAGCATATGCGGCCCACGACACAGATCAACGAATTCACCATCTCGGTAGAAAGTGAGAGATTGGTCTGGATCCAGATCGTCGATGATTTCCAGCTTATATGACTCATCGGCAAGTAGCTCACGAGCCTGGTCACGGCTCACATCTTCACGCTCGAAGCGATGGTTTTCCTTTCCCACACGCTTCATCTCCTTCTCGATCTTCTTCAGATCCTCGTTCGTGAAGGGCTCGGGCGCGTCGAAGTCGTAGTAGAAGCCATCCTCGATGGCCGGACCGATGGCGAGTTTCACTTCTGGAAACAGCCGACGAACTGCTTGTGCCATCACATGCGACATACTGTGGCGATAGATCCAGGCCGCTTCATCTGAATTCCAGGCGATCAGTTCAACCTGGGCATCGTCTGCCAACTCAGTATGAAAGTCGACTCGCTCCTCATCCGCTGTGCGGGCAGCGATGAATTCTTTCAGTAGACTCTTGTCATGCTCGACGAAGACTTCCTTCAACGTCGCCGGCCCCGCGTGCTCGAGGACTTCGCCTTCTCTGATACAGATCTTCACAGTCTTTGCTCCAGCCTTAGTTGGCGTCCGTTTCCTGTAACGAAAAACCCACCGTCGATCGATCGACGATGGGTGTCAGCTACCGCGCTCGGGTCCGTGCCCGACCGGCTAAGCGAGTGTCGTGTCATTCGTGCGACACTCAGCCTCCCACCATCGTCTCGCCTGCTCTTGCAGGCAGCGTAGTAGCAGGTGTTGTACTGAGAATGGATGCCAATGCGAAGCATTGTTTCGACAACGTTGCGCGAATCGACAGCGAATCAAGGCGCTGTACGGAGACCGTGATCTGCTCGCCTTGTCGCATCCAAACAACACTCCGGGAAGAAGTTGGGAGAATCCCAAAACACTCGCCGAAGTATAATCGGGGGGTTCGCTTTATGTCAAGGTAACGCGCGCCTTGGAGACGTCAAAACTGCGAGCCCTTTCAAAACTGCAAGCCTATCAAAACAACGAGTCTATGCCCTCAACTGCAGGCTGATCACCGAAGGCGCCAAATACACCACGTTCCTCTGCCACCACTTTGGTTGCCAGGCCCACGGCGGCCCTTACGGCATCAGAGAGTTCATCGCCACGAGCCAGACCGAACACGAGTCGGGCATTGAAGGTGTCTCCTGCACCGACGCTGTAGGCAGCCTCCAGCCGATTCGCTTGCGTGTGCCCTTCCTGCTGAGCACTGGCCCAACTGGCCCCCTCGGCGCCTTGCTTCACAACCACTGCACCAACACCCAACTGCAGCAGATCTTTTGCCGTAGCAGAGTCACCGGCATAGGGTGCAAGCTCCGCGTCAGTAGCAACGAGAAGGTCGACGTGCGGCCACAGGGGAGCCATTTGATCTGGCGTTGCCCGCTGAGCGAACCAAGGCCCCGGATCGACAACGATTCGGGCACCCTTCTTCGACAATTGTGCACACACATCGGCCAGTTGTTCGGCGTCGGCCGCTTCGACAAGACCATATCCCGCCGCAACAAACCAGTCGGGGGCTTCAGCTTGCAGAGAGCGATCCCAATCGACTCGCTGGCCTCGATAGAATGCACTACGCCTGCCAGCGCCTTCAGCGTGGATTACATGCGTCGAGGTCGCCACAGCCGGCTCCGGAGGAGTCAGCGTCTCAACACCGGCATGTAGGAGCCAGTGATGAGCAAGCGAGCCGAACAGATCGGCGCCCAAGCGCGTATTCAGGTCGATTCGGTGTAGCCCGTGGGACAGGCGCCCCAGGGCGTAGGCGGTTGCGGCACCACAACCACCCAACATCGGTATCGGTGGGTTTTCGGCGAGCAGGACATTGGTCTCGGTCCATCTGTCGGTATCGGGCATCTCACCACCGGACTCAGCCCCCCGAATCTCGGCACCGTGATTCGTGCGATTCGGCCACTGCTCAAGACGCAAATCGAATACGGTGTTGCCAGCTACATGAAAACGCTGGGACACGGTCAGTCGAGCACGGCGACTGACAAGCCGGGTGTCAGTTGCCCCCCTGCGATCACACAGCCGAACACTCCACCTCGCATCTTGGGCTCCAACGCCTGCCGGAGCCCCGCGTGCTGCAACACCATCAGATCACATGGAGTGGTCTCCCCCTCAATCTGCAACTCAACGGACCCAATGCGGATTCGACGTCCCATGCTGGCTTCCAGATCGATGCCACGCACAACGAGATTCGCTCGACGCGCACTCGGCGGCAGGTCACCTCCGACTTCCTGCATCGTCTCTTGCCAGGCCTCAATGGACAATAGCGTGACCTGGCGCTTGCCGCCGCGTGGATGGTCACCATCCAGACCCTTGTCCTGAAGTGCGTCAACCTGCTGCATTTGCTGCGCCGGAGCCCGCCGTGCTGGATACACGAGGATCTCCAGCAACTCCCCCGTATCGCCCGTCTGACCCGGCTCGTCTGTCTGGTCACGACCGCTCATTCAGGAATCTCCAGATTCTCCTCCAGCAACTTGCCATTGCCAGAGTAGTCCACGGGGATCTCGATCAGATGTACCCCCTTCGCATCAAGACAGCGAGTCAGTAGAGGTTCGAGATCTTCCGTTTTCGCCAGACGGTAGCCGTGGGCTCCATAAGCCTCCGCATACAAAACGAAATCAGGATTCCCGAGATCCAGGCCGAATTCCTGCAGGCCCATACCCGCCTGTTTCCACTTGATCATGCCATAGGCATTATCGCGCAGGACCAGGACGACGAGATTCATCTTGAGTCTGACAGCTGTTTCCAACTCCTGAGAATTCATCATGAATCCGCCGTCACCACAGATGGCCACGACCTTGGCGTCCGTACACATGCGAGCCCCCATCGCTGAGGGCAGGCCAGCGCCCATCGTGGCCAGGGCATTGTCGAGCAGGACCGTATTGGGTTCGTATGCCTCGTAGTTGAGGGCGAACCAGATCTTGTAGACGCCATTGTCTAGGGCGATGATGCCATCACTAGGCATGACCTTGCGCACGGATCGCACGAGTCGTTGGGGCAGGACAGGGAAGCTGTTAGAATCCTCGTCCTCTCTTGAACGTTCGGCGACCCATTTTTTTACGCGCAGGAAGTAATTAAAGTCCCAATGCTCCTGCGCTTCCAGGTGCTGCATGATCTGCCACATAGAATTGCCGACATCGCCGATGACCTCCAATTGCGGAAAGTAGACGGGGTCCACTTCAGCGGAATTGAAATTGACGTGGATGACCTTGAAGCCATCGTGGTCCATGAAAAACGGAGGTTTCTCTACCACATCATGACCAACATTGATGATCAGGTCGGCTCGCTCCACGGCAAAATGGAGCGGATCATTTGCGGATAGGGCAGCATTGCCGAGATAGAGCTTGTGCCGCTCATCGATCACGCCTTTGCCCATCTGCGTACTGATGAAGGGGATTCCACACTGGTCTACAAATTGGCTTAAGATTCGACTCGAGCGTTTCCGATTGGCGCCGGCACCGACAACGAGCAAAGGACGCTCAGCAGCCTCGATCATCTCTACGGCACGGAAGATCGCCTTCTCCTCCGCAATGGGACGTCGCACCCGATCCTTTGGAAACAGACGCGTTTCTGACACATTCTCTGCCGCGATGTCTTCAGGCAGTTCCAGATGTACTGCTCCGGGGCGTTCTTCCTCGGCAAGTCGGAAAGCCTCACGAACTCGTGAAGGAATATTCTCACCACTGACAATCTGGTGAGTGTATTTCGTCAGGGGCTTCATCATCTCGACAATATTTACGATCTGAAATCTGCCCTGTTTGCTCGTCTTGATCGGCTTCTGCCCGGTGATCATCATCATCGGCATGGCACCCAACTGGGCATAGCCGGCAGCGGTGACGAAATTTGTTGCTCCGGGTCCGAGCGTCGACAAACACACCCCTGCCTTGCCAGTCAGGCGACCATACGTCGCTGCCATGAAACCGGCAGCCTGTTCGTGGCGGGTGAGGATGAGTTGGATCGGAGAGTCCCGCAACGAGTCGAGGAAATCTAGATTCTCCTCACCGGGGATTCCGAAGATGTGCTCCACGCCCTCGGCCTCGAGGGCCCTGATGAATAGATCTGAAGCCTTCATTCACTCTCCGTCGGATTCGTCATTCAACGCCAGATCTGACATGGTTAAGTCAAGATCCTCATAGATTGCCGTCAAGAACTCTAGAAATTGGTCAACGTGAGCTGGTTGCGCCAATCGACCGTTGACGCCCAGGGCAACAACCAGGCCACTTTCCGGATCTGCAAAACCGGTCACGCACCGTGCCCCAGCGTGACCAAACGTACGCTGCGAGGCGTGCCGCCCATAGCCATAGGGCACCGTGCCTGAACCCTGTTGGTTTGGTTCCAGGACAAAGCCGAGTCCCCAGTCCAAACGATGGCGAAACGTCCTGTCATACAAACCCGAACGTTGCCGAGCCGTCATCGCGGCAATCGTCGTCGGTGCCAGCAGCGTCCCATCACTCCTCGACAGCACCTGGTACAGCCGACATAGATCTCGCATGGGCCCGCGAGCACTCGTACCAGGTACGCAGACCGCTGCTGCCGCTCTCCCCGAGAATTCCTCTTCTACAACAGCCTCAGGATCGCTCGTATCGTACAACCGAGCCATGCGCAAACCATACTCATCGAAATCGGCGGGGGCCAACTCGAGCCAAGTATCGTGCATAGCTGCAGGGCCGGTCACGTGGCCCCGGATCCATTGTGCCAGAGGCTCACCAACAAGGCGCTGAATGGTCTCGCCTAACACGTACCACGTGCCACGCGCCTGATAGCCGGCCCGTCGCCCAGGAATCCAGTCTCGCTCCAGTCGTGCATGGTAGACACGCTGCAATTGCTCAGACCAATCAGAGCCTGAATCAACATCCACCAGAGAGCGAAACCCGGCGGTGTGGGTCAGCAAATGGCGGAAGGTAATCGCCTCCTTGCCGCGCATCCCAAACTCCGGGACATATTTGATGACGGGATCATCAAGGCCGATTCGGCCTGCTTCCCACAATTGCGCCCAGGCGATGGCGGTCAATGGTTTACCAGCCGAGAGCCAGGGCAGAAGATGCTGGCTCGTCATAGGCACGCCGGGAGCGGCCTCGCCAAGACACAGATCAATGTCTTCGCCCTGCAAGTCCATCGCCAACTGTGCGCCGCGGAAGGATCCGACGTCGATCGCTGACTGCAGCAGGGCGCGAAGACACCTCAACTCAGCCATGGAGGCAATCTGCCAAGCGAGAGATCGGTGTCAGTGCAAAGGCTCTGTGATCATCGACTCAAGTACGATGTCAGGAACTTGGTCGACCACGTCACGGCAGATCACCTCTAGACTGAGAAAGCATCCGCCGCACACCCAACTCGCCCCGTGGACGGGAAAGGGCCCGAAGGACTCGAAGGTTATTGGCGTTTCAGGCATTGGCGTTTCAGGCATTGGGGTGGTCGTCCTATGTGGACAATCGCATGAAAATACCAAAAAAACGCCAAAACCAAAAGAATTTATGTTACTCCTTACGACCCGCTGAGACGGCCCAGTTTGCCTCCTCGTCTTCGATCTCCACCGCGTGCATGCCACCACCAAACTGCTGCTGAAGTTGCTGATAGGTCTGCTGCATCTGTTCGTCGGGATAGATCCAGGGATGTAGGTAGTGGACCTTATATATTCCCGCCTGTAACAACTCCTTCGTACATCCGAAGCACGGCTGCATGGTCGAGAAAATTCGAGATCCTTCTGTGGCGATACCGAATCGTGCCGCCGCCAGCAGCGCATTCTGTTCTGCATGAACACAGATGCACAGATCATACGCCTTGCCAGAGGCGAATCTGTCGCGTTGTGAACAACGCATGCATCCACCATCGGTGCAGTTGGTCATATTGGCAGGCGTGCCGTTGTAGCCGGTAGAAATGATGCGGTCGTCAAGGACGAGGACGGCGCCGACGCGATTTCCAAGACAGTCGGCCCGTGATCTTGCCGCCATGGCAATTCGCATGTAATACTCATCCCAATCGGGACGCTTTCTCTGGTCAGGCAATGCAATCTCCTGTTTCTGATGGCCAGCCGTCTTGCCGCCGCACGATCCCGATGATATTCTGATTCGTCAAGTTACGCTATGGCGCCATGGCAACATCATTCGCTTTCACAGGTGGAGTCTATCGATGAGTGTGCAGCTTACAGATGCCCAGCTGCTCCACTACCGGGAACACGGCTATCTCGTGATTCCTGATCTTTTGTCCAAGGAGGACGTCGACGCTTTTCTCAAATGCGATCGACAGTACGGTGACCAGCGACCGTCAGGGTTGCAGAATCACCAGACCGAGCCACCCTATACAGCCATTGCACGTCACCCAAATGTGGTTGGTAAGATTCGCCAGATGATCGGCGGCAGCCCACGGATTGTGCAGAGCATGTACATGGCCAAGGCACCTGAAGGCGGCACCGGCGTGGCCCTGCATCAGGATACCCACTACATCCGCAATGAACCGAATACGTTAATGGCCTGTTGGATCGCCCTCAGTGCCACGGGGCCGGCAAATGGGGGTCTCGTCGTCGTCCCAGGCAGTCACCATGACGGGCTACAGTCAGCGGGCAGGGTTCGAGAGTCAGATCAGCACGCCGATTGGGCACAGGATTACGAAATGCATGGCCCCGACGGGGAGCAGTGGACGCAGCCCATGACCTCACATGACATCCACACGATTGGCCCTGACGATGTGGAGTATCTGGAAGTCGGCTCAGGAGGTGGCGTGTTTTTCTCGAGTCTCACCGTTCACGGTTCGTATGCCAATCAGACGGCGGACCTCCCCCGCCTCGCCTTTGCAACTCACTATGTGCGCGAGGATACGTGGGTCTACCGAGGCGATCTGCAGGACCTGGTCCTGGCCGAATAGACGTCAATCAGGTCCGCAGCAGATCAGAATAGGGCCGAGGGTCAAGTAGGATACCGCCGGATTGATGCCAGTAGTCGTCATCGAGATGGTAAGCACCGCCTCGGGCTGCTAACCAATCCGCCCCAGCACATGGGTGCTGTTCAAGCATCTGCGACCAACGACCGTAGTTTTCGGCGCCGTTGGACTCGATCAGTCCGCCCTGTACCCCGGCAAAGGACGGCAGGCGCGCGGCAATGTTCTTGTTCCATTCCACCAGCCAGGGGACGCAGGCATTGTCGGCGACGAAGGCCGTCAACTGAGCCTTCTGCGCTGCGGCGACCATGTCAAAAGCGACACTCATCGTCTTCCCCGCTGGTTTGATGGCGATCGCCCCATAGCCGAGTTGGCGACGCCGCTCGACATCATCCGGGTCATGTAGACTCTCATCTGCTGCGACCTGAACTGGCAGTCCGTGCACGTCGGTGTCCTCGACGACATCTGCCGCGAAGGGCTCTTCAAGCAGCAAGATGCGATCACGGAGGCCGACATGAAGTGCAGCATCCAGGACCCTTTCCAGGGGTTCGCGATGGGTATAGCGACCATTGGCGTCGAGATAGTAGGCGACCCGTCCGTCTGTCGTGAGAGGTGTCGGAGCATCCCCGACGAGACGATGGAGACGAGTCAATCCGGCGATGTCTTTCGCCACCATCTCTCGTTCGTCTCCGGGGTGGCCGATTTTTACTTTCAGAATGCCCGCCCCGGTCGCCAGCAATGACCTGACCTGCTCATCGGGCATGTTGTAGCCCACTGCCGGAGCCAGTGCCAATTGCTGCTGGCGCACAGCAAGACAATCTCGGACCTGGGAGGGAATGAGGGCGTCAAAACCTGTCGCTCCATGGTTCCGACTCCAGAGAATCCAGGCGGCATTGTCGAGGGCGACGAGGGCATTGAGAATGAAGGTCCTCGACAGATCACTGACCCCCGTCACGACGCGTGCATAGTCCTCGACGGCGGGGAGAATCGATCGTAGCAATTGCGCCGGGGCCGCGATTTCCCCCACGTCCTTTGCAAGTGCCAGTCCCCGTTCGAGGATGGCGACCATCAGCGCATTGCCACCCATCTGAGAGTGGCGTGCAAATACCCGTGAATCCGACCACAGGACGGCCAGTCCTCCCACACCAAAGGCCTCCTTCCCCGCCGTATCATCACGGAGCCGAACAATGAGGTTCCACTTCTCATGAAAGGCGGATCCCTTGAAAGCAAAGGGACGGGCAAAGGGCTCTCTCTGAATCTCGAGTTCAGTCTGATCAATCCTCATGGCGTCCTTTCTCATTCATAACTTGGCTTGCCCCCTTGAGTTGCCGGTACCATACTTGCCGGCATTCCACCCTGGTATCCCGTCCGCATTTCGACCCGACTTGATCGGACAAAAGATAGCGACATGCGTTGGCCCCTCGTCCTGCTGGCCGGACTGACTCTGAGTCAATCCGGTTCGGCGCAGCCGGAAACAACCTCAATGGCTTCTGATCTGCCACCGATGATTCGGGGTACGTATGGTTATCCAGCTTCCTTCTGGAAGCAAGGACTGAAACTGGACGACTACCCGGAGGCACATCCGGTCGACGACATGGTGCAGTTCGTGGACCCATACCCCTCTTCGTCAAAATCTGCTTCCATGAAAGTTGCCGGGCCACTTTCCAACAGCCCGCGGGTATCACCCTACCAGAGGGCTCCATTGAGGAGCAGTCTCGCTGGATCTTCATGCAAGCTACCCGTGGGTGGGAGACTGGCGAGTATCGGTCCTGGCAGATTGGGCACGGGCGATTCATCAGATCGTCAAGCAGCACGAATCCGCAGGCGAACGCTTTGATTTACCAGCTGGCGAATTTCCCCGACTGTGGCCGATCGCTCAGGCCCACGACGAGCCCCGCGTTGAGCCAGAGGAATTCGCCCGCGTCCTGAAAGACGGCAGCAGTATGGCAGTAGCGGCGTCATGATGTTCACTCTCGACAGTGTCACCAAGGATTCAGGAAAATTGGAAGCCATGCGACGTATCTACCTTCAGTTCTCAGCAACCGCAGGAGACGGACAATGAACCCACGCGAACAACGGGTGATGGCCGTCATTGGCGCCATCGCCGCACTCTACATTTTCGGCTGGAATGCTCTCATTCTGTTTGGCATCGCAGGGATCATCTATTGGATCCAAAGGGCAGACAACCGTTGAACTGATTCATCGCAGCCTAACAGAAGATAATCTCACCAGAGTATCGCTCTTGACGAGGCGCGTTACGAATGGGTACATAACACAGCACTCTCTCTTCGACTGACGTCACAGGCGCGGTAACCTATGCGTTCCATCGACTTACAGGACAACATGTCGAAAGCCCCGCTGGCATCTCGCGAACAGCAGATCCAGCAGTCGAATGCTGATCAAGGGCAGCGTCAGGTGGCGATTCGCCTTGACGAAGAACACGCTCACGATCAGACGAGACCTGTACCCACCGAGCGGATGGATGGTCCCGAGAATCGCGTCGATCGTGAGACCGATGACGGGCGCCCACAGCAGCAGTCGCAGCGGCGCGGCGGTCGATCTGGGCCGGGAAATGCCGAGGGCGACGCATCGGCCTCTCCCGGCGTGTCACCCAATTCACGCGACATCGACGTGGTCGGATGACGGGTTGGCCTGCCCCTCACTGATATGATTCGGTCCGATCGCCGCCATTCACAGTCAGATACTGACCTGTGAGATAGCTGGCGCCAGGTGAGCACAGAAAGCGAACAACTGCCCCCATCCCCCCCCGCAAGCTGACACGAGTAGACAGACCGCGACGCAGATCGCTACCCTTGAAGACACACGGGAGTGATATCTGCATGGGCATTCAAGCCGGCGTCCAGCGCCGGGCGCTGTGGGGATGGTCCTTATACGACTTCGCCAACAGCTCATTCACGACACTTGTCGTCACCTTTATCTACTCGTCCTACTTTACGCGAGCCATTGCTGCCGACGTCGTGACGGGGACCATGTATTGGTCGCGCGCAGTTGTCATAAGCAGTATCTGCGTTGCTCTGCTGTCTCCCGCCCTAGGGGCGATCGCGGACAGCTGTCGCTGCCGACGTGGTTTTCTCGCGGCGACGACGGCGTTGTGCGTTGTTGCAACCACGGGTCTCTACTTTCCTGTGGAGGGTCAGATCCTGCTGGCCCTGACATGGTTCGTCATCGCCAATGTTGCCTTCGAGTTAGGCGGTGTTTTCTACAACGCCTTCCTGCCTCATCTGGTGCCCGTTGAACGCGTGGGTCGATTGTCAGGTATTGGCTGGGCTGTCGGTTACGTTGGTGGACTGCTTTGTATGGCAGTTGCCATGGTCGGGTTTGTCAGCACGGACACGCCCTGGTTTGGATTCGCCACAGATGGCGAACATGTACGAGCCGTCAATCTTCTCGTAGCCGCTTGGTTCGCCTTGTTCAGCGTGCCCTTCTTTCTCTGGGTCAAGGAACCTGATGGCGGGCGCACAACCAGCACATGGTCAGCGGCGAGCGGAGCCTTTCGCGAACTGCGCCAGACACTGACCCAGATCCGTCGTCATCGACAGATTGTCCGACTGCTGCTAGCACGTCTGCTGTACAACGACGGAATGATCACCGTCTTCACCTTCGGCGGACTCTATGCCACGGGCACGTGGGGTTTCACCTTCGACGAACTGATGATCTTCGGATTGGTGATCAATGTCGCTGCCGGCATCGGGGCCTTTGCATTCGGCTTTTTCGACGATCGGTATGGTGGCAAACGCACAATTGAGGTGAGCATTGTAGGACTGATCGTCGCGACCATCGCCACCGTCGTGGCACAGGATGTTCGCATCTTCTGGGCCGGAGCCGTATTGATCGGCCTGCTGTCCGGGCCGGTTCAGGCAGCAAGTCGATCATTGATGGCACGCTTCATACCACCTTCCAAGGCAAGCGAGTTCTTCGGACTCTACGCGTTCTCAGGAAAGGCGACGGCCTTCATCGGGCCCTTGCTGCTGGGCATACTGACAAAGGCCTTCGACTCGCAACGAGTCGGCATGGTGGTCGTCGTCGTGCTGCTGCTGGCGGGTGGATTGGTGTTGCAACTTGTCGACGAGGCAGACGGTCTCCGTGAGGCAGGACAATAAACACGGATTCGCCGGATGGCAGATCTCGCCCTGCCATCCGGGTGGATAGCGCCTAGAATGGGGTCGCTGACACTGCCTTCCTGATCATCAGAATGGCGGCACAGAACATGCCGACAAGCGCAAGCCCCACGCCGTAGCCAACGGCGAGGACCATCGCATACCGTCGCCATTCCTGTTTGCCGTATTTCTTCCAGAAATAGCGTCTTGCGATCATGGCGCCGATGAATTCGGTAAAGAGATTGAAGAATGTCGCTACGCCGACCTGTGCGACACCGCCGATATAGCCCCAGACGAAGAACATGGGCATTCCGAAGAAGCTGAGCACGGTATAGAGCATGATGGCAAACCCGAGGCCAAAGGCCATGATCGGCCACTTGCGGCCCCCGAGAGGATGGTGAAGATCCTCATCAATGGACCCGTCGCCATCATCGTCTTTCTGATTCAGATACTCTTCATCTATCAGGCCATCGAGATCGTCGTCGCGGCCATCACCCGTATAGTCGAGATCCTCCCAATAGATCTTGAAGAACATGGGCCGGTGCGCTGAGCCCTGGAAGAAATCGCCGAGATACAGTGGATCTGTATCGAGCTCAAAAACAATATCGGCGCGTCCCTGCCACTGGGCAGGAATGCTGGCACGCATGTGTGGATCTGGATCAGAGACGATGTCGCCGTCCATAGGCCACACTCGCTGTGCGAGTGGTAGCCCGATCTGCAGTTGATCTGGATCGGCGACGTTGGGCTCAGGCACGGGGGGCGCTCGCGTGACACCGGCACCAGTGAAATCTGTATAGAAGTGGCCGCTGGTTGTCCATAGACCGTATTTGCGCAATTCCGGATTGCGAACATCAAGCTCGTCTGTGACGCGCATCCGCCAGTAGTAGAGACTCTGATCCTGGAGATTCGCCGGATTCCAGACGAATTCGCCGTCCCCAAGTACCCGATCATCGATTTCTTCGCCAGCACGATACGTCAGACTGTATTGCGTAGCGGAATACTTGACGGCGTAGTTGAAAGCCTGCGCCGGCCAGAAGGTCTGCACGTACGGATACGCATCAGACGGAATCGGTGCCAGACGCCAGAGAAAGCTCCAATAGAGCAGACTCGCCCCCAAAACGATGGGGACCATGACCAGCTCTGCTTTGAGGAGCGATCGGAAGTTCATCCCCGTCAATTCGATAACGCGGAAGATCTCAGCGTTGCCGCCGAAATCGGACCCGGCCAGTGGCACAAACCAGATCTCGACACCACGATAGCCAGTGAGAAAGACCGTAGCCTCATGCAAATGAGGGATCGCGATATTTCGCCCCACCAGACCGTCAAGTCGGGCTGACACGAATGACATCAATGGCGCGTAGACGAAGGCCATCACCATGATCAGCAACAGCATGCCTGTCGTGATCAAGACGGGAAACAACGTCTTGGCCAAGATAATGGGATACGCAGCACCGACGAAGAAAAGGGTGACACAGATCCATAGAGGAAAGTCACCACGATTCAGATGCTTCAGGCAGTATCCACGAACCTGAGATTGACTCTGGCAGTCTGGATGCCGACACGTATCATGGTCCTCTCCGTGCTTCTCTTCGTGATCCTTATCCTGAGAGCGTTCGTTGCCCGAGCGGAATACTTGCACAAAACTGATCAACGCCAGCGCCAGTGTGACCCCCATGGCGAAGGGAGACCAGAAATCGACACCTGCTGTGATCTGCGTCTGTACCGCGTCCATGCCCGGGACCCACCTGGGCATCATGCCATAGTGGTGGAGTATCGGTGAGATGACGATGAAGGAAACGACGGCAGCGAAGGCACCCATGATTCCCCAGAAGGGCGCCAGCAGACCAATGAAGATGGGAGACAGAGTGAATGGAATGGCGATGGGTGTTCCACCAAGAAAACGCCCCAAAACAGGCGTCAGGTCAGCGAAGGGGTTCGGCAGGATGACAACCTTGGTCCCCGCAAAGGCGTCCGTCAGCGCGGGTACAGCCACGTAGATGAGACCAAAGACTAACCCAATGGCGCCACCAATCGTAAAGCAGGGCCACTTCCAGCTCTGTTCTTCAGAACCACTCTCCTCGGCCAGCGCCATCGCCCCAAGTGCCGCCTGCGGCGCGGTAGGAAATGGAAGTTGCTCACGATCGGAAACCAGTCGAAACAGCACATATCCGGATGTGAACCAGGTAATCTTCGACACGATGATGCCGATCACGAGCAATCCGATCGGCAGAATCCAGTCACTGTGGAAGAATGTGCGCGCAATAATCGCGGGAGAGTCAGGCGGCGGCGAATACCAACCCATCCCCATGTATTGGAGATTGACAAGCTTCTGCGTCAGACCGAATTGCGCCGCTTCCTGAGAGCCGACGAAGTATTGCCGGAAGATGAGATCCTGGAAGGTCTGCGTCTGGGCGCGGACAATCAACTGAGAAGCAACATAAGTCAGCAGGAAGATCTCCTGCCGACGCAAAGTTGTGAAGGATCGTTTGGCGATCTCGAGGAAAAGGATCACCGTCACCCACTGAGCGGCATCACCGATCCCAAGACCGGTGACGAGACTCAGATACAATTGACCGGGTGTCATGATAAAGGCGATGAAGAAGACGCCAATCACGGTCTTACGGGTGAACCCCTCTTCGAACTGGGTTGGCGCCTCTAGAAGATCTCGATATTCGTTGAGCTCTTCATACTGCCGCTGCCGCTTCTTGGCTTTGCGTTCGTCGGCCATCTAGCGCTCTACCCGCAGATCACGACCGGCTTGGCTCGCGTATCGGCCCACAAGGCCATTGAGAGGCATCCAAGTCCTCGCGCTGATTTCTCTATATGATCTCAACCTGCCGCCTCGTGCTCTTCTTCCAGTTCGGACGCGTCGATCGATACCTGACGACAGGCCTCGGCGTGCTCTTCCTGCAAATCGTTTTTGAGTGTCTGCCAGACGAGGAACTGTTTCCTCAAATCCAGCATGAAACCCAGGTTTAGTCGTCGCCAGAAGGCGATGGGACCACTGATGCGCCGAATGAATAGTTCGATCTCATAGATGCGTGGATTGTCGGCGCTGGGTCTCATGGTAAACTGAAGATACTGACTCACGCCCATGTCGAAGGGAGCCAGCCACAGCAGCAATTGCACGGCATACTGTGGATACTGTGGGCGTTGATCTGTCTCTTCCCTGAGAATCCGTGTACGCTCGGTATACATCTTCCCAACCGATTCGTGGCCATAGGACATGAACAAGGTGTGCAGATAACCGCAGAGACTCTCTACGGCATTCACATTGACCGTGAAAGGAAAGGGAAACTGCCACACATCATCCTTGGGGTCTGGTAATTGCCAGCGGCGCACGACATCAGGCACGGCCAGTTTCGCCGCCACTCGCGCTGGGTAGATGGACGAGGCCAACACAACAAGCATAACCAACGATGCACCAGCAATGGCCGACGTAGATGAATAATTCAGTGAGATCCCCGACAACATGTCGAATACGAGCATGCCTTTGGCGCCGACCTGACCGATGATATAGCCGATGACAACACCCAGGACACCATATACACAGGCCTCTGCAATAAAGAGGAAGGAGATGTGAATGGGCGCCAGACCGACGGAGGAATAGACGCCAATTTCTCGAAAGCGCTCATAGACGGCACCCATCATCGTATTGAGGACAATGAGAGCCGCGATCAGCATGGGAATGACCAATGCCCCCAGTCCTTCCATGCTGGTGGCGCCGAAGGCGGTATAGGCATAGGTCTTCAGCTCGCCGTCTTCATTCGGCATGCCGACGAAGAGGCGGAAACTGGCACGGGACAGATAGCTCTTGATCAGCTCTTCGGCGTTGGCACCCTCGTCGAAATGGATGGCCACCGACATCAGATCGGCGCCCATACTCTCCAACTGATGGAAGGGCATGATGACGAGGCGTTCAGCCGGCTGATGTTCGAAACCGATATCGACATCGGAGTCGAAGAACATCATCTCATTCATCATGAACATGACGTCCATTCCCGGCATATTAAACTGCTCGAAACGCTCCTTCGCCGGCGTCAGTGGCTCATCATTCAGGTCGTGCAGGCGTTCGTATGCCTCAGAATCATAGATACCCCGCACATCCCAATAGCGCCCATAGATGAACACCTGTGGCCTGCTCGCCTCACCCGCTTCGGCGGCGCGGATCTGCTCGGCACTGACGTCAAGGCTGGCAGCGATCTGGTCGGAGAGGATGACGGAGACCTCATTCTGCTCCTCAAACCAGGAGCCAGCGATCAGCGACCGATCAATTCCGGTGACTTTGGACTCATCTGGCTCAAACCCAAGCACACCGAGTGCGTCTGCTTCACGCCCTTCGCGTCGAATGGGAATGAAACCGTCCTCCTCAAAACCCATCACATCCCAGGTGCGCTGCACGACGGTGCCGTGCGCACCGAAGTGGGAGTCCAGATAGTCGAAGTGAGTCGGTTCCCAGGACCACCAGTGAATGTCGTGCATCAACACGCCATGATAGGCTGGGGTCCAGTTCTTGGAGAAACCGACGAACTGAATCTGTGGTTTGAAGGAAGTGAAGGAGAGGACCGTGAAGGTGAGCAAGGTAATCGTGGCCAGTGTCAGACTCGTGCGCAGGGCCCGGCGGCGCATGTTCGAAATGCCCAGCATGAAGGCGACGTAGGCCGTGCCTGTGCGGCTGATATCCCCAGTGGCTGTGCCCGAGCGCGCTTGGCGCAGTTCCGTCATGAAACCATTGAAGCGTGACATAACAAGGGACATAACGAAGAATGCCATGACCATCACCAACAGCGCCATCAACACGATGATCGGCTCGGCCAATTCGAACGCCGGATGGACCTGCGACAGAATCACCCAGATAAACAGCATAATAGCAGCAAACCACGACAACTGGCGGCGGATATCGGTGGAAGCGAACAGGAGCCGCTCAGCGAAGAACGCTGCGGGAACCAACAGGGCCACGAAGAAGACGAGCCCATTGATCACGTCATTCTGCGTGCCGCGCACATCGGGATACGCATTGAATTCGAGACCGATCGCCTCACGCGCATACTTGATGTAGTCACCCCAATTGAGGTCGGCCATCGCGGCCTCAGCGAGTTCCAGCGAACGAGCGGCGCGCTGATGAAGCGCATCAATACGCGGATTCTCAATGGCAAACTTTCGCATCCGCTCAATGCGAGCCTCATCGAGGCGCCACATATCTTGCGTCGACTGCAACATCGCATGAGGAATCATGCGATGCTCGGTAAAGTCGAAGCCGGTTCCCTGTCCCGTCAGTTCGTCCGTCGCCCCCTCATTGTTGAGCAGAATCATCGACTCATCAACAAAACGCAATGAATCGTCCTCATCCGCATAGAGGACCATCATCTGCTCGTCGAAGTCCCCCATCACAAAGCCATATTGCTGAGGCTCTGCCCCGCGTCGATCCAGGACCTTCATCCGCTTGTAGTTGTTGCCCATGGAAAAATGAAAGTGGGCGTGCACTCGATCATGGACCTCGATACTCTCCGCGGGAAAAAGAATCGTCGTCCACACGGTCTCAACCTTCGACAGTGTCTGTTCCCAAGCGCCGATTTTTTGTGCTCGTGCACCATGGTCGGTGGCGTAGATCACGTCGCCGGTGACAGGATCAAGCTTGAATCCGCGGATCTGCGTGCGCCACTTACCCAGACCGCGTGCATTGTATTCGCCACGCTTGTCGGCCAGGTAGATCGTCGGTCGCCACATGTCGTAGTAGCGGTCGTTGATAATGACGATCATGCCATTGGCGACGGGATCTTTCGGCTCAGCACTACGACGCGGCAAGAGTCGCAGCCGGCCGTTGATGGCGACAAAGATGTCCTTGATGTTCTTGTCATGGAGCTTGCGGGTCATCTCCGGCTCTTCGCCAAACAGGCCCGGGTCGCCCAATGCTTGTACGAGGGCGACATTGATGAATTCGGACTGACGAGCCAGATTGCGGACATTCACCTTGTCTGGTGTGTCCAGTGGCGTATCCAGGACCATCCGCTTGTCGGTGGTCGTGATCAGGTTTAACGCCATCAGGCCCACATCACGGGCGATCTCGCCGGATTCACGATAGACATCGTTGTCCAGATAACTATCGTCGGACAGCCCCTTCACGGGACTGATCAACTGCACCAGAGACGACGGCTCCCGCTCGAGAACGCCTGCGGCATGTTCCGCATACCTGGTGAAGTTCCGTCCGAAGGGCACGAAGTAACGCCGGTGCGCCGCCAAGCGGGCACTGTGGACAAGTCCGACCTGGTCACTCTTCGAGGACAACTCGAGGGCGATGAAAAGATCGATATCTAGACTATCAGGCTCGAGTCTGATGCCGAGAGAATCTGGTTTGATGCGCCGCAGCTTGAGCAGCGCCCGGAGACGCGGCAGATCGACGGATTCGAAAGTGGGCGTCTGGCCCGCCACCGAACGCAACTGGATCCCAAGGGAATCAAGCGACAGACTGCGACGGTTGGTCTCTCGAATAAGTCGTGCCACATCGAGTGAATCGGCGATGAAACGTTGCGGCATGCGGTCGCGGAAGGGCAC
>Ga0114999_10002040_pt1 | contig 27253 bp, 21 predicted proteins | sample ArcticOcean_MG_C_3_FD_89820 | JGI IMG/M metagenome (GOLD analysis project Ga0114999, IMG submission 89820) | Marine microbial communities from western Arctic Ocean - ArcticOcean_MG_CB8_126 | ecosystem: Environmental > Aquatic > Marine > Oceanic | place: Arctic Ocean: Canada Basin | collected...
ACCGATCCCTTCGGCCCCACACCCGTCTACGATCGGCCCTGGGATGCGGCGACGGATCCAATGGACAGAGCCGAAGATACCATGCGTGCTGCCTTTGAATTCACGGGCAAACTCGGTGCCCCGTTCTGGGCATTTCACGATCGCGATATCTCACCCGAGGCGGACACACTTGCTGAATCCAACCAGCGTTTGGATCGCATCGTCGCTCTGGCGAAGACACTGCAGAAAGACACGGGCATCAAATTGCTGTGGGGGACATCCAACTGTTTCTCGCACGCTCGTTTTACCCATGGAGCCGGGACCAATCCCGATCCGCATGTGTTTGCCTGGGCAGCGGCGCAGATCAAGAAGGCGATGGAGTGCACGAAGGCGCTGGGCGGAATGAACTATGTGTTCTGGGGTGGGCGAGAAGGATACTCAAACCTGCTCAACACCAACCTGAAGCAAGAACAGGATCAGATGGCCCGGTTGCTCCATATGGCCGTCGACTACAAGAAGAAGATCGGCTTCAAGGGAAAGCTGCTCATCGAGCCAAAACCCAAGGAGCCGACCAAACACCAATACGACTACGATGCTGCGACCGTCCTGAGTTTCCTGCGCGCCTATGATTTATTCGATGAATTCAGCCTCAATATCGAAGCCAACCATGCGACGCTCGCCGGCCATACCTTCGAGCACGACCTCACCGTCGCTGCCGCCGAAGGTCGCCTCGGGAGTATCGATGCCAATCGTGGCGATCCACTGCTTGGCTGGGACACGGATCAATTTCCCACCGATCTCTACAGTTCGACCTATGCGATGATGGTGATTCTCAAGCAAGGTGGATTGAAGCCCGGCGGTGTGAATTTCGACGCCAAGCTCCGTCGCGGCTCGTTTGATCTGGAGGACCTTTTTCACGCACACATTGGTGGCATGGATGCTTTCGCACGGGGGTTGAAAATCGCCCATCGTATCATTGAGGACGGGCAGGTCGATGACTTCGTTAAGAGTCGCTACGCTGGATGGCGGCGCGGCGTGGGAAAACAGATTCTCAGCGGCAAAGCAAGTTTTCAGGACATGGAAGCCTATGTGCATCAGCACGGTGAGGCGCCCAGGACAAGCGGACGAGAAGAGTGGCTGGAAGCACTGATCAACAGCTATCTGTAGGAGGCGCCTATGCGATCTGAGAAATCAGTTGAGGATCATTTCAATTCCGCCGGCCAGAATCCGGGCCCGGCCCCCAAGCGGGCTCTGGTGATCGATGCCGGAAGCGGCGCGCTTCGGCGTCATCGACTCTCTGTCGAAACCGGCGCGTCCGCAGAAGATTCGTGAAAAAGTCGAGGAGTATCTCTCCTGAGTCGGAACGCGTTTTCACGCAGGAATCAGAAGATCAACGCAGTTGCGGGCGATACTGAGGTGAGTAGCGATACGAGCATCGGCAGCCCACTGTTTGGACGGCGTCTCAGAGGTGATCGTGTGATAGGAGACCCCCGCCCGAAAGAGCCAGAGGGGAAGGGGTTTGTTGCCGATGTTGTGTCGCGCCAGTTGTGAAGGCGTGGCGTCAACGACACCGTCGACCACGGGGAATCCCTCCACTTCCGGATGGCGATAAATCGGACCGTGAGATCGAACGGCATCGATCAGCGCCGGGCCCAACCGGCTTGCTTCCTCCTGCCGCACCTCGAATAGATAGTACCCCTCGAATTCCCAGTCCTCATGGAACTCCAGGAATAGATCGAAGCGCTCGGATTTCAGCAGCCCCTTGCACAATCGCACTTCCTCAAGATCCTCTTCCTCGAAGCAGCGATTGATATCGATCCCGCCTGAATTTTCGCGCCGATCGTACTCGTATCCCCACGGATTGATGCACGGCATCACGTCAAGATCGACCCGGCCCTGAAGTTTCTCCCCGTCCTGCTCAAGAAATTCCAGTATCGCCAGATGTCCCGCCGGCTCGTCGCCATGCATGCCTGCACCCAGCAGCCAACGCTGGGGGGCGGGAGAATCGCCGCGCAGCCTCATGTGGTAGACGGGCATCCCGTCGATTTCACCCGCCGGACCACCGTCAAAGCACAGGCCAAGTAGCGCTTCGTAGCGATCGACGAGTTCTCCATAGTCTCGAACCTTCACTGCCTCTTTGCTCTTCATTCGGCGTCGATCCATATAGGGCTCGCCCACGCCATCTGCCCATTCTCCTGGGTCACACGCAGGTAGTAGCACGCAGACTCTCCGGGGCGCGGCGCATGCGCGCCATGGATCGTGTACAGCGTCTCAGGGACAGCGCGATGCAGTACAACCGAATTCGGCGAACCGTCCATGGAAAAGCCGCGTCGACCCGCGAGTAGTTCCCCGAGACTCACTTCCACATCCAGATGTCCGGGGCTCGGCGTATGAGTCCAGTCTGGCGAGGTTGCCATAAGGGATGTCACCGTGCGATTGTCCAGGCGGAGTCGCAGTACCGTCTGCGGTGAACCCGTGATTTCCACACACACGGCGTCATTGGCACTGCAATAGGGTGTACCATTTCGCGTCGTCAACCAGCCGCCCCGTGAAGTGTGCGACTGCCATGATACCTGGCCAGGGGAGGAGCTGTTGATGCGTTTGCGTCTGGTTTCATCGAAAGGGTCTGAGGTAAAACAGGGGACCACCTGTTCGATGACTCCAGCGTCGATCTCGAGCTCGCCACGCCAGTCGTACACCTGATAGCCCTTCATCGGTCCCCACCCATACTCAAGACGGATTCGATATCGGCCCACCTGAGCTGCAGGTGATTGGTAGTCCGGAACCCGCACCTCGATGGGTTGGCCATTGCGGATCAACTCGACCGTTTTGATAAAGTCCCAGCCGCGCACAGAATAAGCCAGATCACCTTGCCCGGATGGTACGACGGAGCCCATGGGCGATGTACCACAGAAAAATTGCACATCGATTCGATCACCCGTGACGGCAATGGTCCGTCGCTGCCGCAAGGCGGCGAGGATGTCCTGCCTATTGTTGCTGTCAGCATACACCCCGGTGAGGCCCAGTCCATAGCCGCCCGGATAACCGTCATGATTATCTGTTCCTGCCGTGAAGCCGACTCGATGTCCCGTTGCCAGACCAGACTGAATCGTGAACCGATGATCGCCAGGTCCACCACTGTGGCCAAGCATGGCATGGCAACCGATATCTCGTTCGCTGCTGCCATGTTCAGAGAAGATCTCGACCAAGGGGCTCAGCTGCGGATCAAGTAGGTCCCAGTCGATTCCGCCCTGATAGCCCGTATGGTGCGGGACGAGAAGGACATCACGGTCGCGCATTAGAAGGAGCAACTCTTCCAGGGTTGCTGTTTTTTCAAGAGGCATATCGTCATCTCCGTAGATGACGTGCACATGACCCCATGGGGTCGAATGCCACTCGTAGCCGAGAAAACTGGTAAAGGAACCAGGCAGGTTGTGTGAGCTGGCCGCCGCTTGTACCTCTGCCCAACGTTCGTCGACGACCGGATAGTTGGTCACCGTCGTACCATTCGTGTTCTGGCCATGCGGCGTAAAGGCGTAGAAATCGAGGTGGGAGGCAGCTATTTCATAGCTGCGCGAGAGACTGCCCTGAGCATAACCGATCTCGTTGTGGTTGTGCAGATCTCCCCAAAGAAGCTGACCGGAAATCATCGTGTCTCTCTCACTCGTCCAACGCCGCCACCGCATCTTCCACGGCGACGCGCAACTCAGTGTAGGTCAAGCCTAGATCGCGACACACGCGGGAGCCGTCTGCCTGGACGCCACCGATCATCGTACGGGCTACGTCCGCCGACAGGCCGAAGGGCGGCGACCAACCGGTGAGCTGGGCAATCCCTGTCAGCAGGCGGGCGCTGAGCAGGGAGATCCAATCGGGCATTTCCAGACGCGGTGGCCGGGTTCCACTGGCCGCCTGAATCATCCGGTTGAGTTGATGAAATGTGGCTCGAGATCCGCCGACGATATAGCGGCGACCGCCAGGACTCTCCAAAGCCAGTATGCGGCGCAAAACGGTGGCGACGTCGTTTACGTGGACCCATGTCACGACCCGGTCAGCAAACAACGTGGCCGGCATTCGACGGTATACGATGTCAGCGATATACCGTCCTGAGGACTTGGGGTCTCCCGCGCCCAACACGGATCCTGGGTAGATGACGGCGAGTGGCAGTTGATGCTCTTGTGCCAGCGCCTCGACAATCTCATCCCCCTCAAATTTCGTCTGCGCATATTCAGAGAATCTCTTCGGACCGGGTTGTGAGTCCTCGTTGAAGGGGACCTCTGCGGGGCGTCCAAAGGTGGCGACAGTCGATACGTGCAGAAAGAGATCTACACCGGCTTCGATGGCTGCCTGTGCGGTCAGACGTGTACCCTCCACATTTATGCGGCGGTATACGCTTGGATCTGGTTCCCAAAAGGAATACAGATTGGCAAGGTGAACGACTTGCCCACATCCTTCCATCGCCGCGCGCAGGCCATCCCAGTCCGTTACATCGCCGTGGACCAGTTCGACGCCCAATCGTTCTAACTCGCCCACATCGCTGCTTGGGCGTACCAGACAGCGGACGCGGTCGGCGTCGCCGTTGGCACACAATTGCTGCGCAAGATGGCGACCAATGAAACCTGTCGCGCCAGTGATGAGGATGGGTCTGTCCAATACGATCGGTTCCGATCTGTAGCGAGTTACAAAGAAAGGCCCCAACACCGACTGATACGGGACCCACGTTCAACGTAGATCGGTCGGGCCGATCAGTCCAATCGCGTTAGTCGAGCTGCAATCGCCTACTTGGTGAGTCTTGCCACCGTGCGCTGATTAAGATGCAATCGTTCGCCTATTGCATGACATTTTTCACCATGTAACCACTGGCGCCCAATCGGGCTGCTCGCAGAGCGTACTCGGGATTCTCATAGACTAGGGAGAAGTCAGAATCCTTGTAGCGGCGCAATCACTACGCAGTTGCCGTGTTGCCTCCAAACCATTGATATCGGGTAGGCCAATGTCCATGACCACAACATCCGGCTGCAGACGTCGCGCCATTTTGATGGTTTGGGTGCTATCCATCGCCTCGCCGATAACGTCCATTGTTTCCTGCGCCATCAACATTGCTCGCAGTCCGTCTCGAACGATCGGGTGATCATCGACCCGCATGACTCGAATCACATCTGTCATGGCTCCATCACCGCAAGAATCTGGCGTGGTAGTCGCAGTCGTAGGTAGGTCGTCACTGGAGAAAAATCCGGTGACCTTCACGGCCTTCATTCCCCAGCGGCTCTTTGCGGCCGGACGCGCCTATGGCGTGGATGTGAGCGGTGCGAATTTCCTGGGTTATCGAACATTCGTCGAGTTGACGGGTTCAGATGATGGCTTCACAAAGCTGAACTCCCCCGACGATCAACCAGCGAGTGGGGCAGCCTAAGACACCGATGGTGATGGAGAGGCAAAATGCCGTGTGGGGTGTCCAAATCCGCAACTCACAATGGTTGCGCCAGGCGTTGATGTTCGGACGCCTTTGCTGTCGGCAGGACGGCGGGCCCTAATGGTCGCGTGGCACAGCCATCATGCGCTCAAGAGCAGCCCTGGCTCCCTCGATCACGTCATCATCGAGGGTGATCTCAAATCGTTCATCGGCCAAGGAAAAGTAGACGTCCTGGAGTCCCGTCACCTTCATGTACGGACAGTGAAGGCGGCAACCGATGCAGCCGTCTGCTGAGACAAATTCTTTCTCAGGATAGCGCAACTTCAGTTGATGCATCATTCCTTCCTCAGTGGCGATGATGAAGGTTTTCGCATCAGGATACCGTCCGACGGCATCGAGCATGCCCGTCGTTGAGCAGACTTCGTGCGCCGCGTCCACGACATCCTCGCGACACTCAGGGTGGGCGATAATGATCGCTTCGGGATAGTCCTCACGGGTGCGATCTACACTTGCGTTGCGTAGCACGTCATGTGTGGGACAGACGCCGTCGTAGGCAATCACCTCTTTCTCTGGCACCTGCTTCGCGACCCATCGCGCCAGATTTTTGTCTGGAGTGAACAGCACCTTGTCCGCATCCAGACTCCGGACGACGGAAACGGCATTAGCCGACGTACAGCAGATGTCGGACTCGGCTTTCACCTCTGCCGTTGAGTTGACGTAGGTCACGACGGTGTGCTCAGGATATCGTTCTTTCCACTCTTCCAGACTCTCTACAGTGATCGAATCGGCAAGAGCGCAGCCAGCGCCAAGGTGGGGGAGCAAGACCCGTTTACCAGGGCTGAGCACCTTGGCTGATTCTGCCATGAAGTGGACACCACAGAACACGATGAGATCTGCATCGGTCCGTGATGCCTCGAGTGAGAGGCCCAGAGAATCGCCGGTGAAATCGGCAATGTCCTGCACGGACGAGACCTGATAGTTGTGGGCGAGAATGATGGCGTTCTTTTCAGAACGCAAACGGTGAATGTGACGAATCAGCTCCTCTTCGGGAACATCAGAAACAAACTGCTGCTGGTCGATGGGGGACGTGTCAGTCATCGTAGGATTACTCCGTGCCTTTCGCCCCGGCATCCAGGGGGACGGCTTCGGTGCCATTGGGGAAGGCGCGCCAGAATTCCTTCCGGATGAGTCCTGTGATCATCGCGCTCTTGCTGATTCCGTGATAGTGAGCGACCGCCTCGAGCATGCCGAAATCACGTTCCGTCGCTGAGAACGTGCGCGGGCGTGCTCGATCGCGAGTTGGTTCCGTCGTTGTCTGCATAAATTAAACACCAGATATAATTATATATTAATTAAGTTTTATATAAAAATGAATTAAACCACACCTGGGTACGTTATCGAGAGACAATAAGACTGTCAACCCAAAAAATAAGACGGTCAACCCAAAAAATCCGCTGGGCTGCGATGGATGATTCGAGGTATCGTTTGAGGCATCGGCGTGGCGCCTGGAGATGTGGTGCCGTCGGCCTCGATCCGGCAGGTAGCGGGCGTGGGTTTCGGTCTCTACGATGAGGCGGTGCATCTCCCCACAGTAGCAATCGCAAACTCAGCCATGGCCGTTTCCGCCGATAGCCAACCATCGATTCGAGCAACTGTGTCGCCGTGATGACGGGAACCTGCTTCTCCGCGGCCAGGCGAATGATCTGCTTCTGGATGAAAGGGACGCGCTCCGGTGACAATTCGACGCCACGATCACCCCGAGCCACCATCGCCGCGTCGGCGACATCGAGAAAGGTCGGCAATGTCCTTAACCGTCATCGCCGCCACACTCGTGCCCGCCCCCTCAGGGTCGACGGCGCGAAGCTCCAGACGGATCAGACCATCGCTGAGAAGAATTGCATCCCCTGCGGGCGCGTCGTCAACCAGCGGGCCGTAAGGAGTTGCCAGGCACCCCGCCTGCTTCTACGCGGGCACGCAACTAACTCGCAGACTGCGTCGCGGGACCAATCGTACTGACGCTCTTGGCTCGCCGTGTTTGCTCAGGATCTGTCAGAGTGTGGCTCGTGGTATGTCAGCTGTCCGACTAAGTCCTGAGCACTTGCCATACGCGCTCGAGATCACAGGTTGCTGATCCGATCCATCGCCTCCTCGACCAGTTCGCGATGCTGGAATGCCGATAGACGTAGATAACCTTCACCTGCTGCACCGAAACCGGCCCCGGGTGTACTCACCACATGGGCGTGGTCGAGGAGCCGGTCGAAGAAGCCCCAACTACCTACACCGTCGGGACAAGTAATCCACAGATAGGGCGCATTGTCCCCGCCAAATACGGTATAGCCAGCCTCTGTCAGGCGTCGTCGCATAATGCCGGCATTTTCGAGGTAGAAATCTACCAGTTCGCGTACCGCCGTTTTTCCCTCTGGTGTATAACACGCGGCGGCGCCCCGCTGCACCGGATAGCTGACGCCATTGTATTTGGTCGACTGCCGTCGATTCCACAGGCCGTGGAGGCTGTGGGAGCTGCCGTCACTTGCGCTGACCTGCAATTGTTTTGGCACGACGGTAAAACCGCACCTGACACCGGTGAAGCCAGCTGTCTTGGAATACGAGCGCATTTCAATCGCCACGTCGCGGGCGCCATCGAGTTCATAGATCGAGTGGGGGACCGAGTCATCGGTGATATAGGCTTCATAGGCTGCGTCGAAAATGATGACCGCATTCTCGGCTCGTGCATACTCGATCCATCGTGCCAGGTCTTCGCGTGTCAGCACGGCCCCCGTGGGATTGTTCGGTGAGCACAGATAGATCAGATCCACATGGCGATCCGGCAGGGAGGGGGAAAATCCGGCCTCTTCGAGACAAGGCAGATAGACGAGGCCCTCGTAGCGACCGGCGTCGTCCGCTTTCCCTGTTCGCCCGGCCATCACGTTGGAATCGCAATAGACGGGATACACCGGATCCGTCATGGCGACCGTATTGTCGAGGCCGAAGATCTCCTGAATGTTAGCGGCGTCACATTTGGCACCGTCTGACAAGAAGATCTCGTCGGCATCGATTTGGACGCCTCGAGAACCAAACTCATGTTCAGCAATTGCCTCGACAAGGAAGTCGTATCCCTGAGTGGGAGGATAGCCGCGGAATGTCTCGTCGTGGGCCAACTCCTCGCAGGCCTGTTTCATCGCATCCGCCACACCTCGAGGAATACCCCGAACGACATCGCCAATGCCCATCTTGATAATTTGGGCTTCCGGATGGGCGTCGGCGAAGGCCTGGGTCCGGCGGCCGATCTCCGGGAAGAGATACCCCGCCTTGAGTCTCAGATAGTTCTCGTTCAACGTGGCCATCAGTCTCTTCCTACTCCTTCGCTCATGCGTCTATATTAGATGATTCGAGGTTCTTCATATCCTGCATGCTTTCCATGCATAGGGGGGCTGAATCTACGTTCGTCCATGTCTGAAGCAACACGACACCGCAGCGACAGGGGACACAGGGTGGATATAGGTTTTTTTACCACAGCCGGCGCTGGCAATACGTGGTCCTTACTGGAGTGTGCTACGTGGGCGCGATCCCACGACTTCGATTGTGTGCGGCTCACTGACACGGGTGCTGCGGACTCGGCGACGATCATCCAGGATCCGACAGCCTTACGCCAGGGCCTATCTGACCATGGCCTGTATCTGGCCTGCCTGACTGCGCACTGCAATCTCCTCGACGATGATGAGTCCACGCGCTTGCAGGAGCAACAACGATTGTTGCGGGCCATCGACGCGGCCGCCGCCATCGGCTGCCCCGTCGTGCTGACCGGCAGTGGTTCACCGGTGAAGAATGGCCAGTTCTACGGCATGTTTTCTTCTCCCCCGGGCAATGGATCAGATCGCAGTGGCGAACTCGTTGAGCGCTACCGACAAATGTTCACGCCCATTGCGGACCATGCCAAGGATCGTGATATCCGCATCGCTCTTGATGTGGCCGTGCGAATGGGGAACATCGGCTGCAACCCCGAAATGTGGGATCGCCTGCTCGACGCTGTGCCGTCCGACCATATCGGCCTGTCATGCGACCCATCTCACTGGGTTTGGATGATGATCCTTCCTGTTGAGGACGTCATCCGTGAATTCGCCGGCAAATGGTACTTTGCCGATCTCAAGGATTGCGAGGTCAGTCCGCGCCTGCTGTATCGCCAGGGAATCATTGGCAACTGGTGGTGGCAGTATCGTGTCTGTGGTCGCGGTGATCTCAACTGGGCCAAGATCATCCATGCACTGGGTGAATCCGGATACGACTATGTATTGGATGTAGAGAATGAAGATCGTGGGATGCCCGGCCTGGAGGGATTCGCTTTCGCCGGACGGCATCTGCGACAACTGTTACCGGATCGACAGCAGGTGCAGCCGGCGAAGGAGCCTTGGCGTATCCGTTAGGCGCTGTATTATAGCGAATGGACTACTCAGGAATCCTGGCGCTGGCCCCTCGCCTCCAGGCAATGGCGCCGATGGTCGACATCGACACGTCTGTTGCCCTCCGATTCTGACCACTGAATGATTGAAGCGATGACAACCAAACCAGATGATCATGTCGCGGATGAGGCTCCCCGCGACTTCTTGCGTGACGCTGTCGCAGACGACGTCAACAGCGAACGTGTGAAGACGGCTGTCGTCACACGTTTCCCTCCCGAGCCAAATGCCTATCTGCATGTCGGTCATGCCAAAGCGATCTGCGTGAATTTCGACATTGCCGAGCAGTTTGGCGGCCACTGCAACTTGCGTTTTGACGATACAAATCCGGTTCGCGAAGAGCAGGAATACGTCGATTCCATGATCGAAGATATCCGCTGGCTCGGATTCGATTGGGGAGAGAAAGAACGCTATGCCTCCGACTATTTCGAGCAGCTGTATGAGTGGGCGTGTGAGTTGATCGGCAAGGGGCTTGCCTATGTAGACGATCAGTCTGCAGAGCAGATCCGAGGCACGCGTGGCACACTGACCGAACCGGGTCAGAACGGCCCTTGTCGCGAGCGCTCGCCAGCGGCGAGTCTCGACCTGTTTCAGCGCATGCGGGCGGGAGAGTTTGCCGATGGTGAGAAGGTATTACGGGCAAAAATCGATATGGCATCGCCCAATGTGAATTTGCGTGATCCGGTGATGTATCGAATTCTTCGAGCAACGCACCATCGCACAGCGGATGCCTGGTGCATCTACCCGATGTATGACTGGGCTCACGGCCAAGGGGATTCGATCGAAGAGGTCACACACTCGCTGTGTACCCTGGAATTCGAGGACCATCGACCGCTGTATGATTGGTATATCGAGCACCTCGGCATCTTCCCGTCGCGGCAGATCGAGTATGCCCGTGGCAACATCACCTACACCGTGACGAGCAAGCGTCGCTTGTTGGCGTTGATAGAGAACGGGTGCGTAGACGGATGGGATGATCCACGCCTGCCAACTCTTCAGGGGATGCGTCGGCGTGGCGTACCGCCGGAAGCCATCCGTCGCTTCTGGCGTGAGGTGGGTGTCGCCAAGCGTGAGAACAATGTGGAAGTGTCGCTGCTGGAATTCTGCATGCGGGACCATCTCAATAAGGTGGCGCCCCGTTTTATGGGTGTCCTGAATCCGCTCAAGGTGGTGATCGAGAATTATCCAGAGGGTGAAGTCGAGATGCTCGAGGGGGTGAACAATCCCGAGGATCCGGCGGCTGGCACGCGCCAGATTCCCTTTGCTCGGGAACTATGGATCGAGCGCGATGACTTTATGGAGGATCCGCCGAAGAAATTCTTTCGGCTTGCACCAGGACGAGAGGTGCGGCTCCGCTACGCCTATTTCATCACCTGCACAGAAGTGGTGAAGGACGCCAGCGGGGAGATCACTGAACTTCGTTGCACCTACGATCCTGCCACCAAGGGAGGGGATGCTCCGGATGGTCGCAAGGTGAAGGCGACCATGCACTGGGTGGCAGACAAGACCGCAGTTGCAGCCGAAGTACGTCTCTACGACAGGCTCTTTACGATCGAGAATCCTACGGACGTGGCGGAGGATGAGGACTGGTTGGACAATCTGAATCCGTCGTCGCTGCAGACGTTGCCCACTTGTTATCTGGAGCCCGCTCTGGCACAATTGGCACCGGGTGAGGTGTGTCAGTTTGAGCGGCTTGGTTATTTTTGCGTCGATCCTGACACAACACCAGATCAACCCGTCTTCAACCGCACGGTGACTCTTCGCGATGTCTGGACGAAACTGCAGAAGAAGGGTGGATGAAGTGATCCGCCATCCTGCCCATGTACGAGGTGAACTACGGTGAAACTCGGGCGTTACCAGCGGTGCCGGAGGGTTGCAATGGCAACCCTCACTGTGTGCTCTTTGCACATGGTGACGGCAGCGCATGCCCACAACGGTGCCGTCGCCGTTGCTTTCCTGTAGCCGGGATCGTCATCGATGGTGATTTGCGGGATTGGCCGGGTTCTGTTCCGTCCTATGCTGTGAGTCGTACCGAATACGGTGTGGCGCCGACCGGTCCCGGTGATCTATCGGCGCACGTCCGTTTCGCTTTCGATAAACAGCGCTCGTCATTGCTCGTCGCCTTCGACGTGCGCGATGACCATCCCATGGTGAACACGCGAGCGGATCGGGGTTGGGACTCCGAGGACGGCATCGAGATTTATCTCGATATGCAGCACGGCCAAAGCTCGAAGGTTCGACAATTCACTCTGCGTGGGGAGGGAAATGCGCAACAGCGTATCGTCGATCCCGATCCCGATGCCGAAGTGGCCGTTGCCTGGCGCCGCGAGGGCACCAGGCAACAGTACGAATGGCGTATCGATCTTGACCCAGATCTGATGAGTCAGATGTCCTCCGGACGGACGATGAGTATTGATGTCGTGGTTTGTGATTACGACCCTGACGGCTCCTTCTCTTGGGTTGCCTGGGGGCGACGAACGGAGAAGGTCGGTTCCGCCAATCGGCGTGGCGATGTCGTGCTCGTAGCCGACGCCGACGATCTGGGTCGCGTCAAGGGCAAGGCGCTCTGGGATGAGCTCGGGTCAGGCATCTCGGGGGCGGCAGTCAAAATCCAGGCTGTCAACGATTCTGCCCTTTGGGTGGGGCTGGCAAGCAAATTTGGCGGCGCCTTCGACGTCGACCTCCCGGTCGGGCCCTATGTGGCCACGGTCGAAGTGGGGCCGAGACCGTGGATTGAGATTCCCATCGACGTCGAAGCCGAAACCGTTCGCAATATAGAATTTCGGGTTCCATCCCCCGAAGGGACGGCGCGTCCTCTGGGAGAGGGCAACAGTCCCTGCTGATCATGGCCGCGACGCGTATCTGGATCTTCTCGTCGACAGTAAGCGGCGTTATGGCCAATTGACAGCGGCAGGGCTGTTCGATCTGACCAAGGCTATCTATGAGACCAATGTGGCGGCGGACTCCGAGATTGCCCGGCTGATGCCACCGACGGACGGCGCCGATGGTCGCGATCTGATGGGTAGCCGCGTGCCCGGCCGAGCTGGCCGGCCCCTCAAAGTGAAAGCTGGATCCAATGTTCGCGCCGAGGACGGTGCGCGTGGCGTGACGAATTTCTACGCCAAGACAGATGGCGCCATAAAGTCAGTACTAGGCGAGATCGATGTGGTAGATACCTTTATCGTCGAACGTGATGTGGATTTCGATACAGGGAATCTCGAATTCAATGGGGAGATCGTGGTCAAGGGGTCGATCGGGCAAGGCTTCACCGTCAAGGCGACGGGAAATGTCTATGTTTTCGGCTCGATTGATGCGGGAACGACCCTTGTAGCCGGTGGGAATGTTGTCGTCCGAAATGGGATCAGCGGACGTAGTACCCGGGTTGTGGCGCGAGGCGCGATCAGGGTCGGTTGGGTTGAAGACGCACGTGTGAGGGCAGGTGGAGATATTCTCATTGGCAGCCATGCGACCCGGGCGACAATCCATGCCGACGGTGTGGTCAGGGTCGAACGCAGTGAGGGCCCCAAGGGGGGCGTCATCTGTGGTGGGGACATTTGGGAATTCTCCGGCATTCAGACGCAGGTTGCCGGATCCAACGCTTACAACATGACGAATCTGACGGCCGGCATGGATCCAGAAGGCGCCAAGAAGCTTGATCTGCTGAATCGCAAATTAGAGGAGGGCAACAAGCTGATTCTTCGCCATCTATCACGTTTCCAAATGCAAAGACTCGATGTGGCGGCGATCCAAAAACGCCTCGCTGCGTCGACGGGCCCACAGAAGAAGGTGCTCACCCGTGCGCCCCGGCAGCTCGGCCAGCTAGTGCAGGTCCACCAGGGAATACTCAAGGAGCGCAAAGAGATTTTTGCCAAAGTTGGCTCAACTCTGCAAGCCGCCTTTGTCGAGGCAAAAGATGCAATGTTCCCCGGTGTCACTGTTCGAATCGGGGACAGTCAAAGACAGGTGGCGTCACCGATGAAGAGCGCCCGCTTCGAAATGCGCGGCGAGTCCATCGTCGTGCGCTGAGGCAGAGATCAATCTTCCCTGGTCGCCCAGGTTTTCTCCAGACTACGTGCCTTCTTCTTCGATATCCCCCCCAGTTGCTCGGTAGCCTTCTGTAGTCGAACTCTCGACATATCAGTACCCAGCAAGGCGATAGACTCGAACAAGGGCGGCCCCACAGGCTGTCCCATGATCGCCGCATACATGGGTCTCGTTACGTCGCGGACGGGCCAATTCCAATGGTCAGCAACGAGGCGAACGGCTGTTTCCACGCCAGCGACTGACCACGGATCGAGTGCCTCCAGAGCCCAGACGACCGTTTGCAGCACCTGTGCAACATCTCCCGCTTCCTGCTTTGCGGGGATCAGATCATCGGTCGTGGGTGTGACATCACTTGCAAAGAAGAACGCGCAGCGCGGCATGAAGTCACCGAGTGTCTCCATGCGTGACTGCATCAGCGGAACCATCGACGCCAGCGACTGATCGTTAATTGCCCAGTCTTTGAGGGCGGCGAGAATTGCGTCACCGTCCATGTCTTCGCGCAGATATCGTCCATTGAGCCAGCGCAATTTCTCCAAATCGAAGACCGAACCGCCCAGATTGATGTTGTCCAACTCGAAACGGTCGGCGAAGGAGGACAACGTGAATTTCTCCTCCCCCTCGCCACCGTCCACTGGTGCTGGTGGATACGCCATCAGAGCCAGATAGTTCAGCAGCGCCTCAGGCAGAAATCCTGCCCGCCGATAATAATCGATAGAGGTCGGATTCCGACGTTTCGACATCTTGCTGCGATCCGGATTCAGCAGCAAGGGAAGATGCGCGTGAATCGGTGGCTGCCAGCCAAACCACTCATAGAGTAGTAGGTGTTTTGGTGTGGAGTTGATCCACTCTTCACCACGAATCACGTGCGTGATGCCCATTAGATGATCATCCACGACGACAGCCAGGTGGTATGTCGGAAAACCATCGGATTTCATCAGCACCTGATCGTCGATCTGCTGCAGATCAAAGATGATGGGAGCGCGCAATACATCCTCGACCTCACACTGGCCACGCGTTGGCACCATCATCCGGATGACATGCGGCTCTCCTGCAGCGGCGCGCATACGACCAGCTTCTGGATCGGCATCCCGCTCAAGAGCATAGGGTGGTGGTTGGCCATCCCGTTGTCCCTCACTGCGCCAAGCTGCCAGTTCGTCAGACGTGGCGAAGGAATAGTATGCGTGCCCACTGTTGATGAGATCTGCCGCGTGCCGGGCGTAGATTTCCAGCCGCTCGCTCTGCCGATAAGGCCCAAATTCTCCCCCCACATCGGGTCCCTCATCCCACTTGAGTCCAAGCCACTGTACAGCGGTCGTCAACTGCTGCTCGTGCTCAATTCGAGACCGGGCCTGGTCCGTGTCCTCAATTCGCAGCAACAGTTTTCCGCCCTGCGCATGGGCGAACAATTGGTTGAACAAGGCGATGAAAGCGGTACCCACGTGGGGAGCACCCGTTGGGGAAGGGGCCACGCGGACACGGACATCAGACATAGGAAGATCGCTCTAAGTATTGGTGAACAAAGAAGATAGTTAAGATACGTCGCACTCGACCACATGCAACGACGCGATCCGCGGGCCCGGATCGTCGCTTTCCGGATTCATGCTCAGCGCCTACCTTTCACTGTCACTTAGAGAAGCGCGGTCGGGACAGTGCCGCGTGCCCCGCGACACATCCCACATCGGGTTGTCCCCCTCTACGACACCCGCTCACTCGACGCGCCGAGCCCAACTGGCTCTGAGCTGCCCGCGTCTGCCGCGAAAGGTATTCAACTGCATATGAAGTTTTCGGAGATCGATCTCCAACCTGCGATCGTCGACGCTCTCGACGACATGAAGTACATCGAGATGACACCCATCCAGGAACAAGCGATTCCACACATCCTCGACAACCGCGACCTGATTGGTCTCGCCGAAACCGGGTCGGGCAAGACCTCTGCCTGCGCCATTCCCATCGTCGAACTCACGAACGTAGATGAGCGCGTCATTCAGCACATCATTCTCGTGCCAACCCGTGAGCTGGCGCTGCAATACGTGCAAGAAATCGACGATGTCGCCAAGCATACCGATGTCGTGCCCTTTGCCGTATTTGGTGGATTCGACATTGGCATTCAGAAAGCGAAGCTCAATCATGGCGTGCACATTCTTGTGGCGACGCCCGGTCGGCTCATCGACCTGATCTGGAATACGAAGTTAGATCTGACCCACGTGCGCACGGTCATCCTCGATGAAGCAGACGAGATGCTCGATATGGGTTTCATCGAGGACGTCGACTTCATCCTCTCCTGCATGTTGCAGGAGGTCCAGACCCTGCTGTTTTCAGCGACCATGCCAACAGAGATCGCTAAACTGACGACCAAGTATCTCACCGATCCGGTGAAGATCGAACTCAACAATGATCAGGGTGCACCAAGTTCCCTCGAACACCACTTCCTCCACATCCGCGGCGATCGCATAGAAACCCTTCTCGACCTTCTCGGCAGTGAAGATGAAGTTGATCAGGTGATCATTTTCTGCAACTCAAGGGACAAGGGCGGCGATCTCTACCGCAAGGTGAATCGCAAATTTCGGTCTTGCGAATACATTCATGGTGGGCTCGATCAAAGCCGCCGCATTTCGATCTTTGACCGCTTCAAGGACCGCAAGATCAAATTCATGATTGCCACCGATGTCGCTGGTCGTGGTCTCGATTTTTCGCATGTGACCCATGTCATCAATTTCGATTTCCCTTTCAATCCGGAGATCTACGCCCACCGTACGGGGCGCACGGGTCGCATGGGCAGAAAGGGGATCGCTCTGACGATGGTGACAGACCGTGATCTGCCTGGACTGAAGCGTTTGATCAGCGTTCGTGAAATCGAGGCACAGTGGCGCGGACGTGAGCCGGACATGTCGAAAGTTCGATCAAGCAAGGCGCGGCGACGTCCAGCAAGACCCACGGGTCCGCCCCCATCGAGTCGCCCCAAGCCCAGCGGTCCGCAGGCGCTAGAGTACAAAAAGGCTGCGACACACGGCCGTCGTCGGTAGGCTTCAGAGCCGGGTTCGGCTGTGGCGGGTCGCGAGACCCATGGAAATTTTCTTTGTGCAACCGGCACTCGCGCCGGTTGCATGTCGTTTCTATCTTGGCGTGGGCCTTCGGAAGTAGAATGCCTTAAGCGGCCGGTCCCCTGGCATTTCCTCCCCCGCCAGTTCACCGCTCGCACCTCTCCCCTAAAGAGACCGTTCCGTCTCAATCAGCCGGTGTGTTCATACGCCATGCCGGTTCGGATTGGTGTATCTGCTAGCTTGAAGTAAACCAAGCCTGGTAATCGACTGTCGGATTGCCAGGTCCAAGTACAGGGAAGCGATGGAGCGTCGATGACGACGGCAACGGCACAACAGAACGACCTATTTTCGGCCGAGGGCGATAACAAAAAAGCCAAGGGTCGCGATGACACGAGCAAGCCAGCGCCGGCAAAAAAGAGAGCGCGCAAGGGCAGCGAGGACGTCTATGATGAGAGCAAGATCAAGACACTCAGCTCCCTTGAGCACATTCGTCTGCGCACAGGTATGTATATCGGTCGTCTCGGGGACGGCTCAGATCCGGATGATGGGATCTATGTCCTGCTGAAGGAGGTCATCGACAACGCCGTCGACGAGTTCATCACCGGCCATGGGCGCAAAGTCGACGTGATCATCGAAGACAATTGTGTACGCATCCGCGACTTTGGCAGTGGCATTCCACTCGGTAAGCTGGTCGAGTGTGTCTCGGTCATCAACACGGGCGCCAAGTACAACGACGAGGTCTACCAATTCTCCGTTGGTCTCAATGGCGTGGGCACCAAGGCGGTAAATGCCCTCTCCGATCAGTTTCGCGTTGTCGCCTATCGAAAGGGGCAATTTGCCGAGGCGATTTTTGAGCGTGGTGACCTGAAAAAGGAGACGAAGAAGGGGAAGGCGCCCAAAGAGCCTGACGGAACACTCGTCGAGTTTCACCCCGATCCAGAAATCTTCGGTGAATTCGATTACAACCTCGAATTCGTGCAGCGTCGGCTGTGGAACTACGCCTGTCTGAATAGTGGTCTGGTCCTGCGACTCAATGGGCAGAATTACGAATCGAAGAAGGGGCTGTTGGACCTGCTGCAGCGGGAGGTTGGCACAGATGAGGATGCTGTCACCTACGCACCGGCTCACTACCGCAGTGATCGTCTGGAATTCGCCTTTACCCACGTCGAGGGGTATGGCGAAACCTACTGGTCATTTGTCAACGGCCAGTACACGTCCGACGGCGGAACGCATCAGTCTGCCTTTCGTGAAGGTATCCTGAAGGGCGTGAATGAGTTTTTCCGTAAAGCCTACAATGGCGTGGATGTCCGTGACGGAATCGCGGGCGCCGTGGCGGTGAAACTCATGGAGCCGGTCTTCGAATCGCAAACGAAGAACAAGCTTGGCAATACGGATGTTCGCGGTTGGATTGTCAACGACGTGAAGGAAGCCGTCGTCGATTTCCTGCATAAGAATAAGGTCGCCGCGGACAGCCTCGAGCTGCGTGTTGCCAACAACGAAAAACTCCGAAAAGACCTCAATGCGGTGAAAAAAGAGGCCAAGGAGAATGCGCGGAAGATCGCCTACAAGAATCCGAATCTGCGCGACTGCAAGTATCATCTGGGTGATCGAAAGAGAGGAGATGAATCGACTCTTTTCATCACCGAGGGCCAGTCGGCTGCGGGGTCGATCGTCTCATCCCGCGATCCGAATACGCAGGCAATCTTCGTGATGACGGGGAAGCCGCAAAATGCCTTCGGTCGTGGCAAGGCGGAGGTCTATAAGAACGAGTTGCTCTTCAATCTGATGATGGCCCTCGGTGTCGAAGACGGCATCGACGGTCTGCGCTACAACAAGGTCGTGCTGGCCACCGACGCCGATGTCGATGGATTTCACATCCGCAATCTGCTACTGACTTTTTTCCTCACCTACTTCGAGGACCTCGTCGTCGCGGGGCACATCTACATCCTGGAAACGCCCCTGTTCCGTGTGCGGAACAAGAAATCAACCGTCTACTGCTATTCTGAGAAGGAGCGCGATGCAGCGCTCAAGAAGGTCAAGGGGCCGGAGGTAACACGCTTCAAGGGGCTTGGAGAGATTTCACCGAAGGAATTTGGCCAGTTTATCGGTGAAGACATCAAGCTGGTCAAAGTGACAATCGACAAGATGTCCGCCGTCTCTCAGACCCTTGAATTCTACATGGGCAAGAATACACCTGAGCGGCGTGAGTATATCATGGAACACCTGGCCTGATGGCTTACATCCAGCAGATCTACGATCGCAATTGGCTCGAATATTCCTCGTATGCCATCAAAGAGCGTGCGATTCCCCATCTCGACGACGGGCTCAAGCCTGTGCAGAGACGAATCCTGCACACGCTGCACGACCTGGATGACGAGCGATTCCACAAAGTGGCGAATGTCGTCGGCCAGTGTATGAAGTATCACCCCCATGGTGATGCGTCGATCTATTCCGCGCTGGTGGTTCTGGCGAATAAAGATGTCGCCATCGACCGACAGGGGAACTTCGGCAACATCTATACGGGTGACATGGCCTCGGCGGCGCGCTACATCGAGTGTCGTCTCACAGATCTTGCGCGCGACGTGATCTTCGATCCTCGAATCACTGAGTTCGTCGATTCCTACGATGGTCGCAACAAGGAACCCGTCGTCCTGCCTGTTCGTATCCCGCTGTTGCTATCCCAGGGCGCAGAGGGGATCGCCGTGGCGATGGCCACCAAAATTCTGCCACACAATCTGGTTGAACTTCTTGAGGCGCAGGTCGCCTACATGCAGGACAAGCCATTTCAGGTCTTCCCGGATTTCCCGACGGGTGGCATGGTGGATGTATCGAATTATGAGGACGGCAATGGCAAGGTCCTCGTGCGGGCGAAGTTGGAGCCCACCTCAGATGAGAAGCACATTCTTGTTCGTGAGATTCCCTACGGGACCACGACAGAAGCCCTGATCAATTCGATTGAGGATGCGGCCCGCAAGAACAAGGTCAAAGTCGCTTCCATTCAGGATTTCACCGCCGAGAATGTGGAAATTGAGATCAAGCTTCCACGCGGAGTCTACGCGTCAGACGTGGTAGATACCCTCTACGCCTTCACCGACTGCGAGATGTCTATCTCGCTGAACCTGCTTGTCATCGATGGTGAAACGCCTCGCGTGATGTCCGTCACTGAAGTGCTGCAGCACAATGTGGATCGCCTCGTCGATATCCTCAAGGCGCAGCTGCGCATCGAGGAAGGTGATCTCAATAGTCGCATGCATGCCAAGACATTGGAGCAAATCTTCATTGAAAACCGGATCTACAAGGCGATCGAAGAAGAGAAGACATCGGAGGGTGTGACTCAGGCGGTCTTCGATGGTTTGGACAAGTTCCAGAGCCAGATCAATGCCGAGGTGACACGCGAAGATGTAGATACGTTGCTGCGGATCCCCATCCGCCGCATCTCGCTCTACGATATCGAGCGTGCGAAGAAGGAGATGCGAGAGATCAAGGCGCGACTGAAGCAAATCCGTCATGATCTCAAGGAAATCGTCGCTTTCACGATTGCCTACCTGCAGAACTTGATCGTCACCCATCGCGACAAATTTCCACGGCGAACGGAGCTTACCTCCTTTGAGCAGGTGGATGTACGTGAGGCGGCCAAGCGTGATCTCAAGCTCGACTACGACAAGGCAACCGGATACATCGGCTATCAGGTGGACGGCACGCATATGGCCGATGTATCCCTCTATGACCGAATCCTGGTGGTGCGCAAAGATGGCTCCTATTCGGTTGCCGATGCGCCGGACAAGCTCTTTGTCGGCAAGGGGATGTTACATTGCGGCTTTCCTGACAAGGAACTGATTTTCAACGTCGTCTACCGTGACGATGCAGGTGCGACTTGTCTGAAACGTTGCTGTATCGACAAATACATCCTCAATCGCGGCTACGATCTGGTCCCGGATAGTGGCACGTTGCTAAAGTTCACTCTCGATTCAGAGGCGACGATCGAGGTTGAATACAAGCCCGTACCACGCTTGCGAGTCCTCGAAGAAAGCTTCGCCATCGCTGAATACCCCGTCCGAGGACTGAAGGCAGGTGGCATCCGATTGTCCAAGAAAGAGACCAAGAGCGTCCGCGTCGGTTAGACCGCCGCAGGATTCGCAGGCCTTTGGCGCCGATGACCGTCTCGCGGTCGTTTAGCCCCTTTGCGTTATCTACCACCGAAAGCCGTCTCTTCACTCCACATCCTCGAACAGGCTCTGCTGATGAATTGGGATCTCTCTAGCTATTTCCCGTCACCTGACCATGCCGACACGATCGCCTTCAAGCAGCAACTGACCGATGATCTGACGGCCCTGCTACAGAAAACATCGAGTCTGGCCCCCCTAGCGGCTGCCAATCTCGACGACTGGGAGTCGGCCTTGCTGTCCTCGGAAGACATTCTGTGTCGTGTTTCGCATCTGGGCAGCTATCTGGGGTGTCTCACTGCAGCCGATGCAGCCAACGAATCTTATCGCAAGCAAGAGGCGGCTTTCGCCGTTCTCGACGCAGAGGTCGAGAAGCTGGATGTCGAGTTCCAGCGCGGGCTGAAAGGTGTCAGCGATGCTGACGTCGACGAGTTGTTGAGGCGAGAAACGCTGGCAGGATGTTCGCACTATGTGGGACGTCTGCGCGAAGCCGCTGAGAAGACGATGAGTCTTCCCGAAGAGCATCTGGCGGCAGACCTCAATGTGAATGGTCTGCACGCGTGGGGGCGTCTTTACGACAATGTCTCGGGCAAACTCGAATTTGAGATGAAATGGCCCGATGGTCGCAGCGAACGGCTGCCGATGTCGCAGCGTCGATCGCTATTGTCAAATCCGGACCGAGCGATTCGACGCGCCGCTTTCGACGGTGGCAACGCCGCATGGGAGGACGTCATCGATGTCAACGCGGCGGCCATCAATGCGATCGCCGGGACGCGACTATCTCTGAATCAGCATCGACGCATCGACCATTTCCTGGACGTGGCTCTGTCTCAGGCGAAGATCAGTCGAGCCTCTTTGGACGCCATGTTTGCCGCCATTCACGAGCGTCGTCACGTGGCGCAGAAGATTCTGCAGATCAAGGCGCAAGCCCAGGGGACGACGGGGGTTGCCTGGTACGATCTGGAGGCCCCCTTGCCCACGGCCCACCAGAAGAGTGCAAGTCTGAGTTGGGAGGCCGGCAAGTCCCAGGTGTACGACGCATTTGCCAAGTCATACCCAGATCTGGCCAGCTTCACTGACGTAGCCTACGACAAGAACTGGATCGAATGGGAACCAAGAGCGGGTAAGCGACCCGGCGCCTTTTGTACCGGTTCGTTACTGACGATGGAGCCGCGCGTCTATATGACGTTCAACGGATCCAGCGGTGACGTACGCACTCTCGCGCACGAATTGGGCCACGCGTTCCATCACCATATCCTGCAGCAGACTCGGCCATTTGGTCATCTCTATCCAATGACCCTGGCGGAATCGGCGTCGACTTTTGCGGAAATGATTCTGACAGATGGACAGCTCAACGATCCCAACCTGAGTGACGCGCAGAGATTGGCGATTCTCGATACGGAAACCGGCAATGGTGCGGTGTTTCTGACAGATCTGCCGGTGCGTTTCGAATTCGAGAAAGCCTTCCACGAAGAGCGCGCTCATGGCGAGGTCGAGGTAAGTCGTCTCAAAGAGTTGATGGTGGAGACCCAGCAGCGACTCTTCGGCGATGCCCTCGAGGAAGGCGGTGAGGACCCATTCTTCTGGGCGTCCAAGCTGCACTTTTATATCACAGGAGTCACGTTCTATAATTTCCCGTACACCTATGGCTTCCTCCTGAGTCGGGGTCTTTTCGCCCAATTCAAACAGGAGGGCCCAGATTTTCTTCCCAGGTATGAGGATTTCCTTCGCCGAACGGGACAGGATATGGCCGAAGGTGTCGCCAGAGACTCGATGGGACTGGATCTGACATCTCCCGAGTTTTGGATGGGGGCGATCGACACGCTACAGGAACCCGTCAAGCAGCTCGAGTCACTCTTGGCCAGCCAAAATAGAGATCAGTGATGGCGCAGATCGCGTACTCAACTCGAATCCATGGCCTGGTGGCGATAGGAATCAGCCTTTTTCTCATCCACTGCCAACCGCCATCTCCCATTGTTGAGGTCTCGTCCGCGAAGGACGCCCAGACAGCGCCAGAGACGCAGAGGGCGACAGAAGATCAGATGACGGCCCCCGTTGTCGTTGGCAATCCGCCAGCCGTTGGGTTTGATCTGGAAAGATCTGACACTCGGGCGATCGAAATCGCTGACAGGGTGATGTCACGACTGGGCGGTCGCAGTGGCTGGGAGCAGACGCGTTATCTGACCTGGCGGTTCTTCGGTACGCGCCGCCACGTCTGGGATAAGTGGACGGGGAACCTGCGTTTCGAGCGCGAGGATCTGACGGTTCTGATGAATCTCAACGATCGATCGGGCCGCGCCTGGCGCGCCGGGGTCGCGGTGGAGAATCCCGATACGCTCGCAGCAGACCTGCAGGACGCCTATCGCGCCTGGATCAATGACTCCTACTGGCTTGTCATGCCCTACAAATTGAAGGACTCCGGTGTCACGCTGCGTTATCGGGGCCAGAATATGACCCAGGACGGTTTGCCGGCGCATCTGCTGGAGCTGACCTTCGCCGAGGTTGGGATGACACCACACAATCGTTATGAAGTGTGGGTTGATGTGCATGAATCGCTGGTGCGGCAGTGGGCCTACTATCCACAGGCGGAGGATGAGGAACCACGCTTCGTGATGCCCTGGCAGGAGTGGACTCAATATGGCCGTATCTGGCTCGCAGCAGACTTTGGTCGATCGCGACACTCCCATGTTGGGGTTTTTGACGAGTTGTCGGCCAGTGTCTTCAGCGATCCCGCACCGACAACCTTTCACGTAGATCCCTAGTCGATTCTCCGTGTTTGGCGTGTGTTTGGCGTGTGTTTGAAGGAACAGAAAAGCACTTTTTCTCTCGAGTAAGAAACTTTTTTTGAAGAAAAAGTTAAGTTCGGCGTAGGTGGTGCCGATCAACTGAAGAGACGGCATCCCTCTCTTCCGGTTTCGAGTGCACCGTGCAAATTTCAACATTCGCTCCTCTCGCTCCTCTGTCTCCAATCCAGCGAGGCGAAGCATCAACGCCAGACGCCGAATCCCACGACCACGGTTCGACGTCGCCGGATTCTTCCATTGGTGGCGTCGGCGCCGCTCTGGGTGCAAAGCAGGAACTGACACAAGAAGAGCGCGGGGAAGTGGACCAGCTCAAAGTCCGTGATCGCGAGGTGCGTCAACACGAGCAAGCTCATATGGCCGCAGCGGGTCCATATGCAAGCGGTGGCCCAAGTTTCGAATACACACGGGGCCCTGACGGGAAGCGCTATGCCGTTGGTGGAGAGGTTCAGATCGATACCTCTCGCGAGAGCGAACCCGAAGCGACGATTCGCAAGGCGCAGCAGATCTATCGTGCGGCGCTGGCCCCGGCAGATCCGTCTTCCCAGGATCGCAGTGTCGCGTCGTCGGCGAAGAAAATGGAAATGGCAGCAAGGCAAGAGCTGGCCAAGGAAAACAGCGAACAGCCAGAGGAGACGGGTGCAGCTGGCGGTGAAGCAGCCAGTGCCGCTCACACCCAAGCAAGCGCCCCCTTCGAGCCCTCTCCTCTGCCTGGATCCGGCGCAGCAGCGACATCTGAATCCGTTGGCCTGGGGGGGGGCACCTCAGAACCGACCGTTGGTGCCCTCATCGGTGGTAGCTCAAGTGGCGGCTCGGCGGAAAAATCTGATAACTCAACGGTGGCAAATCTCCTGGATTTGCTCGCCTGAGTCAGGCACCACAATACTGTGTAGCTCCTTGAATTTCGTCCACACAGCGTTCATCATAGGCGGATGATGAAGACGCTGAAGGGCTATGGTTGTTGTGTTGTGATGGTGGGTCTGTTTTTGGCTGAGGCCCCTGCCGGCGATGCGACGGGGCACCCTATCGCCACAGTGGAGATCCGGGGTGTCCGCTACACGCGGGATTTTGTCATCCAACGAGAATTGGTGACACGAACGGGCCGACACTTCGATCCGGCGATCCTGGCAGCTGATCTTCAGCGTCTGGACAACCTCGATATCTTTAGCAGTCTCGATGCGCAGGTGCAGCGTCGTGCAGATGACTCGGTGACGGTTGTTCTGCAAATACGCGAACTGCCCCCCGTTGTTCCCTATATCAACTACGATGTCAACGACCAGGATGGCTGGTCCTTCGGGCCCGCGATCAGATCCGTCAATCTGCTGGGAAGAGACGTCTTCCTCGCGGGTTACGCACTGTTCGGCGGACGCGAGTCCTTTCTCCTCGATCTGAGTCAGCCATGGTGGCGAGGCAACCACCTTTCCTTCGACCTAGATGTGTCGCGCCATATTCGACACAACGAGTTGGATGGTTTCGAAGAGACGACGACCGAGATCACACCACGCATTGGTCTTTGGCTTGGGCAACATGGCCGTGTCTCCATGGTTGCCTCCTATATGCGAATCGGCGCTAATCTGCCAGAGGTTCTGTTGTCTGGAGCCAGCAACGATGAGTTGTACCGGTTGGGCGCGAGTGTCGGATACGACTCCCGGGATGTGTGGGGGAATCCTCATCGCGGCTGGCTGAATGAGGTTGAGATCTGGAAGACGGGTGGTCTGCTCCCTGGGGATGGTGACTTCTGGACTCTGCACACGGATATCCGGCGCTTCCAGCCGGTTGGTGAACACACCTTGGTCTGGGCCGGGCTTACAAGCCTGCAGCCCGGGACGATGGGTCGCCAAGTCCCTGGGTACATGGATTACCACCTGGGTGGGGCGAATTCACTGCGAGGGTATGTCGTCGACGATCTCGGTCTCGAGCTGTTCGGTGCGCACCAGATGTTGACGACGATCGAATATCGAATCCCTCTGTTGCAGCCAAGAGAGGTGCGTTTTTTCGGACGATCAGCGGACATGGGTCTGGGTGGTACGTTGTTCGTTGATGGTGGATTGGCGTGGACGACGAGAGACGAATTCGATGTTCAGCGCGCACGATTTGGGCTCGGGACGGGCATTCGAATCCTGCTACCAGCGATCGACATGACGCGCATTGAAGTTGGTTACGGGGAAGATGGCTGGCGCTTGTATCTGGCGACCTTCTCCAAGATGCGGGCCCAGCGTCTGCGTCTACGATAAAAAAATGGCGGCGTCCCAAAGGACGACGCCGTGAACTTGGAGTGGCGGCTCTTGCCTATTTGTGCGAGAACTCGCCGAGAAATTCTCCACAGTTGTCAGCCAACTTTGACAACGCGCGGTTGCGGAGCTGGCGAACACGCTCTCTGGTCACACCGAGGACGTCGCCAATTTCTTCGAGTGTCATGGGCTCATTGTCGCCGAGACCAAAATAACAACGCACGATCTGACCTTCGCGCTCATCGAGCACGAGCAGGCAGCTGCGAATCGCCCGCTTCATCTCATCCTCGTCATGCTCGTCCTGTCGGCCCACATAGATTCCATGAAGCGTGGTCTCTTCACCAGGATATGCGGGTGCATCAAAGGACAAGTCGGGTTGACCGACCTCCAATGCGTTGCGTGTGCGAGACGGGCTGATGTCGACTTGCTCGGACAGTTCCGACGAGGTCGGGGAACGACCGAGTCGCTGAGACAGGATGCCTGCCTGTTTCTCAAGCTTCTGCAGATCATTGATCTGACTCATCGGTGGTATGGTGATTCGGCCCTGCTCGGCCAATGCCTTGAGAATGGCCTGTCGAATCCACCAAACGGCGTAGGTGATGAACTTGAAGCCACGGGTTTCGTCAAAACGCTTCGCGCCCTCCATCAGGCCCACATTGCCCTCGGAAATGAGTTCGGACAGGCTCAAGCCGTAGTCTCGATACTGCCGTGCGACGCTGACGACGAAACGCAGATTACATTCGATGATCTGCTGGCGGGCGTCTTCGTCCCCCGCCTTTGCGCGGGTAAATAGATCAACTTCCTGAGCGCGGCTCAGCGGCTCAGTATTCTTGATCTGTTGCCAGTAAACCTCGACGGAATCTACAACCGGAGTAGCACGGCTGGCCACGATTGCCTCCTGTGCATAGCGGTGATGTCCCTGTCTTGGGACTAACATTAATGTTGACGTTAACGTTAAGGTAGTGATATATAGATTCAACTAAACACCTGCAAGTTCCCATCCATTAGATGCACGGCGACGAAAAAAGATTCATTCGCGGTCCATTTTTGTTGGACGATCGTCACTAACTAATCGAGGGGAGGACGCCGACGTAGGCCCTTTTTTTGGCCCTGGCGGGCCTTGCCATCAA
>Ga0114999_10002051_pt1 | contig 27142 bp, 22 predicted proteins | sample ArcticOcean_MG_C_3_FD_89820 | JGI IMG/M metagenome (GOLD analysis project Ga0114999, IMG submission 89820) | Marine microbial communities from western Arctic Ocean - ArcticOcean_MG_CB8_126 | ecosystem: Environmental > Aquatic > Marine > Oceanic | place: Arctic Ocean: Canada Basin | collected...
ATTGGTTCTTGAAAGAGTGCGAATGGCGCTTCAACTCAGGAGGCCATCAAAAGCTTCTCAAGCAGCTTAAACACTGGTATAAATCAACTAAACACTAACATTAGCTAGGACAGCCCCTAAAAGTAAGAGGAAGAGTAGGAGAACGAGGAAGATGTATTCTTCTCAGTTGCACACAGCAATTCTCGCCTCTACAAACACCTCATGATACGTTTACTCTTTCTCTTGGTTCCACTTATTCTCCCTATCTCACTCAACGCTGAGGATCTCGTTTTCGCCGATGGCTCAGAATGGGAAGTCGTTTCGGAAGGCCATCAATTTGCGGAAGGCATGGCCTGGGATGCGGACGGTCACTTTTACTTTACTGATGTCCCCCGAAATCAAATTTTCCGGGTTGATAAGAACACAGGTAAAAAAACATTATTCGATGGTGCAAGCGGTCGCACTAATGGAATCGCATTTGGGCCAAATGGGCGGCTGTACGGTTGTGCAAGTGGAGATAAAGCCATCAACGCGTGGGATGTGAAAACCGGGGGGAAAACAGCAGTCAACACCGGCACCCTTTCCAACGACATTGCGATTCTAAACGATGGTACGATCTTCTATACGGACCCCTATTCGAAGTTAGTCTGGCGACTTGCCGCAGGGTCGTTCGATCGGAATCTGGCTGCCACCCTACCCTGGAAACCAAACGGCATAGCACTCTCGCTCGATCAGAAAACAGTGCTGGTTGCGGAATTCGATTCGGACACCATTCACGGTTTTCCCATCGGTGAAGATTCCAAACTCACGGGCAACAGTTTTCATGCTTACAAAGTCGGAATGCCAACCGATAAGTTAGCAAGACTGGATGGCATGGTTGTCCTAGCGGATGGACGCATTTTGAGTGGGACCGCTCTCGGTGCTCAAATCGCTTCGCCCGTTCACGCAGGTTCTGGAGCAGCTCCACTCATTGTTATTCCTTCTCCGGACGGACGGCCCCGCTGCAACTACGCTCGAATAAGTCCGGACAACCAGTGGATGTATACCGCTTATCGGGACGACTTACTTCGCCGGAAACTCAAACGTGGGTTTGGCCAACCTTAGGTTGATTGATTGCACTTTATTAAATTGGTCGCTGATTCAGGCGATTGTTGGTGTCGTCTCTTCGTTCCTCGAGACGCCGTAAATCGCCAATTCCAATACGGCTCGCTCGGCGATCGAGCCCTACCTTTTCAGGAAAATTGCGACTACCAATGATTTAAATACTCTAATGGAAGGCAACGTACTTATTCTACAACCACGCGAAAGAAAATCGGAGAGGAGGGAACGTCAGCAATCGCGAGCATATTGGTCCCACTCATATTGAGTTCTTCCCACAGTTGAAGATCAGTACTGGATTGAACGGTATAATTATCGACACCAAACGCCGATAAATTCTCCCAGCTTAGATTGATGCTCCCATCTTGATTGTAGACAAAACTGGTAAGCTCAAACTCAGGCGGAAGAGGAATAGGTTCAAGCACACGATAATCATCCGGCCCATGCAAGCGTGCACCTGTTAGATCAATCAGTTCGATCCGTCTTGTAAAAGCTGACGTCGGAATCCACAGGCTTTGATTCGTCCAAACTCCTCCAGACTCGGCTTCGTCGGAACGTTCATCAGCACTAGCGTTATCAACACCACCTTGACTCCACTGAGCATGATCCGCAATGGAAGCTCCATTCCCAAAAGAACTGTTGATATAAAGCTGCATTCCAAAAGGACCGCGATCAAAGGGAATAGCAAAGCCGCCACCATTCAACCACGGTTATCTCCACAAGCTTCTGCTGGATGTCAGGCATCGTTGGATGCGGCTGCCAATCCTCTAACACTTTTATTTCTAGATTTGAAACATTGCGAATCGAACTAAGATCAAAGAGGTCTGCTGAATCACCAGCCCAAACCGCGGTCGAGAATCCAAAACATAAAAGAAGTAATCGGGGTATCATTGATATTACTCTCAGAAATCCTTTTCCTCCTCACAACTCAAATTAATGAGAGAACAAACTTTCTCTACATCTGATCCTCAACGGAGAGAACGCTCAAAACCAATCTTCAAGCCTTTGAAAACAGGAGCTGCGAAAAGTACAAGAACTGGTATTCGATAAATGATTACTCAGGATCCCCTAATCTGCGATGAATCGGCAAGCTCCCTTCGAAATAAAAAGACCAGCCGTTGCCAGCTGGTCTTTTGAAAGTTTGTTTCGAGGATAACTTAATCAGCCAATTGCGCTTTTAGGTAAGCAGCTGGCTTAAAGTTTTCAATAACTACGATCGTTTCACCATTTTTATGGATCCTTACTTCAGGCACATTGAGCATTGGAGTCTTATGCGGAGCAAAGAGAATATCGTCATGAGTTGCATTCTGAGATTCTGTAAACAAATCAGGGGTCAAATGACCTCCAAGGTGATCACTACGTCCGGTAGCTACATGTACCGTTCCAAGAATTTTCTCATCCTGGATGTCGCGACCTGAAACAGGAAGCACCTGTGTGCCGAAACCTAGCTCACCGATTTCTCCAGTCACCGGATCCCGGGTCATCTTCGCGTTATGCGCATCGATAGTAGTCTGGTTACCTTCCAGGAGTTCGGCGGCTTGGATACGACCTTCAGAAACATTCATTATACCGATGGTGCCGTCATCATAGAGCATAGGAAATTGTCCCTCGGCGCCGTCGGGAACAAAATACACTTCGCCAGCTGGAAGATTGGCGATGTCAGGCTTTTTACCGAGACATAGTCCGTGACTCTTTTGCGCTTCTTGCTCGTTCAAAATGAGCTTCAGCGTGTAGGTCCCACCACTCACGGTGAAATCAATTTCTGCAAAATCTGACTGGGTCATGCCCAAACGAAGTTTTTCCGTCTGAACTGAAACTTCATTATAATCTACCGCAAGACCTGAACGAAGAATGATGTCGTTCATTCCATGCATGGTAGCACCGCGGAACCCGATCACTTTGGCCGATGCGGTCAATGGCGCCGTGGCTGACTCGGTGGAAATACAGAGAATCAAATCATAGGGTTTGTAGACATCTTCGACCAGACTGAGATGGTTACCCTCGATATCGTAACAATCTTCAGGCAGATCAAGATTGGAGCCGCCGGTGCGCTTGTAAGCGAACATTTCGCCCCCGGAAAATCCGAACTCTTCAGCAACTCCATTCTTTAATCCAAGATAGAACTTTTCATAAGCATGGCGTTGAATGGTGAGCGAATCGTCTTTCAAAAAGCCGAAATCTTTAATGTCGCGAGGGTCTTCAAGGTCGATCAATATACAGACCTTTTCACCTGGTTCAGGATCGAAAACCGTTTTGAGCAAACGTCCCAGATTAAAGGGAGGAAATGCTTTAAGATCTTCTTCTGTAGTAAGTGTTTCTAACATGGCGTATTTTTTATTTTGGGTACTTTATTGGTAAATTATCGCATGCTTCAAAGCAATGGTATCAGAGTTAACAAGGGTTATGAATGAGTTCTCCTGCTAACTAATAGGAAAATATGTCGCCATCGTCTCCATATCCTTACAAGAAAATTGTCGTTTTTGGCCTTTGGCTACTTAGCTGGCTCTTTGCCTGGATTGACCTGCCACTGATGGCGCTTTGGCCCAGTGTCCTGGCTTTGACTTCGGTGCTTTTGTTAAGAAAAGTGATTACTGGACTATTGGTAGGAGGTTCCGCGGGTGCAATCCTTCTTGCAAATGGAAATCCCTTTAGTGCGTTTTTTACCTTTTTCACTGAACACCTGATTCCGTCTCTACAAAGTGGATGGAACCTGAGTGTTCTGATTTTCACCCTCCTTTTGGGTGGTTTTGTCGCACTGATTGAAAAAGGGGGAGGCATTCAGACGTTGGTGCAGAGCTGGCTTAACAAATCGGATTCGTTAAAAAAACGAGTTCAGTGGTCGGCCTATGGCTTAGGTCTGGTTTGCTTTTTCGATGGTTTGGCAAATAGCCTTTTGGTGGGAAAATCGCTAACACCCATGGCTAAACAAGCTGGAGTATCGCGGGAAAAATTATCCTACATCGTTGATTCCACCAGCGCAGCTGTTGCTTGCGTAGCGGTTATTTCGACTTGGATTGCTTATCAGCTATCAATGATTCAGCAGGGATACAAAGATGCTGGAATCACAGAGGTAAATGCCTTTGGATTGTTTTTTCGCTCTATCCCGCTCAACTTTTATTGTTGGTTCACCCTGGGTCTGCTCGCTGTGGTCATAGCTCGAAACTGGAATATCGGACCCATGCAAAAAGCAGAGGCTCAGGTGGAGGCCTACGAAAATGTCCCGGTGAACGAGTCGCCAAATGCAACGGGGGCGTGGCGTGCAATCGTACCTTTAGCATTCCTGATTTCCGGATTAATTGTGGGCCTTTACCTAGATGGTGTTGAAGGAGGTGTGTTTCCGATATCCTTCACGAAAGTTGCACAAGCATTTGGAGCAGCAGATGCGGCAAAACTTCTAGTGAGCATTAGCGCGTTGGGTTGCCTGGTAGCTTATTTGACTAATTGGTCGGCCCTCAAAAACAAAGATGCAGGAGACGTATTTATGGGAGGAGTCCTCCACCTGTTTAACCCCTGCCTGATATTGATAAGCGTTTGGATACTTAGCAGCACCATAAGAGGGCTCGGAGCATCGGATGTATTATCCCATTTATTGAAGGAAAACTTACCGATGGAACTTTTTTCGGCCACCGTATTTCTGGTCGGAACTCTCATCTCATTCACTACCGGCTCATCCTGGGGAACGATGGGAGTGCTCATGCCACTGGCCTTGCCGGTTGCAATTAACTTAGCTGGTGGTCAGGGCGGCATGGACTCGATATTAATTCCGGCAACCGTGGCGGCCGTATTTAGTGGAGCGGTATTTGGCGACCATTGCTCTCCTTTGAGCGATACAACTATCGTATCATCAATCGCGTGCGACATTGATCCTCTGGATCACGTGCGAACTCAAATCCCTTACGCTCTCATCGCAGCTGGCGTAGCCCTACTGATTGGTTTCATTCCAAGTGGATTCGGATTACCAAGCTGGATCAGCCTTATCCTAGGATTCTCGATTCTTATTGCTCTACCTAAAATAACAAAGACGTCCTAATCAAATGTCCCAGCCGACGCCCCAAGTAATTGCCAAACGCAATGTTCGACTTTTCATCGTATTTAGAACGCTTTTTAACGCGCGGTTCTGCTACCCGATATTCGCAATTATATTTCTAGACTTTGGTTTAAGCATCGAGCAGTTCGCATTGTTGAACGTGATTTGGGCGATCACTATCATTTTGGCGGAAGTTCCATTTGGAGCGCTCTCGAATTTATTCGGGCGAAAGAAACTCCTTTTGTTCACTTCCGTTCTCATGGTGGGAGAAATGGCGATATGGGCATTTGCCCCGAATAGTGATCCCACGGTTCTCTTTTGAGTTCTGGCGGTAAATCGGGTGCTCAGCGGTCTTGGAGAAGCTTCGGCCAGCGGATCCGACGAAGCACTTGTCTATGACTCACTAGAACAGGCAGGAATGAAAGATCAATGGTCTCATGTCCTGGCACAAACGCAGCGATTCCAATCGTTCGGATTCATGGTAGTGATGATAATGGGTGGTGTAATTTACGACGTGCGGTTTGTGCAAAAAGCAACCGACTTGTTTGGGATGTCATTGGACGTAACCAAGGCCATGATTTTGCGTTGGCCCATTTATCTGACCTTACTGACTTCGCTGGGAACGCTTTATGTCGCCGCACGATTTACTGAACCGAAATCTCATCGCGAAACAAACGAACCACCAAAAATCGGTGAGACAATTAAGCAAACCTGGCAGGCGGAAAAATGGATTGGGCGAACCCCTTTCGCGCTTATCGTTATAGTTGCCGGGGCATTCGCCGACAGTGTGATTCGAATGTTTATTACTTTAGGAAGTGAATACTACCGATTAATTGATTTCTCCTCATTTTATCTCGGATTTATTGCAGCAGGAATTTCTGGAATAAGCATATTCACGGCGACCTTTAGCAAGTGGCTGGTCGACAAGCGCAGTCCCACTTTCATTTTCTATGTCATCAGCGCCATCGCGCTGGTCGGTTTTTTCTGCGCAAAGTTTTCATTCCCTACTACGGAGTTATTTTCTCAGTCCTACTCTTCACGGCATTTTCCATCACCATGTTTGCCGTATCTTATTACCTGAATCACATAACGGAAAAAACGATGCGAGCCACGGTTCTCAGCTTCAAAAGTTTGGCTTTCAACCTTGGCTATGGCTTGATCGGCTAGCTCTATGCGATGTTGGGGTACTACCTCAGTGAGAACCCGAGCTTGGCTGACGATAAGGATGCCCACTTGATGGCAGGTTTCGGATATTTCCCCGGCTACTTTATCGTAGATTCAATCGCGATAATCTTATTCGCTCTGTGGAAATGCCCACGACCAACAAAATCCTTTCATTCAATCGAACAACCAGAGGATGCATAGATGAAGTTCACAGAGCCTCGTTAAAAGCGGCAATGATCTCTTCGATCGGTTCTGTCCCGACAGAAATTCTAACCAAATCGGGATTAATCCCGTAGCCGTTAAGGTCGTCGCGTCCCGTTTCTTCGGATACTAGATCATAGTGAGCCATATACATAAAGGGACTCATCAAAGTAATTTCCATGCCGAAACTTGGGCCCTTACGTATCCGACAATTATCGTAGAACTCAGCCAGTGGTTTTACCAGATCGATGGTAATCATGCTTCCCGGACAATCAGCGTCTTTCTCAATCTTCCGGTAGCGCTCGGCATTGTCAGCCCCATAAGCCCAATGGGTATTACGAACTCCAGGGTGACCTTCAAAGTAGGCGGCTAGCTTTATCGTGTTTTCATTTACGAGTTTGGCGACACTTTCCACATTAAGAAACTGATCAGCAACGCGTTTTACATCCCGATGATAAGGCGGCTCGATGTGCTTATCAATCGAGCTCTTTAGCTCATCGTAAAACGGAGATTCAGGTTGCAGTGCAACCACTCCCATCATGACATCACCTTCATGGGAAACGTATTTGGTAAGGCTGGTAACTAAAACATCAGTAAAAGGCAAAACGTCTACATTGACGATTGAACTAACCGTCGGATCGACAACCAAGGCTACTCCGTAGGTACGCGCCAGGTTTACAAGACGCTCAACGTCCGGTGTTTGAACCAACGGGTTCGTCGGCATTTCTGAAATGATGCCAGCGACCTCGAACCCTCTTGATTTAAGAATGGATTCCAGCTCATCGAGGTTGGTCGGATCTTGAATAAATATTTTTTTTTCATCGTCGCCCGCGAATTTGTTGAGGATTTCGTAGGTATCGACATACATCCAGCCGAGTTGAATCCAATAAGTGCGATCTTTTTTGGATTGGATATCCTGAATAGCTCGAAAGGCGGCATAGACGGCACTCATACCGGAGTTAGTCAAAAAAACATCTTCATTGGTTCGAGCACCGGTCTTTTCAGTCAAGCTGTCCTGAACAATCTCATAGGCATCTGGATCAGGAGCAGAGACCTCACTTGATATAAGTTCTGTAGCCTCAATGAGAAGATCTTCTGCCTGCCGGGAAGAAATCCGACAACCCGTGTGCTGCAAAAATTTCCGGGCTTTGAGTTCCACGGTTTCATTTTTTTCAACGCTAACAATGGCGTAGGCTTCGTCGGCAATCACCTTCACGTGTCGAAAGCCAACATAGCGTTGCAGGTCCTTCGCTGCATGGGTCGAACACAAACAATACACCTGCATAGCTTCCAGTCCGAATTTGCTCTGAAGATATGTTTCCCATTGAGATACGAGGTGGTGTGCCACAAATCGAGGATAGGCAATTTTTAGTTGTGCATGCGCCTCAGGATCCCGTTCCTCGTACCGGATCACATCCTCTAAAGTAGGAAAGCTAACCGAAACCGCGTGAGGAAGATCAGGAATAGGAGTTGCGAAAGGAATCTGACGACTTGGAATATCCACAAAGTATAGGAATTGGAAAAGGTTGGAAGCCAAGCACCCGGTGGCAGAAATTCAACCGTTTTCGAGTGGCTTTCGGAGTTTGTCTTGTGTCGATACGTCAATCGCTCTACGAACCTGTCTCTTTTCTTTGGGTCAGACAGAATGATTGAGCAACTAAAACAATGGTTTATCCCGAGCGCCACGGTAGTCATCCACGTAGGGTCGGGTCGCAAATAGGTATTTCATAAAAAGAAATTCACCATCGGTTATGGTTCAATAAACACCTGGAATCTGGATTCTGAAAAACCACACGCCAGTCTTTTGGTGTTCAAGAAAATAAAGTCATCCCTAGAAGTGACGCCAGCAAACCCGGACGATACGCTCCTTTTGGATGGCAAACCTTGGATGGGCGAAGTCCTGGCAAAAGAAAGCGTTCGAAAAATGGGACTTCCATTTGAAAGATGCAGATCCTACAGCGAACGCACCGTTAAACAGTATGCGGCATAGGCTATTTAGCGCACGCCATGCGGCGGATGCTTACCTGGCGAAAACCAGTTTGGATGGGCACCTGTATTCAAGAGTAAATCTAAATGGTCGCCCTACCCTCCTCCCCAAGCCCTTTACTTACATACTCGAAGGCGAGAATCGACAATCGCAGAGCCTGGCATTTTACGACAACGCTGGTGAACATTTTCAGCCAGGTTCAGACGGCACTTCCAACCCAGTAACCCATCACTTGGCTCATGCCGACCTGTGGTGCTTTCTTTTCGATCCGTCCAAAGATGCTTCTTTCCGTAAGCACTTGAAATCGTCCAAGGATCCTCAGTTGAGCAGACGCTATCCGACTGAAAGCCAAGAACTGTTGTTGTCCGAACTGGAGAATAGGATCAGAATCCTCCATCAACCCTCACCCTTAGGAAAACTAAACACGCCCCTTGCATTTATCTTAAACAAGTCTGACATGATCCAGGATTGGGAACCGATCGAAAAGCTAAAGGATCCATGGAACGGCAGGCATTTCAATTCACTGATTGTTGAAGACAATTTCCAAATACTTCGAGAAGGATTGCGCGAACGGGTTCCAGCGATAGTTGCCAGGGCAGAATCGCTTTCCGAAAAAGTAATATATTTTGCCTCATCTTCGTTGGGCTACTCGCCAAGGCAGATTAAGACCGGCGAGCTAAGCCCGATTCCAAAGAAGATCAACCCAAGGGGTGTATAAATACCCATATTTTGGTGGCTAAGTAGCTGGTCGACCGTGTTCAACAACCAAAATAAGAACCTATGGCAAAACTGCTGATTTTCGGAAGTGTCCCTCATGGACTTCAGCCCTGGCGCAGCGGATATTGTTTAGTTGCTGGCCATACCGATTTGCCTCAATCGCTCATTCGTCAGCTCGAACAAGAAACCAGCGTTATCCCCGAAGGAGTTGAAGTAGTCCCTCCCTGTCATAAAACTAGAATGGTCGGAGATAAAGAGTGGCACCTCTTCATTCATTAAGCGACCAATATCAAAGATTACACCGGCCGCTTAAGTGGGGTTACTCATGCAATCATTGAACGAGGGGATAAAATCCCCAGGGACCAAAACTCAGAAGCATTTCACTGGGTAGGTTTCTGAAGTCCCAAAGGTGCCCAAGGTATTTGGAGAAGAGGAGGAAATCGATTTGGGCGGAACTCGACAGGATCGAAATGTGCAAACACTGAAACAAGGTCAGCAAGTGGCCCAGTCAACCTAGCCGGTATTCCAATTAAACTCCACAACCAAAAAGGAGAGACCCGCTCCCAGGCCAAGAAGCGGAATTTATTACGACCGTAAGCCTAAAGGAAACCGACTAGTGTGGTGGATCGCTGGCGGGGCTCTTCTTACTATAATAGTCTTAGTAATCATTCGGTAATCCGAGCCCTTAAGATTAATTTAACTTTGGTGAAACCCAAATGGTACCTTGGTGTTCCATCCCTTGAATCTAAATCGATCCAATGAAAATTAAACTACTGAGTATTCTTTTAGGAGGAATCATTTCCCTCATTTCATTTTCAGGCTGCGAAAGCGGCCCACAGGCCCAGGACGGCGCAGCATTTGGAGCTGTATCTGGAGCAATTTTAGGAGCAATTGTCGGACATCAAAGTGGCGACGGCGCAGAAGGCGCAGCTATTGGTGCGTTTGCAGGTGCCCTTCTTGGTCATGCGGTAGGAGACGAGAAAGACCGTAACTACGCCGAGCAACAACACTATCGAACTGAGCTTGAGATAGCTAAAGCCAGACAAGCCAGAGTTAGAAAAGAACGTGAAGATGCCATCGCTAGAGCCAAAGCCATAGAGAGCTACGAGCAAAGACAGAAAGAAGCCGAAGCTGAAGCTGAAATCTATGGTTTGCAAGGCAGTTGAAAAATAAATGCGCAAAAACTCCTTTATTGGAACAATTAACGCTTGAGTTGAGGATGAATGTAGGAGCGGTTTAAACCGCTCTCACATTTTTTACCTAAATGTCAGATGCTAATCGTCCTTCGAGGAGGACAACAAAATCAGGTCGCTAAGCTTGGTGAAGTAGGACTTGAAATCTTTCATTTCTGACAAGTTACCAATGACCTGATCGAAAAGGTTTCGCTTAGAGGTCTTTAGGTCCATGATGCGTTCTTCGATGGTTCCTTGAGTGACCAGCCGATAAACAAAAACCGTCTTGTCTTGCCCGATACGGTGAACACGGTCGATAGCCTGATCTTCGACGGCAGGGTTCCACCAGGGATCCATCAAGAAAACATAATCGGCACGGTGTAAGGTAATACCTGTTCCTCCTGCCTTTAGACTGACCAACATTATGCCAGCTCCTGATGTTTCTTGAAACTGGGCAACCGGTTTTTGTCGATTGGTGGTACTACCCTTGAGCTCATAAATGGGATAGTCCTTCAAGTTGTTGCGGATCGCCGATTTAACACGATCAAGAAACGAAACAAACTGACTGAAGATAACCACCTTGTGACCACTTGAAAGGATATCATTCAAACGCTCCAAAAGGATAACAATCTTTCCACTGTCCGTATAGGGATACTTTCCCCAGGGAGTGAGGTCTGGATCGCAGGCAACTTGCCGTAAGCGAGTAAGTAGAGACAGAAGGTTAAAGTTTTTACTCCTAACGATGTTGTCGATGTCGTTACCCAACTCCTGAATACCTTCAGAGGTCAATTTTGCATATTCCCTTTTCTGAACCTTGGTCATGGGACAGAGCAAATCGGTCTCAACCTTGGCAGGTAATTCTTTAGCAACTTCCTTTTTGGTTCTCCTCAAAACAAACGGCGAGATTTGTTTATTTAACCGCGGCAAAAAGACCGCAGGATCATTATCAAGGTTCTCCTGAAATAATTTTCTGCCTCCTAGTAATCCTGGCATTAGAAACCGGAAGATCGACCATAGATCTTGTTGCTTATTTTCCAGAGGTGTTCCCGTTAGGGCCAATCGAAATTCTGCTTCAACCGAAAAACAGGCCTGACTTACCTTGGCATCAGGGTTCTTGATCGATTGAGCTTCGTCCAGTACCGCATAGCCAAATTTCACATCAGCGAGGAGATGTTTATGCCGTCGCAACTGGGTGTAACTCGACAACCAGATCGTCGGTTTTCCATCCTCTTTAAACTGGTTACCACTACGGAGAACCTCCAACTCAGTGCCCGGAAACCAGTGGCTGAATTCATGTTGCCAAACTGGCACAACACTTGCCGGACAAACTATTAAATGAGATTGTTCCTGAAGCACGTCCTGTTTGAGCAAGCAAATCACTTGAAGGGTTTTTCCAAGACCCATTTCATCGGCTAACAGCCCATGGCATCCCGCCTCGCGTAATTGAGAAAACCACTCAACTCCATAGCGCTGATAGTCTCGAAGAAAGTCAGGCAACTGGAGCGTACTGCGTTTACCTGCGCCACTCATATTTTTGTGCCAGCGCTTTAACTCTTTGGACAAGGATACCTTCAGGTTCTCCCGACCAAATAAAGAAAGAAGTAAGTAGCGCGGAATTGCATCATTTGCGAAAGTCGACTGAACTTCCTTGTACTCGCGGATGATTTTTCCCTGCCTCTCCCCTACTTTGACAATCCCGATATTGGGAATAAACTGAAGGAGACTACCGTGTTTGAATAGCGCTCGTCCTTCTTCATTGCCAAGCGATTTACCTTTGATCGAGAACCGCCAATCGAGAGTGGCGTGTTGGTCTTCCGAGGATTCAGCGACAACTTCGAGATCCACTTCTTGAACCGCTCGAGACCGCTTTTCCATTGCCCGGTCCATGCGTATATCAAAGTGCTTTCTCCAGCCAGCTAAGGCATTCGAAATAAATGAGGGTATCATTGCTAAATTGTGCAATCGATAGACCGCTTTGTTTTTAACAAATTGAAATTCGCTACGATGCGCCAGACCAGCTAATCGGATAACCTGCTCACGCTCCTTACTGGTCGGCTCCATATTTTTGGGAGCGGACTTTAGGGCAGGAGTCATCGTGCCATCGTCATTAATCCAAGAAGCAGTTAACGTGAGCCCCTGGTGATCGAGTACAAGCCACAAGTCCAGGACCCGTGTCGGTTCAACCGGTTTACTGGGAGGTACAATGACCTCAATTGGCTCAGGCTCTTCTCCATCAACCGGTACAACTTTCTTTTTGAAAGTCTGATACGACGGAGCTGCCTCATCGACAACGATCTCTTCAATCTCATAGAATCCGGCAACGGCAATGGCTCGACCAAAGGGTCGATGATTCGTTGAAGATCGTACTTCGAAAGTCCCATTCTTCCAATCGATCATGGAGTAGGTTTCTTTTTTATCGAACTTACAATGGATGATTGCGTCATCTTCGGTAATCTCGACTTCTCGTATTTCACCGCTTCGATAAAGACGACGGCCAGCCTCAACTTCCTCTTCGGAAAACTTCCGCTCCCAGTCCTGCGTAAGCCGATCGAACCACTTTTCGATGGCTTGTTTGGTGAATAAACGTTTGGCATAACGAGCGTACATACAAACCGTCGATCGTCGCCGATTGAGATAAGGCAGGGCAACCCCTTTTTGAAATAATCCGCCCTAAACATCCTTTCAGGTTTTGATCGTGCAAAAAGAGGGGCGAGTAGTGTAATAAAGAATTAAAACCTTCGAACTAAGCCCATTTCATGGAAACGAAACGCTCCTACCCCATGCGCAGAATCTTCTTAGTGCTCCTTTTTCCGTTCCAACTACTTGCACAATCCGAGTCACCGAACGTAGCCGATCCAGCTATTTATTCGTACGCTAATCCAGCAGAAGGACGTGAAGGGCACCGATATTCAGATCATCCGATCAACGAGTTTCGTCTGTACGATTTTTACCAACGTCAGGCGGATTATTACATCGAAACCGGGGAGGATCCCGAGATTATTCCAGCCTACCCGGGAATGGAAGCGGGCTTGAATGGCCATTGGGGAAGATACAATCAGTTCGATCTCTACGACGATATTTGGAGTAGAATGGACAATGGACCCATAGTGACTTCCGTCATACGTCAGGGTAGAGATCAACTAGTGAAGGCCATCAATCTTACATTGGGCGAGGATCAATCCGTTTTCGCCACGTTTGACCAGCTCCAGATGAGTTACCGCATGGTTTGGAAGGATGAATACCTCACCTACCCTGAAGTTCGTTGGGGAATGATGGGGCTCGTTCAACCTGCAACGGATCCAATGCTTCAATCCTGGAGCAACGCCTGGTCGAAGACAACCCAGTGGGGTAACGTCTACGAAACAAGTGAGTTGGATTATCATGGATTCTTTCGCCATGGGAACAAAGCCGTATTCAGCTATAAAGTACACGGCACTGCGGTCCTGGAATCCCCGGATGCGATACGGGCGGACAGGGATGCCATTTTTGTTCGCACGCTTCATTTCCCGGAAGGAATCCAAAATTTGAATCTGAAGTTTTTCAAACATCAGACTGAGCACCGCCCTACTCCAGTTGAAAATGTAAAAGGACTTATTCTCACCGCTCTCAATACGCTACCCGGTAGCTATGGCTTAGCAGTCAAGTCTTCCGACCATCTCGAAGGCTTAACGATAGAGCAGTCGGACGATGGTTACCTGTACCTGGCAATCTCAGACCTGAAAGCAGGCACAACCCTGACGACCTACTCGTGGAAAACAGAGCAAGAGCTTCCCAAAATCCAGGTAGTGATCCAGGCCCATGATCCGGTGGAATTGAACGATTACATACGAGGGGGACCCACGCACTGGCCGGAAGAGTTTACCATGACTGGTGAGCTAGGCGAAGGCAAAGACCCCTATGTGATAGATACGATTCCCGTTCCAATTGAAAATCCGTTTGCGTCACCGATGTATCTGAGTGGGGTTAGTTTTTTTGAAAACGGAGATGCTGCAGTAGCAACCTTCTTCGGTGACATCTGGCTCGTAAAAGGAATCGACGACGGACTTGAAAAAGTGACTTGGAAGCGAATTGCTCAAGGGACCAATCAGCCACTCGGCCTAGAAGTCGTCGATGGTAAGATTTACGCCATTTGCAAAGACCAGATAACCATTTTCCACGATCTGAACGGTGACGAGGAAATCGACTACTTCGAAAACTTCTGCAACAGCTTCATCACTTCTCCAGGGGGCCACGATTACAACACAGGCTTACAACGCGACGCTGAAGGAAATTTTTATTTCGCGACAAAACACGCGGGTATCTACCAGGTGTCTCCGGATGGGAAAAAGATTAAGATCATCGCCGATGGGTTAAGGAATCCGAACGGCATTGGGGTAGCACCAGATGCCCGTATCTGGGTCACTCCGCAGGAGGGACAATGGAACCCAACGTCTATGATTTTCCACGTAAAACAGGGCGATTTTTACGGGCATTCCTACCATACTCAGAACAAGAAAATTGAACCTGCGACGGCCTATGTTCCTCGTGGCATTGATAATTCAACCGGCGGGCAACTTTATATAACGACCGACAAGTGGGGACCGATGAAGGATAAGCTCATCTCCCTTTCCTATGGGACCAACACCCACTACCTGGTGTTGGAAGACACAAGCGGCCCCCGCGCTCAAGGAGCGGTTGTTCCTTTGAAAGGAGATTTTATTTCGAGTATTCACAGAGCACGAATAAACCCCATCGATGAACAGGTCTACGCGGTGGGGCTTCAAGGTTGGGGAAACTATTCGCAGACGCATGGATCCTTTGAGCGTATTCGCTATACGGGAAAACCGGTTTATCACCCTGTGGGATTTCAGGTCTTTCAAAATGGGATACGGGTCGACTTTGACCATCCACTTTCTTCACGCGGCACCGAATCCGTTGAGGACATATTTGCACAACAGTGGGAGTATATATATACTATGGGTTATGGCTCACCCGAGTTTTCCATTCGAAACAAAGGAACGTTTGGACACGACCGCTTAAACATTACTTCCACTCATGTCTTTAATGACGGGAAATCGATTTTTGTGGAAATACCAGACCTAGTTCCGGCCATGGTGGTTTACCTCCGAATGCATCTTAGGTTTACCAATGGAATTCCTTATAAGACAGACCTGTTCGCCACCGCCCTGCATTTGGGAAAAGCATTTAAGGACTTTCCTAATCCACTACCTATCGTGCCCGGGAAACCTCAGGAAATTGAATTAACGTTAAAGATGCCGCCGCCGATTCCCGATATAGAGCCGGGCAGCGACCAACCAGGGCGCCCGATTCTCTTGAAAGCCATAACCGGACTGATGTATGATAAAACACGTATTTCCGCGAGCCCAGGAGAACGGATATCCCTCACCTTGGAAAATACAGACGTCATGCCCCATAATTGGGTAATGGTCCGCTATGAAGGTTATGTAAACGTAGGTGAGAAAGCCGATCTCATGGTAAGCGATCCAGATGCCGCAGCGAAGCAGTATATCCCTGAGGACAGGGACATTATGCACTTCACTCGATTGCTGAATCCCGGAGAGAAGCAAACGATTCACTTTAATGCTCCCATCGCTCCAGGACATTATCCGTTTCTCTGTACATTTCCCGGTCATTGGAAGGTCATGCGCGGATATTTAATAGTTTACTAGAACTGGAACTTGTAATCACAAAACAGAACTCATTGTCTAGGCCCCTACCTATGAATTTTCTCAAACCCGGTATTTTACTTTCTGTCTGGATCACCCTGACAGTATCTACCCAAGGATTCGCCCAAAACCACACCCGAACTTCATTTACAAAAGAGGAACTGCTATCCACGGCCTTCATGTGGCTTGCCGACAAGGACTCGGTGGACGAACTAAATATTTACAAGTTGAGCTGCCCAAGTTGTATCCTCGAATTGAAAGGTGCCTTTGACCAGGATCCTAAAAATCTGGGAGCGATTAACTTCAGCACTTTAAAAAAGGAAGACCGGCCTCTCGCTCAAGCGTTACTTGCCACCACTCTTTCCTACACGGACGAAGGAAAACGAGGAGAAACATTTGGTGAGCTGCTAAACCTTTTCGTTCATTCAGCCGACCAATTTCAAAGAAACCCAAAGGAGTGGCTGTCCCTCTGTTTAAGCTTTTGGAATACAGAGGAGGTCGACGTTGGGGACCGGAAGACATGGGCCGATTCACTCAACTGGCTGGACCGGCAAAACAGAGTAAATGTGCTTATGGATTTATCGTCCTTCCCAGGCAGCCTTGAACTTAGAGAGAACAATCTGATCCCCCCGATAAAGCAGCAAACCTATCGTGATCAATACCTCTTTGTGACCCTGTCCGTTCCCTGGTTAAAATATCCGGATGTGCACCCCAATCCAAATCAGGCCCAAGCCGCAAACCACCCACAAAACCTCAAAACGGTAATGCTCGGCCCTCTCGACCAATTCACAACGACTGAATGGAAAAAATATGCCGAGGATGCCAGGGCTGGAGCTTTTTTAAATTTCATTGGTGATTCGGACGTACTCCTACATGAAAGAATGTTGGAATTCCTGGCAGGAATCCTCGATTTGCCAACCGACGTAGATCGAAGGGAGGCTATGGCAAAGGCATTCGAAGCGATTGGCGAATCTCGCCTTTCATCAAAAACTAGTCTTCTAGTAGCCCTGCCTCGCGTGAAAAATAACCTGCCGATAGCAGGCGATGAACAAAAACAGGAACGCATGGCTGAAGCCAAACGCATGATGGAAGACTTCCTGATTTATGACCTGATAAGGAGGAAGAAATAATTCTCGATATTTATACTCGATCACGAGCTCCCCGGAGGGCTATAGATAAAGTCCGGAATCATCCAACCCACTCAAAATTTTAATCAACACACATTAACCCCTGATTTAACAATCACAGTAAATAGTATTATGGACAAAGTCGTTTCACGTAGAAATTTCGTAACGAGTACTGCAGCCGCTGTAGCCGCAACCAGCCTATATAATATCGCAGGTGGCGCTCATCACAAAACCGCAACGGTAAGAATAGCCTTGATTGGTTGCGGAGGTCGTTCCAACCGAGACATGCCCAACTTCATTAAAGCCTGTGAATTGTTAGGGAAAAAAGCCGAAGTCGTAGGTCTTGCCGATGCTTATCAGGATAGACTGGATACTGCCGCTCAAAAGTATGGTGTCGATAAATCGAAATGTTTTGTCGGCTTTGAAGCTTATAAACAAGTAATGGAAACGGACGCCGAATTTGTAATAATGGCTACGCCGCCCATTTTTCGGGCCACTCATTTGGAGGCGGTAATAAAATCTGGGAAACATGCGATGATTGAAAAACCGGTCGCAGTAGATGCACCTGGTTGCCGCAAAGTCATCGAGCTCGGCAAAAAAGCGAAAAATAAAGGCCTCGCAATTGTAGCGGGTGTCCAACGCCGTCACGATATAGCATGGTTAACCAACAAGGCACAAATTGATGCAGGAGCCATCGGAAAAATCCTTGGAGGAACCGTTTCCTGGAACGGCACGGTACCTTGGATATGGGGTCGGGAACAGAAAATGGACGACCGCGAATATTTGACACGCAACTGGCTGAACTGGAGTGAAATGTCGGGCGACCATATAACTGAGCAACATGTTCATAATCTCGATGTTGCAAACTGGTTCCTAGGTCGCCACCCAGTTAGCTCAGTAGGTTTCGGGGGGCGCGCACGACGTCAGACCGGCAACCAATATGATTTCTTCAGTCTGGATCTAGACTACGGAGACGGTGTGCATATTCACAGTCAATGCCGTCAACTTTCGGGCTGTTACAATCGCGTCGGTGAATTCTTCCGCGGAACAAAAGGTGAAGCATTTGGTAACGGAAAGATAAAAGGCAAAGATGTTAAGATTCCAGAGATTGTAGTCGATTCCGACGATGGTTCGGTACAGGAAATGGTCGAACTGATCCGCGGAGTCTATAACGACAAACCTTTGAACGCCGCACAGAGTATTGCTGAGTCGACTGCTACAGCCATAATGGGTCGCTACTCGGCCTACACTGGGCTATTGGTGCAATGGTCCGATCTGATGCAGAATCCAAAATCTAAGTTTTACAATCTGACCTCAGGCGCAACTCCAGAAGACTTTGAAAAGGGGAATGTAACAGTCCCGCTTGAAAATGTGGTGGCAGTACCGGGAGATGGTATCGCGGTAAGAAGAAAGATTGCTTAGTCCATTTTCTATTTAACCTAAAGACTCTTTCAACGGCTTCGAAAGGTGCCGGTATTTTGAATACATCTAAAAACTCAGCCTCTGTTGCGCATTGCAATACGCAGGAGGTCCATTTTAAGTATTGCTTAAATACCAGCACCATTCGCGGCCAAAATCTCGGATTAATTGGAGAACTGAAGACAGCCGCAAAAGCAGGTTACGATTCTGTTGAGCCATGGATAGAAAGCATCCGTATCTATTTGGCAGAAGGTGGTTCGCTCAAAGACCTGGACAAGCGAATCAAAGATCTCGGTCTTACGGTTGAAAGCGGCATCGGATTCGCTCAGTGGATCGTAGATGATCCGGTGGTTCGTGTCCAAGGACTGGAGGAAGCCAAAAGCGACATGAACCTCCTCGCTCAGATTGGTGGCAAAAGGATCGCGGCTCCACCCAAAGGCGCTACTGAAAAACCCGGACTTGACCTGAGCGCTGCCGCAGGACGCTTTCATGCCTTACTAGAGGTAGGCAGAGAGATGGGCATCATTCCGATGCTGGAAGTTTGGGGATTTTCCAAGAATTTACACCGAGTAAGCCAGGCCGTGTTTGTGGCCATGGAAAGTGGACATAAAGATGCCAGCCTTCTATTGGATATTTATCATGTTTACAAAGGGGGTTCCTCCTTCAAAGGAATCAATATGCTAAGTAAAACTTCGATGCCAGTAATTCATATAAACGACTACCCAAGTGATCCGCCCTGGGAAATGATCGCAGACAAAGACCGCATTTACCCAGGGGACGGCATTGCACCCCTAGGAGACATTTTTAGAGAGCTGGCATCCATCAATCCGGAAATGGTTTTTTCTTTGGAACTATTTAACCCAGATTATTGGGAGCAAGATGCGCTCGAAGCAGCGAAGACCGGGCTAATAAAAATGAAAGAGGAAGTCGCCAAAGCGCTAGGCCAATAGAAAAGAGAAATGCTTCAACCCGCGGCAAGGCGGATAACGGATAAAACCGGAATGATGGACAGGATTTTGACTTTGACCCTCACACCTCAATCACGCCATTAGCGATGTACCAATCGATTGCTTCCTTAACTGCTTCAAGCGACGAGTAGCGTGGCTCAAAGCCGAGCAATCGTTTTGCTTTTTCGTTACTACAATTCGGGCTATGAGCGACGTGATCGTAGGTCGCCTCAGCAAATTCTTTGTCCAGGGTTTTTTCAAATTCGTTCCAGGGAAAAAACTTGAGATTCGCATCCTTGCCAAACCAACTCGCCACGGCGTCAGCATAGCCACGAAACGTTACAGCGGCATTTGCAACCACATGGAAAGCTTCACCTTTAGACACCTCAGGTTGTTCAAGTGCCAACACTATCAGTTTAGCAATATCCCATGCATGGATGTGATTTAACGTTTCGAGGCCAAAGTTTGGAAGCGTTAGCTCCTCGCCTTTAGCCAAACGAGAAAAGACCTTCGGATCTTTATTACCCTGCGGATTAACGACCTCCCATCCAGGACCAACGATATGTCCTGGATGCAATATGGTGGCAGGAAATTCGTTCGTACGAGCCTCCTCCAGAAGCTCCAGTTCCATGGTGGATTTTTTGATCCCATAATCACCAAACGGTTTGCGAAGATCGTCCTCTAAAGTTGGCACAAGACGGCTGTAACCATGAATCCAAATGGATCCGATAGAAACATAATGCCCCACCTTCCCGCGAAGTGCTTCGATCAATTGACGTTGGCTTTCAGGTGTGAAACAAATCAAGTCGATGACCACATCAGCTAGCAGATCAGCTATGGCAGGACCAAAAGAATTATCGCGGTCCATGGCTTCCCGATCCATGGATAATTTCTCAACCTTGTCCCACGCCGGATGAGGTTGATAAGGCTGACGGTTATTTCGACTAACGGAAACAACATTGTAGCCAAGCTCACAAAGCCAAGGAACCAAATAAGTTCCAATGTGACCTGTTCCACCTATGACAACGGCTTTATCTCCCATCGTTAGCGGGCGCTAAATTTAAAAACGGTAGTGGATTTAAAAACGTCTCCCGGTTTTAAAATGGTTGAAGGGAAATGTGCGTGATTTGGTGAATCCGGATAATGCTGAGTTTCCAGGCAAAACCCACTCCTGGGTTGGTAAGCAACATCTCCTTTCCCGACAAGGTTCCTCATCCCATTTGCGGTGTAGAACTGGACGCCGGGTTGGTCTGTAAACGCTTCCATAACTCGTCCACTGGTAGGTTCATAGACAGTCGAAAAAAGTTCTACTCTATCGGTTGTTTTTTTGATTACATAATTATGGTCATACCCACGCCCCAATCGAAGTTGCCCATTTTCATCGTCAATGTGCTCACCGATACGTTTTGGAGAATTAAAGTCAAAAGGCGTTCCGGCAACGGACACAAATCTGCCGGTTGGTATCAGCCCGGGTTTAACTTCGGTCAACTCAGAGGACTCCAACTGCATCTCGTGATTCAGGACGTTTCCAACACCTCCACCAATCAGATTAAAATAAGAATGATTGGTGAGATTAATAATCGTGGTCTTTTCGGTAGTGGAAGAATAATCGATCTTCAGAGCATTATCGTTGGTCAACCGATAGGTCACCGTAACATTAACTGCACCAGGATAACCGTCCATTCCATCGGCATGAATGTAATGGAGCTTTAGAAAAGCGGTGCTTTGTTCAACTCCCGATTCACCCGTCCAAACTACCTGATCCAAACCTACTGAACCACCATGAATATGAACCGGGATACGTCCTGGTTCTTCTCGGACAAAAAGCTGTACCTGCTCGCCGTCCAATTCAACTAACCCGGTTTCGATCCGGTTAGCGTAAAGACCAACGATTGCGCCAAAGAGAGGATTTCGTTCCACATATTTAGCAAGAGTAGAATAACCCAAAACAACATCTTCCAGGACCCCGTCCCTGTCAGGTGTAGTCAGCGAAACAACAATCCCTCCATAATTCGTAATATCCGCCTGCATCCCCAAACTGTTAGTCAAAGTATAAAGCGTGACCTCCTCTCCGCTCGGCAAAGACCCCCAAGCTTTTTCGCTCACTTCCCCAGGTGGCGTGCAAGCGGTTTGGCTAGCCCAAAGCAGACTCAATACACAGAGAAACGCGGATGCCCTAAACATCTAATTGAGTCAGCTCTACTACGTGGTCATCGGGATCGTTGAGGAATAATTGCCAGGGTCCATCTGGGCGGTTACGAGGTCCATCGTACTCAATCCCAAGAGAATCCAGGTGAGCCTTGGCTTCAGCCATATCCGGAATCCGGTAAGCGGTGTGGCGTTCCAAAGGAACCGTATAAGAACCACCTTCTTTACAAATGATATGCAGTTCCTGACCCGGACCGGTTTGAAACCACGCTCCCGCAAAATCAAAATTGGGTCTTTCGATTTGTTCCAGTTGAAGCACATCACGGTAAAACGCTACACTGCGTTCTACGTCAACCACATGAATAGCAGTATGATTGAGTTGGTTTATGTTAATCATTCCAGGAGTTAGATGAGTTCAAGATTGTCGGATTAAAAATAGATGCGTTAGCTGCAATCTTCAGAGAAGAGGGTTATTTCCTCTCAGGCAAAAACAAAGTAACAACTGCTACCACCATTCATGCAAAATAAATCCAAAGACGATTTCATGAGCGTTTCCGGTAGGATAACACAGGGCCACGGCGTCGCCTCGGGCCAGTCGGACACCAGCCCCTACAAAAGCGGATCTTTGCGCATGCAGTTTCCTTTCTTTGAAAGACAGAAAATACCTTTGCCCGGATTTTTTCTGGGTACCATCAACGTAAATATTTCACCCTCCTTATTTAAATTAATAGCCTGGGACTACGAAGCCCGCAATGTAGCTTGGACAGAGCTTATTCCTCCTGAAGATTTCCTGTTCAGTCATTGTAAGCTTATCAAGAATAAAGCCCTGATAAACGCCATGGTCTACTACCCTTCCCCGAATACCAAGGTGGAGAACTTTCACAATCCCAACATCATTGAAATCTTGGCCCCTAAGATCGGTTCGTTACAATACGGAGATGATGTAGAACTCCTCCTGAATCCAGATCACTGTTCGGTAACTTGAAGCCTAAAAAAAGTATTGGTGGTGATAGAACCGACGAGATTTACCGAGGCGATTAGTTCTTCTCCGATTTGAAATGGATTTCCACTGACTGCCCAAAAGGCCATTTTCAAAGGGGTGGAAACGATTTGGGATAGCACAATTATTCTCCTTTCAAATTTGCCACGGCCTAATTCAATCGTCCAGAAGGCAAGCAGAACAATCCACGGCTTTGTAGAATAAATTCTGCACATCAAACCCGATAACACAAGTTTCGTTACTTGCCTTCTCCTAAGGGATCCCCATTATCAGCTATCTTCCCTATGAATAAAAAAACCTACTTCCCAATCGTTCTCGCCCTGAGTTTAATAATTTCATCAATCGCTTCAATCGGAGCGGTTGACGCCGTCGTTCAGGACATGCAAAAAGCCGCTAATGGTTTTCTTGATTCATTGTCCGAAGAACTACGCCACAAAGCAACATACACGTTGAATGAGGACGAACGAATGAATTGGCATTTTATCCCCAAGACGGGCGAACGCATGGGTGTTGATCTTCGCGACCTGAACAAGATTCAGGAAATAAAATTGGCTGAATTGTTGGTGGCTAGTTTCAGCGCGACCGGACATGAAAAAGTTAAAAAGATTCAAGGACTTGAGTCCGTACTTTATATTTTAGAAAATGCGGATCACCGCGACCCAGAACTTTACTATACGACCATCTTTGGAACACCATCGGCCACCGGCAGTTGGGGTTGGCGGTTTGAAGGCCATCATCTTTCTCAAAATTTCACGGTAGCAAATGGGAAACTCTTGGCCAACTCACCAAGTTTCTGGGGAGCCAATCCCGCCACGGTTCCCGTCGGTCCAACAACTGGGCAGCGAACACTGAAGGGCGAAGAAGATACCGCACGGTCATTTGTTCGGTCGCTCAGTAAGAAGCAAAAAGCCATCGCTATCATCGCTGATGCTGCCCCTAAAGATATTTATAGTGGTGCAGAAAAAGAAGTCAGCCCACTCAGCCCCCCAGGAATAAAAGTTTCACAATTAGAAAAGTCACAAATTTTTGGCCTGACCCGAATCATTCAAGAATACTTGTCCAACATGCCGACAGATGTCGCCACCGATCGATGGGAAAAGTTAAGCGAAGCAGGATTGGAAAACATAACTTTCGCTTGGGCAGGCCCAACCGAAATGGGCGTTAAACACTACTACCGTGTTCAAGGTCCAACCTTTCTGATTGAATACGATAATGTTCAGAATCAAGGAAATCATATCCACACGGCGTGGCGCGACTTCGATGGCGACTTCGGAAGAGATATTCTGAAGGAGCATCACGGTCACCAGCATTAGAGTCTCGACTGGCGACCGATTCCATGCTTTGAAAGAAATTTGGAATAGTCACAGCACTGCTACGTCCCAATGGCATGCGAAGATTTTGCCTTTATTTACTCTTACTTGGGTCCCTAATATTTTCCACCTTTGCTGAGTTAAGCGGTGAAAAATCCTTGGAGTTTCAAAGCCCTGATGAGGAAGCCCATGTCCTGGAACTTTTCACCTCTCAAGGCTGTAGCAGCTGCCCTTCTGCAGAACGTTGGGTCAGCCAATTTATGGATCACCCAGGTCTTTGGACAGAAATAGTGCCGATCGTTTTTCATGTCGACTATTGGGACAGGCTCGGATGGAAAGATCCATTTGCAAGCAAAGATAATACTAACCGCCAATACTCGTATTCAAGAAGCGGTGACATTCGCCAGGTTTATACACCGTGTTTTGTTTCCAATGGAAATGAATGGCGAGGATACTTTGACCAAGGCTCTCTCCCTCGATATAAAGAAAAATTAGGTGTTTTGAAGGGAACACTCATAAAAGAACGACTCGCAGTCAGTTTCAATAATCCAAAAGAAGATCTCGACCTTCACGTTCTGGTCCTGGGCTGCGATCTGCAAACAAAGGTTCGGAGCGGAGAGAATCGTGGAAAACTGCTAAAACAGCAATTTGTATCGCTGGCCCACGAGACGCACAAAGCGAATGATAATGATTGGAAGATTAGGCTCCCCGATTTCGATAAAAAAGAAGGCGCGCGTTATGCCCTGGCTCTGTTTGTCACAAAACGAGGTTTACAGACTCCGATCCAGGCAACCGGCACTTGGCTAGCTATGGAGTGATTAATCAAATCCCAAATGGTTTGGGTGGCTGAATATCAATACAATCTGGCAAAAGCCTCAGAACGCTTGTTTCAGCTAAGAATATCGAGGCTTTCTACTTGATATTACCTTGGTGATAGGCATCGTATTCGCTTTTGGGAATGGGCTATTCTATGTAAATTAGGTCCTAAACCACAAAAGAATATTTAAAATGCCTATTTACAACAACTTATGTGAGCTCATCGGGAAGACGGCGATGGTTCATTTGTCCAAATTCAGCGAAGGATTACCAGGTAATATCATCGGTAAATTGGAGGGATATAACCCAGGCTGGTGTGTGAAAGACCGGATTGGTCTGTCCATGATTGAATCAGCCGAGAAAGATGGAAGCCTACCAAAAGGAGGAACAATCATCGAACCCACCTCGGGAAATACCGGTATCGGACTCGCTTTGACCGCAGCAGTTAAAGGGTACAACATTATCCTGACCATGCCTTCCTCCATGAGTGTGGAACGCCGCAAAATGTTGATCAACCTGGGTGCAAAACTGGTTTTGACTGATGCCGATCTGGGAATGCATGGAGCGATAGACGAAGCTGCCATGCTCACAGATAAAATCCCAGGAGCCTTCATGCCGCAACAATTTGACAATCCCGCGAATCCCCAGGTCCACTACGAATCCACCGGACCTGAAATCTGGAACGACTCAGATGGCAAGGTAGATGTATTTATAGCGGGTGTCGGAACGGGAGGGACCGTTTCAGGTGCCGGCAAGTATTTAAAGGAGCAAAATCCAGACATTGAGGTAATTGCTGTAGAACCAGAAGAATCGCAGGTGCTTGGTGGAGGCAAAAAAGGTCCTCATATGATTCAGGGGATCGGCGCAGGATTTATACCAGGGGTTTACAATGGAGACGTGGTCGACGAGGTCATCGCAATCGACAGCCATGAAGCTATCAAGACCGCCCAAAAGCTAGGACTCACTGAAGGGTTATTGGTCGGTATCTCATCAGGAGCAGCAGCCCTGGCAGCCTACCAAGTGGCTAGCCGGCCAGAAAACAAAGGTAAAAACATTGTAGTCATGCAACCGGACACAGGGGAGCGCTACATATCAACACTACTATTTTACCACGACTAATCCCGAATAATCATGCAGTGGACCTTAGGTAAACGACTCGTCAGCGAAGACGAAATCATCAAGGAAACAGGACTCTTCCTCGACTACGACGAAATTGCCCGAAAAGGGACAATGACGGCTGAAGAGAAAAACATATCCAAATGGTATGGAATCTACTCCTCCCGTCAGGCAGGTAACCATATGGCACGGATAGTCGTCCCGGGTGGTGTAATGACCACCAGTCAGGCACGACGGATTTGTAAGACTGCTGAAGACTATGCTCAGGGAAAATTGTCGATCACAACCCGCCAATGTATTCAACTTCATTGGCTGAAAACTCCTTCGCTTTCAGACATGATTCGCGGCCTGGCTTCAGATTCGCTTTCTACGTTTCATGGTTGTGGGGATGTCAGTCGAAATGTAGCTGCTTGTCCACTGGCTGAGACTTGCCAATACAAACGTTTCAACGTCCTGCCATACGCAAAAGAAACTGCGCGCGTCCTCACCGAAATGCGTGATCTGGACAACTTGCCACGCAAATTCAAAATCACCTTTTCAGGATGCGGAGCAGGCTGTGCCCAACCCTATATCAATTGTATTGGTGCAGTCTCTGTTGTAAGAAAAGGAGCAGACGGCCAGGATGAAAACGGGTTCAAGGTAGTAATTGGTGGAGGCATGGGCTGGGCACCGTTTATTGGTAAAGACCTATTCTCGTTTGTCCCACCTGAAAAGATAGTGAAGGTCAACCGGGCTATCGCGCTACTCTTCCGCGATCATGGCGATCGACGGGATCGTACGATGTCGCGTTTGAAATTTGTAGTGTTCCGCCAAGGAATCGACGAGTGTCGTCGAATTGTGCTTGAGAACCTCGTGAAGGAAGGCGTTTCCACCGAGGGAATTGAAACAGGGGAATTTGAAGAAACAGGCGTTGAGTACCCAGAACGCCCACTCCTTGAGCAAAACCCGGTCGGCACAGATGGCAGAGTCACCGTCCGGGCAATGATCCCAAAGGGTGAGCTGACTCACATTAAGTTTAAACGGATGGCTGAGCTCGCAGAAATCTACGGCAATAAACGTATTTACCTCACCAATCGTCAAAACATCGAGATTCACCGTGTAAAGCCGGAGAAGGTTGACGCACTCGTTGCAGAAATCCAGAAAGCCGGCTTCAGTACCGACGGTTTCTTCGGATTACGGGACATCGTTCCCTGTGTTGGAACCACTTATTGCCCCAAAGCAGTAACGGAAACGCGATCTCTCTACGAC